>Ga0129307_1002983_pt1 | contig 11634 bp, 8 predicted proteins | sample P1105metagenome_FD_94437 | JGI IMG/M metagenome (GOLD analysis project Ga0129307, IMG submission 94437) | Capybara group fecal microbial communities from Wisconsin, USA - P1105 metagenome | ecosystem: Host-associated > Mammals > Digestive system > Large intestine > Fecal | place: USA: Wisconsin... | reverse complement strand
CCGGCGCGGATCTGGCTCACGTTTGTAAAGCTGGCCCCGTCGCGCGGATGGCTTTTCTTGCAAACGATCCTGGCAAAGTCATAGGCATAGGCGGCGCAGCCCCACCACTGCTTGCCGGGGTCCGTCTTCGGCTTCTGGCCGCTGCCCCAGGACACGCCGTTCTTCCAACGGCTGTCGTTGATGAATGAGCTGTACTCGAGAGCGTAAACGTCGGAATCTTCGATGAACGGCAGTAGCGGGATCAGGGTGAATAACAGGGCTGTCACGAGGAACAGACAACCCAGCCGCTTTAGTCTTCTCATTTTTCTGCTCCTATTCTATACGGTGGTTGTGTGTATAAATTTAATAAAGGTTAAAAATATTATAAACGATAGTGACCGGTCTGTCATGCGGCAATTCCAATTATTTCCGCCCGATCCTCCCTTGGCTTTCTCATTGTATTCAAGTCTAATCTTTGTTAAAATGCAAGCAGAGATTGTCATCGGACCAAGAGGATGCCGAAGCATCCGGGAAGGGAGCAAGCATGATACCCGAAAACCTGAAGAACTATATGTTCAATGAGAACGACTTCTTTAATGAAGATTACGTCTGCGAGGATCCGGAAAAGGAAAAACTGGTGAAAGAGCTGGCCTGCATGATCACCGACGACATCCAGATCCACCGCCCGAAGGACGTCACCCCGCAGCATCCGGACTTCTGGTTGCTCGACCGCCTGCTGACGAAGGAACAGGTCAAATTCATGCTTTCCTTCGGCAAGAAGCGGGTCGTTAAGCTGACGCCGGAAGAACTGGCCAAACGGAACAAGATGACGCCGGAAGAAGCGGAGAAGATGGCCTTCGAGATCTGCGAGATCGGCGTTATGGAATTCGACCGCGAGCGCAAGGACGGCCAGCGGCAGTATTTCGTGCCGAAATGGGTCGTCGGTTCCGGTGAATACATGATGATGACTTCCCGCCTCCTGGCCAAGCATCCGGAAGTCGCCACCTTCTTCAATTACGCCTCCAGCGTCCCGGTCGGCAAGGTCGCCCGCTTTGTTCCCCAGGGCGGCGGCGGCCTGGGCATGCACGTCATCCCGGTGGAGAAGGCGATCGAGCACGAGAGCCGTTCGGTCAGCGTGGAGCATCTCTCGCACTGGCTGAAGAAATACGATAAATACTGCGTGGACGTCTGCACCTGCCGCCGCCAGCAGGCCATGCGCGGCGAGGGTGTCGGCGATATCGAAGGCGATATGTGCCTGGCGGTCGGCGACATGGCGGAATACCTGGTCGAGACGCACAAGGATGCCCATTACATCACCTACGACGAAGTGATGGAGATCCTGGAGCGCGCCGAGGAAAAAGGCTTCGTCCACCAGATCACCAACCTCGACGGCAAGGACAAGATCGTCGGCATCTGCAACTGCTCGGCGGGTACCTGCAACGCCATCCGCACCTCGCAGCTCTTCAATACGCCGAATATGTCCGCCTCGGCCTACCGGGCCCACGTGGATAAGGAAAAATGCGTAGCCTGCGGCAAGTGCGTGGAAGTCTGCCCGGTCGGTGCCGCCAAGCTCGGCCAGAAGCTCTGCCATAAAGACGGTTCCGCCTTCACCTATCCCAAGACGGAGCTGCCCGACGCGCAGAAGTGGGGACCGGACAAATGGAATAAGAACTATCGCGAAGACGCCAAGATCAACGTCTACGAAAGCGGGACCGCGCCGTGCAAGACGGCCTGCCCCGCCCACCTCGCCGTCCAGGGTTACATCAATATGGCTTCGGAAGGCCGTTATCTGGACGCGCTGAAGCTGATCAAGCTGGACAACCCGCTGCCGGCCGTCTGCGGCGCCATCTGCAACCGCCGTTGCGAAGAGCGCTGCACGCGCGGCACCATCGACCAGCCGGTCGCTATCGACGAGATCAAGAAATTCATCGCCGCGCAGGAACTGGAAGCGGACAAGCGCTATATCCCCACCTGCTACAACGACGTCGGCGAGCAGTGGGATGACTATAAGATCGCCGTCATCGGCGCCGGTCCAGCCGGCCTGTCCTGCGCTTATTATCTGCGCACGAAAGGCTATCCGGTCACGATCTTTGAAAAAGAAGCCCTTCCCGGCGGCATGCTGACCTATGGCATTCCCAATTTCCGTCTGGAGAAACGAGTCATCGACGCGGAGATCGACGTGATCCGCCAGATGGGCGCCGAGATCCGCTGCGGCGTGGAAGTCGGCAAGGACGTCACGCTGGATGAACTGCGGGCTGAAGGGTATAAGGCTTTCTACGTCGCCATCGGCATGCAGGGCGGCCGCAAGACCGGCGTTCCCGGCGAGGAATACGCCGAGACCGGCGTCGACTTCCTGCGCCGCGCCAACGCTTTGACCAAAGCGGCTAAAGAAGCGGCTCCGGCTTCCGCCAATCCGCTTCTCTCCGGCAAGACCGTCGTCATCGGCGGCGGCAACGTGGCCATCGACGTCGCCCGCACCGCGCTGCGGGCTGGCGCGACTGAAGTGGAGATGTACTGCCTGGAAGGTCCGGCGGAGATGCCGGCGGCCGCGGACGAGATCGCCGAAGCGCGCGAAGAAGGCATCCTCATCAAGAACTGCTGGGGCCCGAAAGAGATCCTGGTCCGGGATGGGAAGATCACCGGCATCGTGCTGAAACAGTGCACCCAGGTCTTTGATAAAGACGGGAAGTTCAATCCGCTCTATGACGAAGCCGAGACCAAGACCGTCCTCTGCGACCACGTCCTGCTCTCCATCGGCCAGGCGGCCGTCTGGGGCGACCTGCTCGCGGGCAGCAAGGTCGAGCTGCGGCCGAACGGCACGGCGGTCTGCGACCCGGTAACGCTGCAGACCGGCGAACCCGACGTCTTCGTCGGCGGCGATATCGCGCATGGTGCCCGCTTTGCCATCGACGCCATCGCTGACGGCAAGGAAGGCATGGTCTCCCTGAACCGCTTCGTCCACTATGGACAAAGCCTGACCATCGGCCGCGACCTGCGCCAGTTCATCGAACTCGACCGCGACGATATCCAGGTGGAATCCTATGACAACGCCAAGCGGCAGGTACCGGGCATGAAGCCGGGTGAAGCGGCCAGGACCTATGAAGACCTGCGTCTCGCTTTCACCGAAGAACAGGTGCGTCAGGAAGCGTCCCGCTGCCTGAAGTGCGGCGCGTCCTACGTCGATACCAACCGCTGCATCGGCTGCGGCCTCTGCACCACGCGTTGCGAATTCGACGCCATCAAGCTTTCCCGCGATCTGCCGAAGGCCTCCCGCATGTACACCGCCGAAGACGGCAAACTGAAAGCGATCCTGCCCAATATCGCCGCCCGCGGCGTCCGCATCCTGCTGAACCAGGGCAAGAAGGCGAAATAAAGTTCCGCGTTCCGGGCAGCATTGTTCCATAAATCCCGGATCCCGGGTTTGTAGAACAGTTTTTCCCAAAAATAAAGATCCATGGAACAGAAGCCTCTCGCTTTTGTTCCATGGATCTCTTTTTTTCATTTTATAGAACAGGTTCCCCGGAAATCGAGGTTTTTATGGAACAGGTACGAAATGCCGCGGGGATCGCCCGGGCTCGCGTTTTCCATCTTAGTCGGTTTCGGCTTCGATTTCCTTAATATTGCACTCGTTACCGGTGACCAGGAAGGTGTGCTCGCTGCCGCAGTAGGGGCAGATCTTCGCGTATTTCACCGTTTCGTACTCCCGTTTGCAGTCCTCACAGAAAGTGACGGCTTTGATCTCTTCCAGCTTCAGCACCGCTTCCCTCAGGAGCGGATGCCGGACCTTGAAGTAGTCCCAGCAATCGACGAAATAATCGGTGATGATGCCGGAGACCTCGCCGATCTCCAAGGTGACCGAGCCGATCCTGGTGATACCGTTCTCGGCCGCGATCTCATCCAGCGTTTCCGCGACGTGGGTCACGATCGACAGTTCATGCATAAGCTCTCTCCCATCTGTTCTATCGCTTGATTGCGATCCTGATTGTCACTCACAGTTACCCGGGCGGTTACCGCTGCCTCCTTACCGCTGCCTCTCCCGATCACAGCTGCGCTGGCACTTTCCACTCCCGCACTGCTTCCCGCAGCCAGGCTTCTAAAGCTTCCATGCCTTCCCCGGTCTTGGCCGAAACCGGATAGATGCGGATCGCCGGATTCAGATGATGCACACGTTCCACCAGCTTCTCCAGATCGAAATTGAAATAGGGCAGCGCGTCGATCTTGGTCACGACGAGCACGTCGCTCTCCCGAAACATGAGCGGGTATTTTAAAGGCTTATCGTCGCCTTCCGGTACGGAAAGGATCATCAGCTTCTTCCCCGCGCCCGTATCGTATTCCGCCGGGCAGATGAGATTGCCGATATTCTCCAGAAAAGCGAGATCGGTCTCCGCGAGCCCCATCTCTTCCAGTCCGCGCCGCGTCATGCCGGCATCCATATGGCACATGCCGTCGGTATGCACCTGGATGGAGCGGGCGCCGAGAGCCGCGATCCGTTCCGCGTCGACCTGGGCGTCGATATCCGCTTCCAACACCGCGATGCGCAGTTCCTTTCCCAGATCACGGATGATCCGTGAGAGCAGGGTGGTCTTGCCCGAACCCGCGGACGACATGACGTTGATCAGCAGGACGCCTTGCTGCCGCAATTCCCGGCGCAGTTTTTCCGCGTCGCGGTCATTCGATTCGGTCACGGATTTATGTAGTTCTATGACTTTCATTTTCGGACTCCTCTTTCTGCCTCCTGTGCCAGCCAGGCAAACCAAGCCTCCATGCCTTCCCCGGTCCGGGCGCTGAGCGGGAAGATCTCTGCTTGCGGGTTACGCATCCGCACGTTCTCCCGGAAGCGTTCCTCGTCAAAATCAAAGATCTCTTTCGTATCGATCTTATTGACCAGCACGACGTCGCTCACTTCGAACATGAGCGGATATTTCAAAGGCTTGTCGTCCCCTTCCGGTACCGAGAGGATCATCACCCGCTTGGCGGCGCCGACGTCAAATTCCGCCGGGCAGACGAGGTTCCCGATGTTTTCCAGGATCAGGATGTCAAAGGGCGCTCCCTGCTCCTGCTCCATGAGGGCTTCAATGCCACGCGCGGTCATATCGGCGTCCATATGACAAAGCCCAGCCGTATGCAGCTGGATGACGGGAACGCCCAGGCGGCTGATGGTTTCCGCGTCGACGGCGGAATCGACGTCCGCTTCCATCACCGCGATCCGGAAACGGTTCCGGAGCGCTTCGATCGTGCGGATCAAAACGGAGGTTTTCCCCGCCCCCGGTGAACCCATGAGATTGATAAAATAGATGCCCTTTTCCTGCAACCGGGCCCGCTGCGCGGCGGCCACCCGGTCGTTATCGGCGATGACCCGCTCTTTTACTTCGATGACGTTATATTTCATACTGCGTTTTCTCTCTGGTGTTTCTATGGCGTGCAATGGTCTTCACTTTCCTGCCAGATTCCCAGCCTTCCCGCTCCTAATTCTGCGAGGCCTTGGCCTGTTCCGCCAGATAATCCAAAATGCTGTGCGCGGCGATATTTCCTTCTCCGACCGCCTTCGCGATCTGATAAGGCCGCCCCGTGCAATCGCCGGCCGCGTAGCAGCCGGGCAGATTGGTCGCTAGTTCCCGATCCACCACGATATGCGGGCCTTCCAGCGCGAGCCCCGGCAATAAGGTGGTCGGCGCGATGGCGCCGCGCAGGACAAAGAGTCCGTCGATCGTGATCTCGCTTCCGTCGGCCAGCCGGACCTGTGCGATCTTCAGGCCGCCGGCGACGGCTTTGATCGGAGAGAGCAGACGTTCCACGTTCGGCAGGCTGACCTGGCAGTCCTTGTACCCGGGATACAGATAGACTTTTTCCGCGATCCCGGCCAGATATTCCACTTCATGCTCGTAACGCTTGTCCCCGCAGAAGACTGCGATGGTCTTGCCTTTATAGAACATGCCGTCGCAGGTCGCGCAGTAGCTGACGCCGCGGCCGACGTAATCCGCTTCCTGATCAAAGCCTTTCGCGGTCACCACGCCGGTAGCGAGCAGAATGGCCTTGGCTTCATAGATCTCATTGTCCGCCAGGACCATATACTTATCTTTTAATTTGCTGATATTGGTCACCATCTTATCGGTCGGCGCGATCCCGAGTTCCGTCGCGTGCTGCCGGAACCGCTCATTCAAGTCCGCGCCGCGGATCAGTGCCAGCCCCGGATAATTGGCGATCTTCTCGGATTTCTCGACCTTCACGCTCCCCGCGTCAGCCCCAAACCAGATAAATTCCTTATTACGGATCTTCAGATTGATGGCGGCCGAAAGTCCTGCCGGTCCGCCACCGATAATGATCACATCGTACATACACACACCCCGCTTTTCCTGTTTTCCTTACTCCATTTACTGATATCTTCCAATTTCTATTGATACGATTGCCTTACTGTTGCGATCCCCTTGCCTGTCCATTTTAACACAGAACGGTGCCCGGCGGCTACGGGCCGTCACTCCGGATCCATGATCCAGGCCAGGTCAGGCTCCGGGTCTGACGCTTCATGAACATACATACGTGATAAGGAGCCGTCGCGTCCCCGGACCAGGTCATAGAACTGCCATCCGTACTGTTCGTAGAAGCCGGTATGATCAGTCAGGAGATACAGGGTTCGGATGCCCAGCTTGGCCATATCCGCGCAGACGTAGCGCAGCATAAAACCGGCGATGCCCTGACGGCGGTATTCCTCGTCCACATAGACAGCGCAGACGTTCGGCGTGAGGTCGGTCCGTTCGTGGAAGTCGTTGGCGATCACCCCGCAGCCGGCTACGATCTCATACCCGCGTACGACGACGTACCACTGCGGGACCGGGTGCGGGTCTTTCATGCCGATGCAGTCCCGGATGCTCTCCCGGTAAGCTTCCAGAGGGATGTGCCACCGTTCGTGAAACCAAAGGGCGATCTCCTCCTGTGCTTCGAACCAGTCGCGGACGGGAATGCAGACTTCATGCCGCAGGATCTCCACATCCAGGATCGCGGAGGCCGGGATCATCGTGTTGCGGACCTTCAGGCCTTCTTCCTCTTCACCGAGGACATACTCCCCCCACTCCGCGGAATAGTATTCGCAGGGACCTGTAAAAACGACGTCACCTACGCACCGCACCTTCACCACCATATTGTGATATTCCGGCAGCGCTTTCACTACAGCCCCTCTTCTTCGACAAAACTATAAAAAGCCTGTTCCTCGGCGCGATCCTTTTCCCGGATCGTGCCGACCGTTGCGGTATAGGCAATGAATTCTTCTTTCCCGTCCAGACCGAAGAGCCGCGCGCAAAGTTCCCCGTCAAACGCGGCGATCCCGCAGCAGCCGAGGCCGGTGCCGGCACAGGCCAGATAGAGATTCTGTCCTACGTGCCCCGCGTCGATCAAAGCGGTCCGGTGCGCGTAGATCCCGTACCGCCATTCGGCCCGGTAAGGAACCATGGACCAGTAGAAGATCACGTTGGCTTTCGCCCCAAAGGTCTGCTCACAGAGCGACTGACTGACGGTCCCCTCCAGATCCTCCACCGGACCCAGGAATTCCAGTTCGTGTTCCATCGGCAGGTAATGATAAGCCCCCGCTACCAGTCCGGTAACCTTCCGCACGACCAGATAAGTCTCAAAAGGATGGCGCGCGCCACCGCTCGGCACGGTACGCAGCGTCGCGTAAGAGCGCCCTCGCAGGTCTTTTACGCCCTGGGTCGCCCACAGCAGGAAGGAAAGCTGCACCAGGCTCATTTCCTCCTGCGTATAGACCCGCGAGCTCTTGCGATCCCGGATCGCCGCCAGCAGATCGGCCTTAATTACGCCATCCGCGAAATTCTTCGGGAGCGCGATCCGCGCCTCTTCACCCCGCATGGCCGCCTTTACGAGCGGCGGCTGCGGCAGCTTGCGTTCCTGATCGGATTCTTCGATCTCGCCGTATTGCTGCAAGTCCCGGTTTCCGGCCGCGAAATCCCGGCCTCTCTGAATCAGCGCCGCGCGCAGTTCTTTATCCAGCATCTTTTCTCTCCTCCCCGAATTATTGCTTTACACATTCCACATCTATCATACCACACAGGGCAGGTCCTTGCACGTCAGGCGTAATCGGAAAGCGCATCAAAGCAGCCGGTTCACTTTTTAGCTGTTTTAAGCCAAAATGGTTCTTTTTTCGCAAAAAACATTTAAATTTGAACCGGCGGTTAGTTCGCATGACTGCGGGCTGCCGCTGGGCATCGGTATTGCCATCCCGCGCCGGCGGTTCCTCTTGCTAAAGTGACGGCTTTCTTGTATGATGGATATTGCTATGAAGAAAACGACAGATCTGACCGAAGGCCCTATCATACGCCAGCTTTTGCTGTTTTTCCTGCCGATCGCGGCAGGCTCCGTCTTCCAGCAGCTCTATAACGCGGTGGACGCTCTTGTCGTATCCCGGTTCGTCGGTACCGCAGCCCTGGCCGCGGTGGGCGGCAGCGCCGCCCGGGTGGTGGATCTGCTCATCGGTTTCTGTGTGGCGCTCGCCAGCGGCGCCGCCGTGGTCATCGCGCAATTCTACGGCGCGCGGCGCTACGAGGAAGTGCGCCGTTCCATTCATACTTCCTACCTTTTTTGCGCTTTACTCGGGCTGTCGCTGACGGTCATCGTCTTCGTGCTTACCAAACCGCTCCTGACGCTTCTGAAGACGCCGGAAGATACCTTCGCGGACGCCGCGGTCTATTTACGCATCATTTTTGGCGGGGCGGTCTTCACCCTGCTCTATAATATGGGAGCTTCAGCCCTGCGGGCCCTGGGCAATTCCCGCTTCCCCTTCCTGTGCCTGGCGCTTTGTTGCGTCCTGAACTCGGTGCTCGATATCGTTTTCGTGGCAGGCCTCCGTCTCGGCGTTACCGGCGCGGCCTGGGCCACCGTCTTTTCCCAGGCCGTCAGCGCGGTGCTGGTCACGGGTGCCCTGCTCCGCAGCGACGCCGCGGTCCGTTTCTCCTTCCGGGAGCTCCGCCTGACCGGCAACGTCCTGCTGCGCATGATGAAGATCGGCGTGCCGGCCGGGCTCCAGTCGCTCATGTACAGCATTTCCAACGTCATCCTGCAGGTCGGCATCAATCTGCTCGGCACGGTGGTCATCGCGTCCTGGTCCATGAGCGGTAAAGTCGACGGCTTCTTCTGGGTCGTATCCAACGCGTTCGCGACTGCTGTCTGCACCTTTGTCGGACAGAATTACGGCGCCGGAAAACTCGACCGGGTTCGTGACTCCGTCCGTCGGGGTTTCTTCGTCCTGTTTGGCATGACCCTGGCCATGATCGTGATCATCCTGCTCCTGGCACGGCCGATCCTGCGTATCTTCACAACCGACCCAGCGGTCATCGACTGCACCCGCTATATCATCTTTTTCTTTGTGCCGACCTACGTCCTCTGGATCATCATCGACCATTTCTCCGGCGCCATGCGCGGACTTGGTGACACCCTCGTCCCGACGATCATCACCGGTGTCTGTATCTGCGGTTTCCGCATTCTCTGGGTGCTGACGGCCTTCCGTATCTCGCCGACGCTGCCGGTCATCTGCGCCGGTTACCCGCTTTCCTGGCTGCTCGGCGATATCGGCATCCTGATTCACTATAAGCGCCTGCCCGTCTTCCGGAAAAAACAAAGCGGCATCTGACCGCCGCTGTTCATCCACGCTCCCCCGGCTCCAAATCCGTTCCATTTTTGGCGAGATTCTTCTTTTGTTACCGCTTTTTTGACGAGAACCGGCAACAAAATCGCAAAAATCAAAAAAGTGGAACGCTTTTTTGTCCTATGATTCCGCATATCTGCCTGCAAGGTATATAATGAGAGCAAGTTATCGCTCTGCAGGAGGTGTGCTTATGAAAAAAGAAGTATTGAAACCCATCGTCCTTAACGACATCACGAAATACCGCTTCCCGGGCAATCCCATCTACAGCCCGGACGGGAAGAATCTCGCCTTCCACGTCAAGCGTTCCGACGTCGAGAAAAACTGCTATCATTCCGACATCTGGCTCTATCCCAGCGGTTCCCGTAAACCGGCCCGGCAGGTGACGTTCTCCCTGGACGCGTCGCTAGTCGCCTGGAAGAATGAAAATGAGATCATCCTCGCCCGGCAGCCGCAGGACGGCGCTGCCGGCGCCGGCAACAGCAACACCCTTCCCGAGACGACGCTTTATTTACTCGATATCCGTGGCGGTGAAGCCAAACCCTGGCTGAAACTGCCCTTTGTCATGCTGGAATTCCGGAAGGTGACGGATACTACCTACGTCGCGACCGGCCTGATCGACCGGGAGGAACCGGATCTCTATAAGGCCTCCGCGGAAGTCCGGAAGCAGAAGGTGGAAGCCCTGCAGAAGGACAAGGATTATACCGTCGTCGACGAAGTGCCCTACTGGTTTAACGGTTCCGGCTTCACGAACGGCAGGCGGACGGCGCTCTTCGCCATCAATGTACCGGCAGAGGACCAAGCGGCCGGCACCGGCGCCCTTTCCCCGAAGATCAAACGCCTGACGGCGCCGACCTTCGATACCGGCGCGCTCTGGGTCGAGGGGCAGGACGTCTATTATGCCGGCCATCGTTTTGAGCGCTTATTCTCCCTTTACGACCAGATCTATTGCTGGCACGCCGCCACCGGAAAGACGGAAAAACTCTATGGAAAATCCCTCTATGCGTTCAGTGAACTGTTTGTCCTGAACGGCCACCTCTACGTCTTCGCTTCCGATATGAAGACTTACGGCGTGAACGAGACCTCCAAGGCATATGAACTAAAGGACGGTCAGTTGGAACTGGTCTATAGTCCTTTCCTGGCGCGCGGCGGCGGACTCGTTACCGACACCGTCATGGGCGGCGGACGGATGAGCGCGGTCGAAGGCGGCCAGTATCTGACGCTGATCACCAACGCCGATCACAACGCGATCTACAGCTATGATGGGGACAAGGACCCGCAAAAGCTTTGGGACCGGGACGGCCTGGCGGCCTGTTTAGCGGTTTCCAGCAAGAAGATCGCGCTTTGTTGCCAGGGCTGGGATGAGGTCTGCGAAGTCTATGAGATGGAGCGGGACGGCAGCAAGCTGCGCAAGGTGACCGATCTCAACGGCGCGGCGCTGGCCGGCCGCTATATCGCCAAACCGGAACCGCTGCCCTTCAAGAGCACCGGCGAATCCTTAAAAGGTTGGGTGCTGCTGCCCCAGAATTATGACCCGAAGAAACAGTATCCGGCGGTGCTCGACATCCACGGCGGGCCGCGCGGGGCTTTTGGGGAAACGTTCATGCACGAGATGCAGGCCTGGGCCGGCCTCGGCTTTATCGTCTTCTTCACCAATATCCGCGGCAGCGACGGACGGGGCGACGCCTTCGCCGACATCCGCGGCAAATACGGCACCGTCGACTACCAGAACCTCATGGATTTCACCGACTGCGTCCTGGCGAAATATCCGAACATCGATAAAAACCGGGTCTGCGTGACCGGTGGCAGCTACGGTGGCTTCATGACCAACTGGATCATCGGGCATACACACCGTTTCTGCTGCGCCGCCAGCCAACGCAGTATCGCCAACTGGATCTCCAAATCCTTTATCTCCGACATCGGGCCCTATTTCAACCCCGACCAGAACGGCGCTGCCAGTCCCTTTGATTTCGAACCGCTGTGGGAGCATTCGCCTCTGAAATACTCAT
>Ga0129307_1002981_pt1 | contig 11643 bp, 6 predicted proteins | sample P1105metagenome_FD_94437 | JGI IMG/M metagenome (GOLD analysis project Ga0129307, IMG submission 94437) | Capybara group fecal microbial communities from Wisconsin, USA - P1105 metagenome | ecosystem: Host-associated > Mammals > Digestive system > Large intestine > Fecal | place: USA: Wisconsin... | reverse complement strand
TCGAATACTACAACAACGACCGGATAAAACTGCGCCTAAAAGGAATGAGCCCGGTACAATACCGGACTCATAACGCTGTTTTATCCTAACTTTAAACTGTCCAACTTTTTGGGTTCAGTTCAGTGTCCTGGGGCTTTGATTGTTTAGGGGCAAATGGAAGGCTCCCCGGTGGGGGGGGGCTTGTGCACAATATTGCTAAAAGTGTTTTAGTTCGTATTTTTGCACTTTATATTTTTTGTTGTTGTCAGATTTTTTGCTGTAGAATAACACGTTGCAGCTGCCTGACTATAACCACTATAAGCATTCACAGTCACAGTTCCATAGGTAAAGGCATGTGTTGTCCCGTCTGTCGTCATACAGACAAGAGATCTATCAGAATTTCATTGCTGACCACATGTCAATTTATATACTGTTCGAGCGTCCCGCGCATAATGCGCGTCGTCCCGTCAAAATACATCTTGGCCTTGTATTCCTTCTCGCCGCCCTTGAAATTCGGCAGCACCGTCGTTTCCATGCCTTTCAGGTCGATAATCATCTTGAACCCTTTTAAAACTTTTGCACATAAAAAATAGAAAAGATTCCATTCCAATTGCTTTCCAAGGATTCGTATTTGTTTCAACTGTGTAAAAAAGCACACGATAACAAAAAATTACGGCTTATTTCCGTCACCAACAAGGCGCATTCTCCGGAAACCGAGGACATTGACAGACTGGTAAAATGGTACCAGACGGACAGCAACACGAGTATTCGCCATATGACATGGCAAGAAGAAATTGACGACGCAAACGACCGTGCCGACAAAGCGGAAGTTCGTGCTGAAGCTGTACAGAAGCAAGCCTGCAAAGAGAAGGCTCGCGCAGACAAATACGAGAAGATACTCAAGGAACACGGACTGCTGTAGTTGACGCATTTCTCCTCTTGATTATCTGCTGAACCACGCAGACGACGAACTCTTAACAAGGCAGGCGAAGGACATGGTGACACAGAAAGAAATCGAGACTCGACTTGCTGGCGGCATACTCCGCGCCCAAGCCGAAGGACGTGCGCAAGGACTCGCCGATGTCGAAAGCGTTATGCGCAAAAAAAGGCTGTCTGAAAAGCTGATTGCGGAAATTCAGGCAGAACTCAAGGTGATGAGCCAGGAAAGACAGACGCAAGAACGGCCATAAATCTTTCTACATTTCAAACTATTGGTTGATTTGTTTTGCAGGATGCCAGTCCGCAATTCAAATTTGGCCGAGAGCTTTTTTGCATTCTCAAGGACGCAACGCTTGAAGGCTCCTTAGAACCGTCAGCCTAGCTGGTGGTTCTTTGTATATACGAGAATGAGCCCGGCACAAGGGCTGGGCTCATGATTTAATTTTAGCAGAACTTTAGACTTTTACTGCCTTCATAATTACTGGCGAAAAATGGTTCGCCCTCTTGAACATACAGAAATCTCTTAAGAACACTTCGTTAGTTTATTGTCCTGGCTGACAATAAACAAGTAATGTTTTTCCTTCAGGAATATTTAGTTTTATTGGATATTCTACATCTATATTTCCCAAACAATTATATTGAGAGTTTTCTCGCCAGTCCGGATTTGTTCCTTCAATCCAGTCAAGACAACCACTTTTGTCAACATACCATTCTCCACCTGCTTGAACTTTAATTCTGGTTGGTGATCCACACCATGAATCAGCCCATCCACTTAAATAATATTTTCCAGCAGTCAAAGTCGTTTGATTAGTGGGGGAAATATACACCCCGTCTACAGTAGTAGATGCACATCCTTCAATGCTAGACCCCCCACTATTTTGAGAACAACCAATATTTTTTACAATGGTACCAGCCGGTATCACAAGTAAAGAACCGCTCGATGGAGGTGAATTTCCTATAGAAGCACTCCAGGTGGTTATTTCGGTCCAGAATCCACTACATGAATATGTTGTACCACCGATTGAAAATCCATCTGCGCCATCGCAAGTATACCACCATCCTCCGGTGCCACAATTATGTTTCAAGATCGCAGTTCCTTCGCTTAAATAACCGTTTTTGCCATTGATATTCGCTTCTTCTGAACTTGCATCTAAACAAATTGCAGCGCCTCCGCCAGAACTTGGCTCCGAATATGTCACAGGGCATGTTTTTGTCGTTTTTACATCTTCATCATCAGTCCGTGCGAGTGTAACACTGTAATTTACAGGATTTGTAGCAGGCACATTGGTTTCACCACCAAACTCCAAGTCATGGCTTGTTTCGCTGCTTGAAACCGTTCCCGATGAATTTTTGATGGTCACCGAGGGAACACTCGCCGTGCATCCATTGCCACACCCGCTGATTCCCGTTAGTTCAATCGTAACATCTTCACCGACGGTGCTTGGAGTGTTTGTCGGGCATGTAAAATCAGGAGGAGCCAAGACATCAACTTCTGCATCACACGTCAAGGTTCCGATAGGTCCGTTAAATGTATAAGTATATTTTTGATTGTCACCAACCGTCGCCGGCTGTACGGTGTATGTGGCGGGGCACGGAGAACCAGAACCGGCCGTAATGACATCGCTATCGTTGTTTTTCGAAAGACTTGCTGACGTACAGGATCCTCCGCCAGCAGGAGTGAACGTGAATGTTTTTCCCAAATAAATTTGCGTGGGACTAACGTTTGAACAATTCAACCCGTCAACAACCTCCAAGGACGGCGTTGAAGAGCATATTTCTCGGGCCGTGTTGCTATTTGGTGGCGTATACTTCACCGAGTAGGTGTAGCCGCTACTTGCCGAATTTGGTGCATAGAACTTAATATTCGCCGGGCTATTCCCAGACAACGAGTTAGGTGACGGCGCAATCGTATAGTCGCTCGGGCAGTTGGTGCAGGTTACCGAGATGTTCGTGGCTGTCTCCACATTTTGGATGTTTGTCAAGGCCAACTTCGCTTCTGCTCCCTTTCCCACAGCCGCAGGGGAGAACGCACAACTTGCAGTGATATAGCCCCTAGGATTCACCGTGAATGTTCGATAACAAGGATCAAATGGTTTCGATGCATTAGAACTCTTTACGGTATAAGTTTTTGTACATCCGTTGGCGTCTGTGCACTCTGTTGCAGTTCCCACAGGGGTTTTAGCAATCTCGCCTGTTCCAGACCCAGAGCAAGACTGGCCATTACCGCAGTCATTGAGTATAGTATTTTCCAAATAGATTTCATAATCACAACTACCACCAGGGCAATTGCTGAGTGTAAAATTGAACTGAGGCAAGGGTTGTCCACTTGTTACGACGGGACCTACATTAGGAACGCTACAGGAAATGGTATTTATCTTAGCCGGTGTAACCGAGCAATCAGTTTTTTCCACCGTGGAGCGTCCGCTATTTCCTGTGACCTTTACGGCAAATTTGTATTCCTTGCCTTGATCTTCTTTGTAAGGATCCCTGGATTTGTCGGAACAAATAATTTTATTATCTGAATTCTCGTCATTTTTACATGGTACACCACCGGCAGAAGTATTGGCACTATAATTACCATCAGTATAGTCGCCACTGTTCAGGTAATTCGCCTTGTATTGCTTTGTGGTTATGTTCTTACGATTGGTCACGGTCATTTCAATGTTCCATTGTCCATCGCTTTCGCTATAATCCGCCTTACAGCTCGTGATGTCAATGGCGTTGGTACAGGCAGCTGAAACGCCAGTAACCTTGACCGTCCCGGTACCATGATTTTTGATTCTAATTCGTGACACTTCTTCGGGGTTGAATCCCGTTGAATCTGCCGGGAAAGACTTGACCACATCGTCAAAAGTAACTGTGTTGCCAGTTACTGTGACCGATGCGCTTGGGAAATCTTCGCAGCCCCCCCAACAACCTTCTCCCGTGTTGGGTGATTCAAGCCAAATTTCAACGCTTCCACTAGTGTTGTCTTGCAACGTTATGTTCAGTGAGGATTTTCTCAAGTTAATGGGGGCGTTAATGGGGTCTCCTACCAGAGGAACAAATCCCTCTGCACCTGCACTGATTGATACGGGTGTGGAACCTAACAAGTTGGCTTGGTCATTTGCGCATTCTTGGTACTCACCTGTCCAGAAGTACCCGCAATGGGCGAATTCGCTTTCTGTTGCGGAAGACCACCAACTTGCATCAAGGTCGCCTTTGGTCGGGCAATTTAGCCATGCCTTGGCCGTTTTCACGTCTTTGGAATTCGCATCCTGGTAACCGTGCGGTCCTTCATTTGTAGTGATGGTAGTGGTGTTCGCGTCAAACTTGTAGCCATAGTCGCCACAAAGGACACCTACGTCATTCGATGAACTTCCGCAATTTGCATCGCTCCCATTGTAGTAATACAATTTTTCCGTACATGTTCCCGAAGAAGTGAACCAGCCGGAATACCCCACCCAGGGCTTTATCCATTTCCCTGTCGGGATAAAGCCACTATCTGCAACGGCAGCAAATGAACATTTTACCGTCGGGTAGGTGTCAAAGCAGTCTGCGTTGTAATCGCTGCTGTGCCAGCCAATACCGTGAATCTTGAATTTTGCATCGGCAATGCTGAACCCAACATATTCATGGGCGCGGTCATTGTAGGTAATAGATGACACATCAAATGTGTGCGAATAACTCGTAACTGCCTGCCCGTAGTAGCCATTGGGGTCCGTAACGGCAGAAACTATAAGGTTTGACCCATTGATCGTTGCCGTGACCATAGCCATGTTGGAGGAATTTACCGAGGCACTGGAGCCTCCGTTACTCTTGAGCTCCTCCGATTCCAAACAGTCCGGGCCGCCATTCTTGCACACCTGGGCTTCCAACTTACCAGAATTGTTTGCATACACGTTCACCATCAGGTATTCCGATGCAGTGTTGTTGGAACGCAGAATTATGCCGGACCCTCGGATATTCCTGGAATCCTTGCCGTGCGCTGCTGCACTAGGAATCTGCACCAGGGCCTTCATGTCGCCGTTGAGCCCAGCATTTACAGAACTCATGACCACAATCTTTGTCTTTTCGGACTCTTTTCTGCCCTTGTTCAAGGAAGATTTTACGGTTAGGTACCCGTAGAGGGAACTATAATCCAGCGAACTGAGGGGGCTGCCAATAAGGCGCCACTTGTAACCACTTGTATTATCTGCCGTAGCGCACCCTGATTGAGCACTGCAATCGTCAATGCAGTATTCCACACCGTTGCTACAAGCCAGAGTTCCCCTGTTAGCTCGATTGTACTCGGAGGCGTCACCATCCTTGAATTCCTCAAAGAAACAGTGCTTGTCGCTCTCACCGAAATGGGCGAGGTAAGTGTAAGTGTATCCAGATGAAATGGTTATGGGCGTTGTCGTGTAATTCTTGTTGTTTAGAGGCTCCAAGTTCGGACAATTGCCACTTTCGCACTTCCAGTAGTTGAACTTCTTGCTGTTGGCGTCGTCGTCCACCTTGAAAGTCACCTTTTCTCCGGGGAATACGTCATAACTACAGTATTTGGGGTAACTTCCGCTTATGTTGTCGTGTATGCATTCTGCATCTTTAATGCGGCGGTTTTCATCGGTGATGCTTGTTCCCGCATTCACTATAATTTTCGGATTTTTACCGCCCAAATTGCCTGTAAAGCCCACCGTCAACGTTTTCTTTTTGGGCTTGAGAGTTGCATGGAGCGGGTCAATGAGTCCATTCGCCGTCACTCCAGAAAGGCTTCGCGTATCGCCCGTTGGAATAATGACAAGACACTCGTCGCCACTGTACGCAGAGATCAGGGAAATTTCCTCTGTTCCACCTACGCCTACGCTCCAGCGCTGGTTTGGCGAAATGGTCCCCTTATTGCTAGTCCCCGTCAAATCTACCCAGTCGATATCGGTGCGGTCTGAACTACAATTCATGTCGGGCCAACTGGCCAGGTTGCTGGGACACTCGGTGCTGTTTGCACACCATGCGGCAATTTGTTCTGGTGTTGCTTCGGTACGGTCAACTGTCGTTGTACTGGATACATGGAGCTCCGCAGTATAGGGGCTAGTTATGGCATAGTCAGAGCCGATCTGTTGCAAATGGAAGGTGACCGTACCATTGGAGGCGTTCTGTGTGCTGACATTAAACAGCGAGAAAGAAGTCTGGTCTTCGTCCGCTGATGAAGGGATGGTGAATGTACACACCCCAGCGTCGGTCCTTTGGCCGCCATTCTGCAATTCATAAGTCCAGCCGCCGCCCTGACAGTAATACTTTCCTCCGGCATTTGTTGCACACGTGCCTCCCAGGTTCGGACAAGTAACAGATAGGCTAATGGGGTTGGCGTGTGCCGAAACGTACACATGAACTCCAAGAGGCGTAGTTGTGGTAGTAGCTGCCTGCTGCGAAGCCTCAGATTCAAGGAAATGAATAGAAGGAGTTCCGCGCTGATCATCGCCAATCACCACCCAGAACGGAACGTCTTGGTGGCCGGTGGCCTTTGCAGTACAGTTGTAAATAGTCCCTTTTGTCAGTTTGGCTCCACCAGAAACCATCGGTGTTCCGTCCAGGTCTGTACAACCATCAATGGAAACATCCGATTTCTCTAGGGTGGAACCGTTCAGGGGGAGAACGCTGTAATAGTCGCTTAACTTGCCGTAGGGGTCGCTTGGGAGATAAATGACCCTGGGCAGCACAATAAACGAAGGAACCAAGGTTGTTACATTGTCACTACTTTCAGAGAACGATTCGCTGGTTTCGTTCTGGCTTTCAAGGGTTACACCCAGCTGCGGGGCCATGGAAATAAAGTAAGCGTCAGGACCGCCTGAAGTCGTGCCGGTACTCCCGCTTCCAGAACCGGTGCCGCCAGAACCGGAACCAGAGCCAGAACATCCTGTAAGGGCGTTTCCATCATTATTGCAAATAATCCCTGACCCTTCTAGAGCACTAATTAAAGTTTCATTATATTCCAAATTCCATGTTTCTGACCCCCAAGCGTCAGAACAATTGCTCATAAAGATTGTTCCTGTTATTTTTCTCCCGTTAAGTACATTTTTTATCTCAGTAATGTTACCTTTGCTATAAATGAAATAGTTATATTTCCCGGATTCCTCTAATTGTAAAGTTTTAATTCCGGATGGAAGGTAGAGTATGACTTTATTGTCCCCAGTTGGGGGTAAGTATAAACCTCCACTATCTGGACTAGCTTTTGCAATGATAATATAGTTATGCAGTAAAGTAGTACCATAAGAATATGCCAAAGGATCACTTACTTCAATAAGAAGCCATTTTTCACCGTTCTTCCCTTCATACAACTCACCCTTTTCTCGAGCTTTGTCATAGCAATCATTTAATTTTCCCCAATAATCTTGAGTGCCGCCCCAATTATACATGTTTTCAATTTCTTCGCAATTCCCTTTTTTTTCTGAGGAATGAAGTTTTGCATTATTTAAAAGTTCTACGTTGAATTTTATCGGATCTCTGACATGTGCTCCTGTGCAATTGCCTTCTGTTGTCGTTGAAATCAGGTTCTTTAACGAATCTAATGGATTGGCCCCCCAACCAGTAGTATCGGTGGGCTTGGAATTTGTGTAAGTGCCGTTGATTTGGGTGAATATGTCATTTCGATACTTGTCTCCACCTTGAAAATAGGGGAAAGCATGAGGACCATAATAATCACCATTGGTTCCGGTTGGGGAGGGCGCACATTGTGTACTATTGCAGAATGTATTTGCCGCAAGAGTGCCCAAGTTCAACTCACCATGTGGCCATCCTACATCGGCATAATTTTGACCTGCCGAAGTACCTTGGTGGCAGTTGTAGTATAAAGCATTGTCCTTAAGATACAACCTATGATAATTGCAATAACCATAACTCCAATTATAAGGATTATATAAATCTTTACTCCAATAGGAGTATGTCTCCTCCAAGACTCTATCAGTTGTTGAGACTCGGTGTTGACCAGGAATATAAACTGTTTTTCCATTAGTTCCAAAAGCTAATTGATCTGCTACAGTAAAATATATATGAGAACCGCTATTAAAACCTTCTTCAGCAAACACATTCCCTTTGATATTAAAGACATACGCAGGGCTCAAATTAGATGAACCTTTTTCTGGAACTATAATCTGAGCATCCTTTTTCAAAACTAGATTACCATCTATTGTCGCTTTAGTCTTTAATGTATTAGATGCACTTATTTTGAAGTCTCCACTAGTCACATTACCTTCAGCGTTAAATTGCTTTGAGCCCGTAGAACATGTAATAATCCCTTTCGTGTATGTTTTACCACCAAAATTAATACCTCCTTCAGCATACAGGTCGCCTTCGAATTTTACAGTTGCTGGCGGGTAATATTCATCACCTACATAAGTGTCTCCTTGGACGGTCAGGTCTTCACAGACAATTTGTTTTCCATGTACATAAAAATCGCCCTTAATTGTTGTTGATTTTCTAATATAGGCATCACCTGTAACAAGGAGACTTTTTTCTGCTTGAACGCCCCCTGCGGAACCTGTTACAAGGTCTCCATTAATTGTTGCTGATGTAATATTTAAATTATGAGGAGTGGATGTAGAGCCAAAAAAAGCGTCTTTCAAATTAACTGTTCCCTCAAATGTTTTCTGTGGCGTATTCACCCTGTACAATCCGTCCACATTGAAAATGGCGGCTTCGCCATGACGGGTACCGCCACGTGCCTCTCCATAAGAAACCAGTTTCATTTTATATGTGGAATTATCCGTGTTGACACCTGTCATCCAAACGTGGTAATTCTGCCCTGCCCGCTGTAGGGAGCGAAGCCGACCATCTATGTTGATAGGCTTGTTTCCGCCGGCTATAAATTGGTGTATCAAGTCGCCCACGTCATTGGCATGGTAGGTCATCCAGGTTCTCGCGTTTTCAAGGCCCGCCACGGAACTCTGGTAGGCCTCACGCTCCAGCATGCGACTAGCACTGGAACGGCCTTCGCTGGTAATCCACTTGTAGGTGGCGGTGGCGGCAATAGTGGCCACCAGCATGAATAGGAGGACGGTGATGAGGGAGACGCCGGATTTCCTCACCACACATTTCACATTCCACATTGCACACTTCATAATTCCCTCCTAGTCCCTGGGGCCGTTGCCGGGGGTGGGTATCACAATGGTCACTTCGCCGGTTTCACCCTTCTTGTTGTTTTTGCCGCCCCGAGCAATCTGTAGTTCCAATTTCAGCGCCTTCACGTTCTTTTTTTCTTTGAAATTGGAGGTCGCCGAGGCATCAAAAGCTGTTTCGAAAGAGTAATTAGAACTTGCTACCTTTTTCAGTTTCAAGTTCTTGATGGTTATGTTGCCTTGCGACACCAATGGCGAAAAACTTGCAAAGGTAAAGGCCAGACAGGCGTCAGTCACATTAGATCCGATGGTGAACCTCATAGACCTGGTCCCTGATCCGTCTGCATTCACAGGTGGGAAAAACATGAAGTCATCCACCAATATTTTCCCGTCTTTTTTCAAGAAATCTCCTGTGCCGGCACTCCTAAAGCCTACAGACATATGGTCTTCTCCAGGTACGAACATCAGGCTTTTGTCTGTTTTGTCCGGTTCTGTTATTTCAAAGGAGATTTCGTACTCCTGATCTTTTTCAAGGCTTATTTTCCCGTAGCTATTGCACCTTTCATTCCATGTGGCGTCACCGGAAAGCGTCTCGTACTTAATGGCAATGGCTTGGTTTTGTTTCCAATCTGCCTCGTTTAGCAATTCCCCCCCATTAGTGGTGTTGCTGAAGTTTGAAAAAAACTGCGAAAGCGAAACTTCTGTGCCCCCACTGTTCTCGACTGTATGGAATGTGACAAAACCATCTTCACCCGTGCGAGGAATTAACTTGAATTTCTCTGTGCAAGGAGTAGAAGTACAGGGCGGGAAAACCTGGACGCTTGCAACATTCTCGCTAGGTGATGCTGCTACAATGTGGAATTTTTCAACACCGTCAGCGATTTCAACTTTCTCTAATGCCCCGTTGTTTTTATAGCATGGATCTGTGCTGGAAACTGTGTAGGTGGATTTTTTTACGATTACTTCGCATCTTCTGTAAAGTTTTTTGCCTTCTACAAACCATTCTACTTTCTCAACACCCAGATAATGCCCACTTCCGTCGTACCTGGTGCGGAAAAAAGTCAGTTTGTCTATGCCAGTTGAAACGTTTTCTAAAATGAACGACGAGGAGTCGCGGTTTTCCAGAGTGCTGTTATCTGGATCCCTGTAGATCTGGTTTGATATGCAGTCGTCCGCATTGGTGGAGGTGGGGCAGACAGTGTAAAATTTCAGGCCGTAATCGGCTCCGTGGGCAGCAGCCCCGGATTCCATGGAGGTCTTTGCGCCCATCTGGGACACGTCCGCCTTGAAAAGGGTGGCGACGTTCTCTGCTTCTTGTGTAGCCTTGAGCATGTTCTGGGTACGCACGCGGAACTTTGTGGAGTTGCTGAACGCCTGGCCAGCCACCACCACTATGATGCCCATAATGGCCATATAGACCACGAGTTCCATGAGGGTGAAACCTTTTTTCATCTGATTACCCCCGAGACAGAAATGGATTGTCTGGAGTCCTTGAAGGCCCAACTGACGGTTACATCGATTCGCTTTGCATAGATGTGGGTGATACTGTCTACGCCAAGAAGAAGGGACGAAGTCTTTGCCCTGTAATTATTGACGGGATCACTATCGCTGGAAAATTTCACATCAACGGTATAGTTGACAGTCATGGTATTTTCTTTGAGGCCGGGTTGTCCCTCCCATGTTCTGGTGACGGTAATATGGTCGGCGACCAACTCGCCGTTTTCAACTTTGGCAAGGGTGTAACAATTCGGTTCGCTACCCCCGCAAGGAATTAAGTTTTCATCACTGAAACTCGCAAGGCCCAGTGCACCTAAAGAATCTATCATGTTCTGTGCCACCTCGGTAGCGCCATCGCGTCCGCGTATGCGCAATAGAGCTTCTCGGTTGCCCTTTTGCAGGTTGGATACCGCGGCATATAGGATGCCGAGTACCAGGGCCGCCACAAGAACCTCTAGGATGCCAATGCCTCGTTTACTCTTGAAAAACATGCTCCAACCCCTACAACTTGAACCAACTACCTTCGTCGAACTTCATCATGGGCTCGAAGGCGTTCTTGGCCTTTATTTTCAATGCGGCACCATAAATCCCCTGGCCGCCATACTGCACTGCGAAATAACCCTGGGAGGGGGCTGCAGAAAGGCCTGCGCGTGGCGTGAATGCCGCACCCCCATTATCCGCCCAATTGTCCAAATTGGTGAAATCCGCCCCATTGACATCTTCGTCAATGAACGTTGTCGGAGGGTCCAACACGAAGTTGTCCACTTCGGGACCAAGAGGATTGGCGGTGCATGCGGACCTGTAGGTTATCAGTTTCCGGCTATTGGTGGCATCTTTCTTCACGCACAACGTTGTGTTCAGCCTTCTGGCCTCATTCGCCGTCCGCTCCATATAGGCAGTTACGTTGTACGCCGCGTCCTTGATGCGGGCGTTGGCGACCGCGCTCCGCAGTCCGGCTACCCCGAGACCGCTCAAAATACCCATGATGGCCACCACCGCCATCACTTCCATCAGCGTGACACCAGCTTTATGTTTCTGACTCACAATCATACACTGCAGCCCACCCAAAAGTTCGTCTTTCCCCTTGTTGCGCACAAGGTTATCTATACGGACAAACGCGGGACGCGCGGTCTCGCATTCCGTCTTTCTAAAATAGCTT
>Ga0129307_1002980_pt1 | contig 11650 bp, 9 predicted proteins | sample P1105metagenome_FD_94437 | JGI IMG/M metagenome (GOLD analysis project Ga0129307, IMG submission 94437) | Capybara group fecal microbial communities from Wisconsin, USA - P1105 metagenome | ecosystem: Host-associated > Mammals > Digestive system > Large intestine > Fecal | place: USA: Wisconsin... | reverse complement strand
TCCTGCTGAATTTCGCCCTGACTACAAAGAAGAAAATCACGTTCGTTATGATACCGACGAGGCCTGCCGTGCCCCTACCATCTGCACTCGTGGAAAATCAGTCATAGACGCAAACATAGCCTTATCATTTTATGAGAAGACGGATGCAAGGTGTGATATAATTGTCACTAAACAATGTTAATGACAACTTGGTATTTATTACTATCGACGTTTTTTTAAAATAATAAAGGAAATGATTGCAAAAACAAAAGCAAGGATTATTGAGAAGATAAATATTTGAAAATTTTGCATAGAAATGCCTATTACGTATCCAATTACAATTGTAATAATAGCGATACAAAGTGAAATTAATATCTTTATGAGTGATGTTTTGGATTCACTTTGTTTTTTGTAATAAATATATTGATTACTATTTTGGGGCTTTGTAGTACTCTCTATATGTGAAGAAGCAATAGTTTCTTTTTCAATAATTATTTGTTTTTGCTTATTAAACTCTTCTTCTGTGAGAACACCTTGATTTAACAGAGTTTTTAATTTTATTAATTGATCTGCAAAATCGACATTTGAAACTTTTTCTTCACTTTCTGTTGGATATTTTGAGAGAACTTTAGAAACTGCATTAATAATATTTTCAATATTTTTCCTGTTTTTTCCAAATACGACAGCACCACTGGAAACCACTCCTATTTTGGGAGTGGACATTATTTTCATTTGTGTGCATGTTGGAGATATTTGAATTAATTGGACAGGAACCACTTCACCCCAACTGGCCCAACTAGCATCTGCTTTAAAAGTAAACCTACCACTTAATTCATCAGCACTATCAAGAACAAGCCCCTTTAATTTTGGAGCAGCTTCCATTACAGCTTTAAATACTGTTTTTTTTGAGAAAGGAAATTCAACCTCTCCATGTTGATCAATTAAACCCATAATAAATATGAATAAGATTATTATATAAAATTTCTGCAAAAATACAAAAAATAACGGATGTCACGATGAAAATATGCTTAATTGTTTTGCCAATATTTCTTAATCTATGTTAATTTGTCAATGGTGATACAAAATATATAACTACATATCATTTTTTTTGACTATCCTTGATACAAATTAAAGCTGTCCGATAAAACAGTCATTTATGCTAATCACCCCTTAAAGGTGGACATTGGGAAATTATAAATGAGACGTAGGTCGGTTCACTAACAAAGGAGCTAAAAGATTGTCGGTAGATTCTGACAGAGCAGCATACCAATTATGGAAACGTGTTGGTTCGGAAGAAAACGACAAAAGTTCGTAGAAAATCTAGGTAGGTTCGTAGAAAAGTTCGTAGAAAAACGGCAAAAGTTCGGAGAAAAAACAAGATAATAAAAATAGATATGGACAAGCAACAACTAAAGGAAAGAGAAGAAAAAATCATTGAACTTGCCGTTGCATTTTGCAATGAGCATTTGGATGAGGAATGTGCAACACTTTGTACAAAATTGGTTCAAAAACTTGGTCGCAAGCGAAACAAGCCTCTGCAGTCTGGCCGGCTGGAGATATGGGCTGCTGCGGCTGTCTATACCATCTGTAGCATCAATTTTATGTTTAGCAAGAGTTCGAAGCTGAACACCACCTCGTATGAAATCAGCGATTATTTCGGTACAAGTGGATCGACTGTTTCACAGAAGTCAAAAGCAATCAAGGATATGCTTAAAATCAGCAACTTTTTTGATAAGGAATTCTCATTGACAGAAGTAGCAGAAAGGAATCCTTTCAATATGCTTAGTATGATAGGCGGTTACTTCTTTTTTGACAAAGGTGATGAATGAAAATACGGAGTTATGATATTTGGAAAGAAAATACGTGAACTTCGAGAAGCACGTGGATTATTCCAGCGTCATCTTTGTGTGGCATTGGAAATCGACACGCCGATGTACAGTAAGAGAGAGCGTGGTGAACGCAAGGCAAAACGTAGTCAGGTTCCTGTCATGGCGAAAGTATTCGGTGTGGATGAAAAGGAACTGCTGACCGTTTGGTTGGCGGACAAGATCCTTGACATTGTGGAGAATGAAGACGATGTCAAAAGTGATGCCATTCTCTATTCTCAAAATATCATCAAGACAGGAAAGTGAAACGACTCCTCCGAGATTTGAAAAATCTCAAAAAAGCAATGTTAGAAAATGGGGAGGAGAGATCATCACTGATGTCGAGCAAACTAGATATTATTGCTACTGCTTGCATTTGAACCTTGGACATTGCTCGGCTTGGTCAGGATTGACCCTTTGCCTTGGCAGTCCCAAACTGATATAACAGCCACAGTTGGCCCATCCGCCTCTGTTCGCCCAACTGAGGTTTGACTGGCAGTTGAAGCAACTTCTTTGGCTCGGGTCTATGGAGGGCCTTTCTCTTTTCCGTTGTCTTTCCTCTTGCAAACGCCTTTGTTCCTGCTGCCATGCTAGCATCTCTTGGCGTTCTTCCTCTTCTTCCATCTTGCGAAGCCTCAACGCCTCTTTCTCTTGTTCGTATAGTTCGGTCTTGCAAAGCCGGTACCTGTTCCCACTGTTCTCAATGACCAAGGGAGAATGTGCTTTCATCACGGCGCAACAATCGTCACCCAAGTCACACTTGACGCATTCGCTCTCGCAGACAACCCTCACCGCCTTCCCTGCCTTTCGGTAAGTCTCGTCAATCCGGGTGAAGTAATCCTCATTGTTCAACCACTTCCTGTCTTCGGCTGATTCCAGGAGGAAACGATCCAATGTCTCCAATGACTGGTTGGATAGGTCCACCTCAAGACAAGTGAGGTTCTTGTAGTCAAATGCTTGCTTGTGTTGCACTTTGTATTGGAACACAAACTCAATCAAATACTGCTTGCCGTCATAGGTGGTTGCTATTACATCAGGCTGTTTGTCCTCACGCTCATATCGGCTGTCAATCCTGACATCCTTAAACTCAATGTCACTCTCCTTGAAAATGCCATAATACGACGGGGTATGGATGCGCTTTTGGGTTTGTATGATTTGTTCGGCCAACTTGTACATGACCACCTGATAGCAGATGTTTAGGTTCGCGCCACGGTTGTCACTATGATGGGCAAAGCCATGTTCCTTCACATCACCGTGGCGGGCAACCAACCGTTCATGGCAATTGGGGCAGACGCATCCACATTGCAGACCTCGTGGCACATCATCCACGTGCACCATCCTCCCATCTGCATTCTCCGCCCAGGAAAAAATGAAATCGCGTGCCATAATCACATGTTTTTTATGTCATTTTCAATTATTCGTTTCGGAACGAGTCGGCAAGGAAGCCAACAAACTTGTCGCTATCTCTGGGTTCTTGAATCTGATGAGATTGTCTTCACCAGAATGAAAACCGAGGATTTTGACGCTGCCATACCAGATGAGGCTTTTGTCGATGATGGCGGTATGGAGAGAAAGATTCTTGTTGCTGACAACATCTATGCCCTGCTGCCTCAATCTGGCTGTATCATCATTTTCTTCCTTTGTGTAAACCACTATTTCTATTCCATTTGAAACGAGGTCGATGAGCCGTTCCGCTATTTGGGAATAGTGGCTCTTCCTTACTTCCGGACAAGAAATGACAATGGAACTTTTACACAGTGTGAGATCCGAAATGAAAGAACGCTCAAAATTCAAACCGTTGTATATCAGGTCTGTAGTTGGGGACAAACTGTCCAATAATTTGTCGTTTCTAATCCTGTAACCAACGGAGGCATAGCCTTTCAGGCGCTTGCGGTACATAGACTCACAAAGAGGAACTCGGATGTCGATATAGTCGTAAACCTGAACATCCTGCTTGCCTTCAAATTCGCGATGCAAGCGACCTGCGTATTGAGCCAGATTGCCTTTCCATGATATGGGGAGTGCCAAAAACAAGGTGTTGAGCCGGGGGTAGTCAAATCCTTCACCCACATACTTTCCCGTAGCCACAATCACCAAAGGTTCTGCTGGGGGAATGGATTGGAGGAATTCCAGCTTCTGCCGTTTTTCCTTTGTCTTATCCTTCCCCACCAAAGTGACCACATTTGGACAATGTGGTCTGAGCAAATCTGCCAAAACAGCAACGTGGGTGGTTCTTTTGGACAGAATAATCGGTGAACGGCCTTCTTTCAGCGTCTCAATGACATCCTTGACAATGAAAAGGTTGCGGTATTCGTCTTCTGCCAGTTGCTTTTCTACTTTCGCTATGGAAAGATTTTCACCTATTACAGGCCGGAAGGGGGTGTAACGGGGGACAAGCAGCCGTTGGAATGTCTGCTCCAGCATCTGAGCCTTTGCATCGGCAACGTATCTTATCGGGCCACATTGCATGAAGACGATGGGCTGTTGGCCATCATGGCGCATAGGTGTGGCTGTCATACCGTAAACATATCGTGCATTGACGGTTTTCAAAACCTGTTCGTAGTTAACGGCCGACACATGATGGCACTCATCGGCTATGACCATGCCATAGTCTTTGACAAAAGGCTTTACTTCATTGCCTGTGATGCATGACTGCATCAGAGCAATGTCTATGATGCCATGAAGTTTGTTGCCGGTTGAAGAAAGGGTACCTATAGGCGACAGGCTTTTCTCGCGTCTGCACTTGCCGTTTTCTGCCTCGGGCACATCATCAATGAAAAGGAATTTCTCCAGTTCTCGAACCCATTGGTCGAGCAATGTTTTCCTGTGAACCAATACCAATGTATTTACACCATGCCTGGCCATAAGGGCAATGCCTGTAGCGGTTTTACCGAATGCTGTTGTTGCAAAGAGTACCCCTGTATTATTGTTTGCCAGAACATTGAATGCCTCATTCTGATTGCCCCTCAATTTACCATTGAAATGAACGGAAATGGTTCTTCCATGGTTTGTCTTGTCATCGTAGCGATATGCGACCCCTTTCTCTTGCAACAATGTGGTGACGGCATCCTCGCATCCGCGTGGCAGGGCAAGATACTCATCCGTGACATCGGCACAAGAAATGATGCGCGGTATCGAATAAGTGGAGAACCTCAATCCCTGCCGCTTGTAAAATTCGGGGTTGCGGAACGAGGCGATGCGTTTGAGGTGGTTGAGTACTTTTGATGACAACTGGTTTAGGGGAATATAGAGCATGTTCGACTTGGTGATGACAATCTCGGATGAGAAATCGGTTCTCTCAATATTTGTGGCTGCTGGTATTTCCCAAGGTTTTTTCTCGCTTGTCCTTGACAGTTCGCCTAACGGTTGAGCATTGGCGTTTCTTTTCAAAATTTCTTCCAATGTGGTTTCGTTAAGTTTCTCCACATTCAGCAAAAACTCCCATTGGTCTGCGTATGGTTCAAATTGTTCATTCACAAACACGCTGTTCCCGTTCTTACGTGCTTGGCCTTGCAATGGAAGGGCCACGAGATTTCCTAATCCTCCTTCCGGCAGCGTGTCCTGATTAGGGAAGAAACGGTCGTAGGACTTGAAGCCGATCTTGCCGTTTCTGTTCATTGCTTCCGTGAGTATGGCATTACCTAATCTCCGAGCCCTTGTTGCCATGATCGGTGTTTCAAAGAAAATCCAGACGTGTGCACCATTGCCGGAACGGGAGCGTTCGATGGAACAGGGTATGTCCCAGCTCTTACATACTCCGACATACGCCAAAACATCATCCTGGAATCCATGTTCACAGTTCTTGTCATCGAAGTCGGCACACAATAGATGACAGGTGTTCTCCTCGTTAAGCACATATAAGCCAATCACATCTTTACCTTCCGCATCTTTACCTGACAAATGTCGGTAAAGGTCATCATTGGTGATTGGTAAGAATTGGCGATTGGGGCAATCGTCACACTTGTGGTTTCTTTCTCTGCAAGGCTGGCTCCATTCGTTTTTACATACAGGTTGATAGCCAGACTTCCCACTTGTTCGACTGTACCATCTGCGAGCGAAGACATCCTCACGTCCCTTGAACAGACTTCTGAACAAATCCACTTTTTCCTGAAGGGACAGTCGCAGCATGGCCGTAGGTTTTTGTTCGACTGGAGCATTGTCTTCTCCAAGTTGCTTTCGCAACTCGGCATTCTCTTCCTCCAATTCTTTGATGTGTTCAATGAGTTGTTGACGTTCTACAAGCCAGTCTTGATGATTCATAGCCCTAATATTTCTATTTTCAAAGTTTTACCCCTAAGGCATAAACAGTCCATCAAGAGTTACTTCACTATGCACAATATTAGAGTATTTCCCATTAGCAACACCATAGGTCGTAACGAAAGTATGCACAAGTGTCATCTTGTTTTTTGTCTTTTCCTTGAATAATGACATCCTATTGCGAAGTTTTTCCTCGTAGTCTTTAGTAATTCTAAACTCCCCTTGGCTGAACTTCATTTCACAAAGATGTATGATTCGGTCGGCACGCTTAATGATAAGGTCAATTTGTGAACCACGTATAGCCTTTTTCTTGTCTGCCTGATCAAACCATGTAGAAACTTCTGTAGCTACTCCTCCAATATTCAATTGATGGCGAATCTGGCGGATGTGCATCAGGCACAACAATTCAAAAGTCAATCCTTGCCACGATTCAACACTATGAGAAGTGGAATGATGTTGCCACCATTGCTCATCATAAGACTCTTTATTGAGTTCAACATACTTTAAATAGAATAGTGTGAAGAAATCAGCCAGTTTGTAGATGATATCCTGCTTTTTCTTCCCGTAATATCTGAATTTCATGATGAAATCGCATCGTTCCAGATTCCTCAGAACTTTTGTTAGCCTTTCTCCGTCTATCCCCGTAATATCTGAGATATCCAGGCTTGTCATTCCGCTACGATGTTCTGCAAGCAGGCGTACAACTGTGATGTATTTGTCAGCATGGATAAAAAGGGCATTATAAAGTTCGTCAAACTCAAGCCTGAGTGCACCACCTCGTGAAAAACATAGACTATCAACATTTTGCACAAGACTTTGTTTTGTGTCGATAAGGCTTAAATAGAAAGGGATGCCACCAAAGAACATATAGCATTGTGCTGTCTGAAATCTATCCCATAGGCAACCTCGGCTCTTTAGATATTTCTCGGTCTCGAACAGTGTAAATGGCCTCAAATATATCTGACACGTAATTCTAGCATGAAGACCGCCTTGGTTTTCTACAAGATTGTCTATCATCCATGATGTGGCCGATCCACTAGCGATGAATACAATATCTCTACGACGTGCTGCCCATCCATTCCAGAAATTCTCGAAAGCATCTGTGAAATTTGAGCGTAAAGAGTCAATCCATGGCATTTCATCGATAAACACCACCTTCTTTCGGCCTGTTGGAAGTGATTCCAAATATTCTTCTAAGACATCGAAAGCATCAAACCAATCGCCAAGTTTGCGAGCAGTGCGTTCATCCATAGCCAACTTCAATGCTTTGGCAAAGTTGCGTAGTTGAACTCGTTGCGACAGTTTGTGCCCACCTACATATGTAAAATCGTATTTACTTTGGAAGAATTGGTCCACAAGATATGTCTTCCCAACACGTCTACGTCCGTATACTATGACAAGTTCAGAACGATTGGAGTCCAAACATCTTTGTAAATCGGCCATTTCTTTTTCTCTGCCTATGATGTCATAAGTTTCCATATTCATATTTTTAAGTTGAGTGCAAAGATACTACATTTTTGAGATTTTGGCACGAAAACTTACTTTTTCTTTGATTTTTTATAAGAAAAAGTAAATTCTCGTGCACTTTTTGGTTGAAAGTTGAAAATCGCATAGTGTTTTTCTACTTGTCAACTTGCTTCTAGAGTCTTCGGCGTGGACGAGAAGGAACTGCTGACCGTCTGGTTGGCGGACAAGGTTCTTGACGTTCTGGAGAATGAAGACGATGTCAAGAGTGATGCCATTCGTTATGTCGAGAAGGTCATCAAATCAGGAAAGTGATGACAAGTGGGGGCGATGAAAAATCTCAACACGGTTTTTCAAAATCCCGGAACACCACGGGAACACACGGATGTGTATTTAAGCGTATTCATAGATGTTCATCAGTTACTTAAAAAATTCTAATGCGCTGATAATTAGTGTAGTTTGGTAATCATAAGTAATCATAAATATTTATATTTTGGGACTGCTAATCAGGGGGGCGTTGGTTCAAGCCCATCCTGAAGCGCATAAAATGAGAGAGTTACGCAAGTAACTCTCTTTTGTTTTTGTCCGTGTGAACATATTTTGGTTAGTAATACTGGGTATTTCAAGGGGAGCATCTTAGGATATCACAGGTGACCAGGCAAGTTGCTGTCGTCATGGTTATTTCTGCAATATAATATCTTCTATATATGGATCATTAAAGACACCGTTAATAACTGCCTTTGCCATAAGAGCTGCATATATTCTCCAAAATTCAGGGCCGTGCATTCTCTCTCTCCTGCGGTTATTGCTTTTTCTTTTCTCTGTTTCATGAATATGATGAGCGAACTCGTGAATAGCAATTTCTTCAAGAGGGAAATAGGCTGATATTTTGTGTAGATACGTATTCTTTGCTTGTTGATGATGTAACAGCCCATTCTGGTTTTGGGCTTCTTGTCTATTAACAGCAGCTTAAACGGCTTTTTGGGCAAATATATGCTAAGCAACAGCTTAATATAGTATTCTGGTGTTTCAACTTTCATCACTCTCAAAATATTTCATTTCTTCATCAGTCAAGTCTCTGCTATCAATAATAGATCCGTCTATACCAATCCATGATGCCAATTTTCCTTTTAGGCAGATAAAAGAATCTTCATTGACCTGAATCGCTCTTCCGACATCTTTGATAGAAACTTTTCCCGTACGTTCACCTTCTTCGTTATAGATTTCATAACCATCTTCTGTAATCCCTACGAAGAATGTAAGGCCTACAATCCAGTTCTTGAAGTAGTTCTTCTTTACCATTATCGGATCAAGATAAACTGAAGCATTCTTCTTATCTTTCTCATTATATACAATTTTTGCAAGAGGCATATAAAGAACTTTCTTACTCCCCTCCTTGTTAGAGTTTAGACCATGAATTCCAACTCTAGACATCGTGATTTTAACGCTTTTGATACTCATAATTGTCACTTTTAATTGGTTTATGGCACAAAGATAAAGCGAAGCTATGCCGGATGGAGGCACAGCTTCGCAAAAATGGTGGTTAGCTAGAAATTTTAAGTTTATATGCTGTTTAAGATAGAATCTCCAAGCTTTAATAACGGGCATTCCTTATTTATTACAGAACTCACGATTTCTGCCAATCGTGGCAAATCTTCTTCTAGGTTATTTAGGGGTATGACCATTCTGGCATAGTGCCACCAATTTTTACCTTTGGTTTCTGATGGAATGACTCCATCTGCCTTGTACATCTCAACTAATCGATTATACTCACTAATATTGTTTTTTACTATTTCCATTAGAGAGTTTTGGATTTCTAATACAACAGAAATATGAGGACACTGTCCATGTTCGGGCCTTAATATATTCTTGCGGTAGAACACAGTTAGCATCATCTGGTCTTTTGCCCTTTTGTCAGTGAAAACATACTTCACATAGTCCCTTTCCGGTTTGGGCCTCAGCTCGAGTGACATTATTCGATTTCTTAAAAGAGAGTTCTTACCACATTCCATAACTGTCACAACGTAGTCTCTTATATGACGGTAAATATCATGAACTCTTACTATTTTCTCCATATTCCCTTCATGGCAAAAGAATGCCAATTCCTTTTGATCAACCATATTAGTGATATTTTTGATGTTCTTGTAAAATTCTTGCAAAAGATACAGATGATGAGGGTTCACGTCATCTTCATAGTTAGGTAAATTAGACATCACCTGATTAAGCAAATCAATATGTGTAATACTGAAAATATTACCTTGTGCAATGTCGCTTGTCCTTTTCCCCTTAAGCTCATATTTTTTTAAACCCAAAACGACAACCTTAACGTCATTATAGCTTTTCTTTTGGACAGTTTGGTAATAGAGATTTAAGTCATTGCTCAATGAATGATTAACCTTATTTTCAATTATAATGGCATGAGGGTTGTCTCTGTCAATCAATAGCAGATCAATTCGATTATTGTTTTCTGCCACATACTCCCTAACTATACGAAAATCATTAAGAAAATTGGACTTAATTCCAATTAGTTGCTCAAAACTCCTGATAAAGAGATCATTCAATCCATGTTCTTCTACTGGGTTGAAGAAGAAACTATAGATGTCAGACCACATGTTCTCATGATGTGTCACACCCGTTATGTCCATGAGAGAACGTTGCCATCCCTTCGATACAGGGATATTAGATAGGGACTCTATCCAATGTTGAAGTTGTTCCATATTAACGATTAAATAAAAATTTAGACATTGATTTGATTAGCTCGTTGTCGATCGCTTAAAATCTATTGCAGTGAAGTCCTTTATTTGTCACATGTATTATATATGTTCCACGTTTTTTTCACTTTTCCGGCAATTTCCTTACGAAGCCATATTGGCTCCAGAACTTCCACTTCCTCACCCATGGAAAGGATCTCCTGCTGGAAATCAAGCACAGGGCATAGTTGAAGTGTGAAGATGCTGTATTCGTCAGTCCTCTCCACTTCCTTCTGAGTTTTATGAAGTGGCAATGATCGCAGGTAATTGGCTTGTTTTTTTGACAGTTTTAACTTGGCGGTATACAGGTCGGTGCCTGTGCCTGAAATGATACCGTAGTAGTTGGCAAAGTACTCTTCCGAATTGAAGCCATGGGGCATCTCAAATGTTTCACCGTCAAGTTTCCATATATCAATGATACGATCAAGGGCATAGGTCATCATTTTATTATAATATGGACAAAAGGCCAACATGTACCACCGTTGTTTGAACATCTTTACACAATAAGTATGCACAACAAATGTGTTGCTCTCTTCTCGCTTGTAACCCTGGTAGGTGATGCGAATCTGGTTATTTGTTTTCATCGCATCGAGAATGATTGCAAGATATTCTTGTCCAGAAGGAACATCTTCAAGCAGAATACGGTCTTTGAGAGACTGGCTGCCCAGAAGGAGATTGCTGACGGAAATGGTACTCAGTAGCCAGTTGCGCAATCCTCCGCGCTTTATCTCTTCACTATTCTCGATATAATAGTGATAGCCTCCCTTTCGCTCACACTCAATGACGAGACCAAACATATCCTCAACGGCAATTCTCCATTTATGGAATGTACGAAGGGGTATAGGCTTATCATTCATATCTTGATCAAGCCATTTTTCATTGATTTCTTCATATGTAATCCGTCCTGCCCGATAGATGGTGTCTACCAACCAAACGTATTTGTTAATTAGATTTGTTGCCATAAATCAATTCGTTTATTTTGCAAATATAGCAAAAAGATTTGAAGAATTGAGGCACAATTCATACTTTTTCGTGCCTTTTTATTGTTTTTATGCAGTTCATGCCCTTTTTATTAATTCCATTACGACAGTTTCATACTATACCCTTCATCTATCATCTCTCTGATTATCTCGTCACGGCTCTTGTGTCGGAGGTTGAAGTTCTCGCCTTCACGGGAACCACCGGAAGCAGAGAACAACTTTTTGGGGAAGATGATTTGAGGCAGTTGGAAGAATAGCGCGTATCATGGGGACGGGGAAATTGAAACGTGGTTGACCATATATAGACGGTCTGCCAAGTTGCTATCAATCCATCTGCTCATTTTTAATTTCCTTT
>Ga0129307_1002978_pt1 | contig 11670 bp, 10 predicted proteins | sample P1105metagenome_FD_94437 | JGI IMG/M metagenome (GOLD analysis project Ga0129307, IMG submission 94437) | Capybara group fecal microbial communities from Wisconsin, USA - P1105 metagenome | ecosystem: Host-associated > Mammals > Digestive system > Large intestine > Fecal | place: USA: Wisconsin... | reverse complement strand
TTGAGGCAAGTTGAAAACCAGTAAAGTTAAATACAGCCAGCAACAATGCTGGCTGTAAAAATATAAATAAAGTGACCTAATTTTCGATGGCCTTTTGACCTAAAATTGGGTTGACATATACAAATAGCGCTTAGTCGAAATATTATATCTTTTACACTTCCGCCATTATTAAAAATAGAGATATATTCCGGGTTTTCTATAAAATTAATTTCAATATATGATTTTCCAGAAACCTTTAAGCATTCTCTTATTAGAAAAGTTTTACCAGTCTGTCTAGCCCCTGTTACAGTAAGTGCCATCTTCCCATTTTTAATCCAATCTAAAATATCGTTATATAATTCACGTTGTAACAAAGCACACCTCCTATCAGCTTACTTACGTTCATTATAACACTTATACGTAACTTTTCCAACTGATATTAATACTTATTTGTAACTTTTCCAACTGATATTGATGCTTATTTGTAACTTTTCCAACTAATATTGGTGCTTATTGCAGCAGTCAAGTAAAGTAGACACGAAAAACTAAAGCCGATGGTATAGCAATATGCTAGTCCATCGACTTTAGTTTTTATAATAAATATCAATATATTGCAATTGGCATTCCATTATAAGCCAATTTATATATTTCAGGCATTATTCTGGTAGGACAATTTATGCATCCATGAGAACCATTTGTCTTCCAAATATCTCCACCATATCTACTTCTATAAGAAGTTTCATGTATGCCAATTCCATAATTTGTTACTCTAATCCAATTTTTTACTCTCACCACATATTCAGGTCTGCCATTAGATTGGATTTCTCCAGTCAGTTTTTTATTAGTCTGTTTGTCAAAAGCCGTAAATGCTCCCGTTGAAGTGTAATGCTTTCCATCAGGTGTACCTGTTACTACATCTGTTTCAACTTCAACCTTTCCATCTATGTATAACCACAGATGTTGTTCCTCAATACTTATCTCAATATAAGAATCTCCAAAGCCATAATTATCATCATATGAAGCAGCTTCTGTCTTTTCATAAATTGGCTCTCTTTCAACATTTTCATTACCATTTAAATCTTTTTTTAATTGTTCTATTTCTGCTTCAACATCGATCTTATATCCATAATATCCATCTGAAGGAAGCATAACATCTTCTCCTCCTGTGGTATGGAATTTATGTTCTGAATAAACTGTATCATACTTTTCTGCTAATTTTTCAACATACTTCTTAAGTTTTCTATTCCAACGATTTGTATCTTTATAATAGTTACCCTCATCATCAATGCTAAGCCACTTAACTAAAGTATCTCCATCCAAAACTTTTGTTTTTCCTTTAGGCAAATTATAAACCACTTGGATTCCTATAAGACCGTTAAGTACATCCACCTCACTGTTTAGATTTTCATCATCTGCATGAACAGTAGGTCTCTCGTAAAAATCTTCCATATTTATTTCCTTATCTGATTCAGATATGGCTTTCTTTATGGCCTCTTTTACAACCTTAACATCTAAAGTATTACCTTCTACTTCTTCTTTAACTTTATATTGACCTTCATCAATATAATATGTGGCATCTTCCGGTGCAATCATCTTAGCAGTATCTAATTCATCATAATTGCTAAGAAGCATTCTAAATTTCTTTTCATCAAAAGAGTATGGCAAATCAAATTCTTTTTTACCTTTAGAAAATAGTTTAAAGAAAAAGCCACCATCATTCTGTTTTTTTAAACAATTCTCAACGCTCTTATCTGATGTACAATTAAAATTAATTGAAACACCTTTAATAATCTTTGTTTCATCTTCAAATTCCACAGCCAATTGATAATTGTTTTCGAAATCCTCTAGCTTTTTCTTAGCTTCATCAACTGTCATATTACCAACATTAATACCATTAACAAGTGTACCTTTATCAAAGTATTTTTCATTTGACTTTGTAATGAAAATAAGCGCACCAAAAAACATAAGTAAAGCAAAACCACTAGCACAACCTGCAATCACAATTTTTTTCTTTATTGCTTTCTTACTTGCAGCATTTACCACCTTAGTTACAGTAACTTCCTCATTTTCAGATTTATCTTCATTCTTCACTTTAACTTCAGTTTCAATCTTTTTATCACTTTTTATTTCAGACTTTTCTTTATTTTCTGTCTTATCTTCGCTTTTTGTTTCTGACTTATTATCTACTTTATTGTTTTCCTTATCATCTGATTCTGAGTCTGTTTTTATTTCGATTTTTACTTCATCCTTATTTTCAGTCTTTGTAACTTCCTTATCTTCGGTTTTAATTTCTTCTTTTTTCTCGGCATTTATTACTTCTTCAGTCTTATCTTTCTTCTCGCCACTTTCATCACCAATAACAGTTTTCTTTTCTTCCATACACTTTCACCTACAAAGCATAAATTAGTAACAAAATCAGCATAAAACTATCTAGTTCTTTTAACAATAATTACTCTTTACAAAAGTTCCTTTAATAACTTGTTAATCATACCAGGGTTTGCCTTACCACCAGTTGCCTTCATAGTCTGTCCCACAAGGAAACCAATAGCCTTAGTCTTACCATTATGGTAATCCTCAACTGACTGTGGATTCTCTGAAATAACCTTTGAAACAATCTCTTTAAGGTCATCTTCATTGCTATCCATAACAAGACCCTTTTCTTCAACATATTTCTCTGGATCAATATCCTCAGCAAATATCTTCTCAAAAACTTCCTTAGCTACTGAACTATTAATCTTACCATCATCTGTAAGTTTAATAAGTTTAGCAAGATTACTTGGACTAAACTTAATGTCTGTATCGTCCATGTTGTTTTCCTTAAGAAGTCTCATGGTTTCAACCATAAGCCAGTTACTAACCTTCTTAGGATTATTACATTCTTTATTAGTTTCTTCAAAGATATCAGCAAGTTTCTTTGAACCAGTTAAAATATCCGCATCATATTCAGGAAGATTAAATTCACTAATGTAGCGAGCCTTTCTTTCATCACGAAGTTCAGGCTGTTTGTTCTTTACATCCTCTATCCATTCATCACTAATAATAATTGGAACAAGGTCTGGATCTGGGAAGTATCTGTAATCCTGTGCATCTTCCTTAGAACGCATTGCATAAGAATAGCCGTTGTTATCATCCCATCTTCTTGTTTCCTGAATAACACTCTTACCTTCTTCAAGTAAATCTATCTGACGATTCTTCTCATTTTCAATTGCTCTTGCAATTGCCTTAAATGAGTTAAGATTCTTCATTTCTGTTCTTGTACCGAATTCATTTGCTCCCACTTCTCTTACTGATAAGTTAACATCAGCTCTCATTGAGCCTTCATTAAGCTTACAGTCTGAAGCACCAAGGTACTGAATTGTCATACGAAGTTTATCAAGGTAAGCTATTACTTCTTCTGCTGATCTCATGTCAGGCTCTGATACAATTTCAATAAGTGGAACACCTGAACGATTGTAGTCTACCATTGATGTATCATCCCATTCATCATGGATAAGCTTACCAGCATCTTCTTCCATATGAATCTCATGAATTCTGACAAATTTCTTTTCGCCATTTTCAAGTTCGATTTCAACCTTACCATCCCTGCAGATTGGAAGATATAACTGTGATATCTGATAATTCTGTGGATTATCAGGATAAAAATAATTCTTTCTATCGAATTTACAGTTCTGAGTAATTGTACAGTTAGTTGCAAGACCAACTGCCATAGCATATTCAACTACCTGCTTATTAAGTACAGGCAAAGATCCAGGCATACCAGTACAAACAGGGCATGTATGTGTATTAGGTGCACCACCAAACTCAGTTGAGCATCCACAGAAGATTTTTGTTTTGGTTGCAAGTTCAACATGAACTTCAAGACCTATGACTGTTTCATATTCTTTTGCCATAACTTAAACCTCCTTCTTTAATGCATCCCAGTCAGGAGTATTAAACTCACCTCTACTCTGTTCGTATGCATATGCTGCTTTTATAATGTTACCTTCCTTGAAGCAGTCACCGATAAGCTGGAGACCGATTGGAAGATTATTACTATCTTTTCCACATGGAAGACAAATACCTGGAAGTCCGCATAAGTTAACGGAAATAGTATAAATGTCTCCAAGATACATCTTAATTGGATCTGATAAACTGCTGCCGATTTTAGGTGCTGTTGTTGGAGCAACAGGTCCTAAAATAACATCATACTTTTCAAATGCCTTATCAAATGCCTTCTTTATAAGAGCTTTAACCTTTAAAGCCTTTAAGTAGTATGCATCATAGTATCCTGAACTAAGTACGAATGAACCAAGCATAATTCTACGCTTAACTTCTGCACCAAATCCTTCAGAACGTGTCTTCTTATACATGTTATGAAGATCTTTAAATTCAGGAGTTCTATATCCATATTTAATACCATCAAATCTTTCAAGGTTTGAACTAGCTTCTGCAGCTGCAATTGTGTAATATGCAGGAATTGCATAATCAACTAAGCTTAAATCAAATTCCTCAACAATTGCTCCTTTTTCTTTTAAGACATTTGCTGCAGATAGGATTGCTTCCTTAACTTCACCATCAAGACCTTCGCCAAGATAATCTCTTGGAATACCAATCTTTAAGCCCTTAACATCATCTACCAAGTAATCAGTAAGTTTTTCTTTTAGACCAACAGATGTTGAATCCTTCTCATCCTTACTTGAAATAATATCTGTAATAATTGCGCAATCTGTTACATCCTTACAAAGAGGTCCAATTTGATCAAGTGATGAACCATAAGCAATAAGGCCGTAACGTGAAACCGCACCGTATGTAGGCTTAAGACCTACAACACCACAGTAACCAGCTGGCTGTCTGATTGATCCACCTGTATCTGAACCAAGTGCATAAAAACATTCGCCTGCTGCAACTGCTGCAGCTGACCCACCTGATGAACCACCAGGAACATGCTCTGTATTCCATGGATTTTTCGTAATTCCAAAAGCTGAAGTTTCTGATGTTGATCCCATGGCAAATTCATCCATGTTTGTCTTACCAATAATTACAGCACCAGCTTCTTCAAGATTTAAAACAGCCTGTGATGTAAAAGTTGGAATGAAGTTACCAAGAATCTTTGATGAACATGTTGTAAGAAGTCCTTTAGTACACATGTTATCCTTAATGGCAACAGGTACACCTGCTAAAGGTCCTGTAACCACCCCTTCATCAATTAACTTCTGTACTTCTTCTGCTTTCTTAAGCGCACCTTCCTTATCAACTGTTACATAACAATTATACGCATCTTCTTTTTCTTCTATCTGTTTAAGGACAGCTTCTGTAGCTTTTAAAACTGTCACTTCTTTATTTTTGATTTTCTCTGCAAGTTCCCTTGCTGTAAGTGAAAGAATACTCATATTACCTCCAAATTTTAGGTTTTCAAATCCTGCTACACTGTTTTAGGAACAACAAATGATCCATCTTTTTCTTCTGGGGCATTTGCTAATGTATCTTCGCTACCGTCACCATTAGTAACAACATCTTCTCTAAATACATTATTAACCGGGAATACATGACTCATAGGTTCAATCCCGTCCGTATCAAGTTCACCTAATTTATCGATATAATCAAGCATGCGTCCCATATCTGACTTGGCTGCTTCTTTCTCTTCATCGGAAAGCTCAAGTTTAGCAAGTATTCCAACATAATCAATTGTTTCATCTGAAATAATGTTTGCCATAAAACACCTCCATTAATCACGTACTTTAATGTGTACTTCACGAAGCTGGTGCTCTGTTACAAATCCAGGTGCTCCGCACATTAAATCCTGAGCTGTTCCACTCATTGGGAATGGAATTACTTCACGGATATTTTCTTCATTCTTAAGAAGCATTATCATACGATCAACACCAGGTGCCATACCTGCATGTGGTGGTGCACCAAACTGAAATGCATTGTATAATGCTCCAAATTTTGTCTTAAGTGTTTCTTCATCATAACCAGCAATCTCAAATGCCTTAACCATGATTTCCATATCGTGGTTTCTAACAGCACCTGATGAAAGTTCAACCCCATTACATACAATATCGTACTGATATGCAAGGATATCAAGTGGGTCCTTTGTATTAAGTGCTTCAAGACCACCCTGTGGCATTGAGAATGGATTATGTGTAAAGTCAATCTTCTTATCTTCCTCATTGTATTCATACATTGGGAAGTCATTAATATAGCAGAATCTATATGCATTCTTTTCAATTAAGTCAAGTTTCTCTCCAAGTTCTGTTCGAATCTGACCGGCATAAAGATTTGCCTTTTTCTCCTTATCAGCAATAAGGAAAATTGTATCACCGATTTCAAGACCACCAAGTGTTCTGAATTCTTCCTTCATGTCATCTGGAATAAATTTATCGATTGGTCCCTTATATGATTTATCTTCAAGAACTTCTAAGTATCCAAGTCCGCCCATACCGATACCCTGTGCGAACTTAAGAAGTTTTTCATGGAAGCCCTTTGACATGTCTGCATGTACCTTAATCGCTCTTACAGTCTTTCCATGGAATGGCTTAAATGTACATCTCTGGAAGAATTCTGTAACATCAATAATTCTAAGTGGGTTACGAAGATCTGGCTTATCTGTACCAAATTCAAGCATAGCCTGCTTATAACTATAGATTGGGTATGGAGCAGCTGTAACGGTGCTTCCTTCTGGAGCGAACTTTTCAAATGTTGCACTTAAAACTTCTTCACCTACGGCAAATACATCCTCCTGTGTTGCAAAACTCATTTCAAAGTCAAGCTGATAGAATTCACCAGGTGATCTGTCTGCTCTTGCATCTTCGTCTCTAAAGCAAGGTGCAATCTGGAAGTATTTATCAAAACCTGACACCATAAGTAACTGCTTATACTGCTGTGGTGCCTGTGGAAGTGCATAGAACTGTCCCTTATATCTTCTTGATGGAACAATGTAGTCTCTGGCACCTTCTGGAGATGATGCACAAAGAATAGGAGTCTGGATTTCCATGAATCCCATCTCTTCCATCTTCTCTCTTAAGAATTTGATAACATTACTTCTAAATATCATGTTATCCTTAACTTTCTTATTTCTAAGATCTAAGTATCTATATTTAAGTCTGACATCTTCTCTTGTTTCCTTTGATGTCTGAATTTCAAATGGAAGTGTACGGTACATCTTACCTAAAACATCAATCTTTTTAGCCTCAACTTCAATTGTACCTGATGGAATCTTAGGATTATATGTTTCTTCATCTCTCTGTTCAACAACACCACTAACACTAATGCATTCTTCCTTTGTAATACCAGAAAGCAATTCTGTATCACGAAGAACAACCTGCACTACTCCATACATATCTCTAAGGTCTATAAATGAAACACCACCATGGTCTCTAATATTCTCAACCCATCCTGCAATACTTACTTCTTTCCCAATATCTCCTTCACTAATCTTATCGAGCGTAAAATCACGATACATAACACATTCCTCCATTTAAAATAACATTCTTTATTGAATAAAAAATCCCGGAACAATTACTTGTTCCGGGACGAATAAACTTTAGTTATCCGCGGTACCACCCGCATTTAAACATCAACTCTCATATAAAACTATACTTTATCAAATATAATATACAAATCATCAATGTTTCTCTTTACTACTTAACGCGTATCACGTCCATACCTACTACTATTTCAATATGGCTGCTCCAGAGTGTTCCTGCTTTTCCACCTTCTGACCAGGCTTCCAGCCACGACCTAGTCTCTCTTAAGAATTCAATAGGATAACAAGTCTCCTTCATAGCATTTTAATATACAATTATCGCTACGATTATATATATTATTTTCCATATTGTCAAACAGATTTTTATTTTCTTTACTTACTCAACACACTATTATTAATATAATCTTCAAACAGCTCATATAAACGGTTTAAATCAACTCCACTATTTATGTAATACTCTTTCCCGTCATATATTAACATATTAGTAGGAAATCTCCACTCAATATCGTATACCTCATCAAAGTTATTAATCTCTATATGGGCTTTATTCATACTTCTTGTATAATTTGTCAAGGCAATGTCTTTACTCTTTTCTTCTTCTAAATGTTCAAGCATGTCTAATATTTCATTTTTATATCCTTTCAACAATCTCTTGCTATAATTCTTGCCATCTTCATCTTCTGTCTCAAGATATAAATACATGGTTATATCACTCGTACTGTACTTAATTCCTAGTTTCTTAATAAGCCATTCTTCATATGGAACCGGATATTTGAACATAATCAAGCCTTTACCGCTTATCTTACCGTCATCTTCTATACTATACTGATCATTATATGCTATAAAGAAATTTCCTTTTTTTGTTTTCTCTATGGCAGTCTTATTATATTTAATAACATGAACCGTTCTTCCTCCAAATCTGTCTCTTGATGAATCATATATTACATATAGTATTTTTTCTTCACAATCATAATAATAATCGTCAATAACGGCATCACCTTCAAAAGTATAATTCACTGTTCTTATAAAAGCATTATTTCCACCTTGATAATCCTCCACAAAATCACCATATAATCCTTCATTATAATTTCTGTCATAAGTACCGACATAATCTCCATTTGCCAATGCTGCCTCAGAATTATAGTCTTTGGGCAATTCTCGTATATCTTTAATGCCCATTGACGAAAGTTTATCATAAATATAATCAAGTACTTCTGAATCACTTTCAGATATTACCTGTATGTTATCTGTCTTATGCTCTTTTGTTTCTGAAGACACTTCCTCACTACTTGTAGTTATATTATCTTTATTGTCTTTACACGAAGTTAGTATAAATAATAACGACACGAAAAAAATAAATTGTACAATACGATTTCTCATATAATTCAACTCCATATTAATCCTACCGATAGCCTTGTCCAGTTATCTTCTTTATAAACAAAACAACGTGCTTCTTCTATTATCACCTTAATGTTTTCCAATATTCATTTTCATCACGCCAATTCTCACCTAAAGAACCCATTTGCGCAATTTTATCATAATCTTTTTTCCAACCACTACCAAGCAATTCGTTTTCATCAATAAAATCAATCCATTTCTCGTTTTCTTCTTCTATAATCAAATTGAAAATACAATCATTCTGTGCATAGAAACCATAAAGATCACCTTCCTTATCATATATATCAATTATCTTATTAATAACATTCTTTTTCATATTATCAGGCATATTATCAAAAGAAATATCTTTCGTCAAAATATACTGTGCCACTACAAACATATTCATTTCTTGAAAACGTTTTTCTCCTTCAACATCTACTTCTTCTGGATCTGGTGCTGTATAATCCTCAGAATAATTAACTGAAACAGTTGCCATATCTTTTACCCATTGCTTATTAATATCTTTCATATTTTCATTTTCTGCATTATCCATAATAAAAGCATATGCACTTATCCACGCATCCTCTCTATTAAATAATTCTTTAAACTCTGGATAATAAGAACAGCTACTTATAGCCAAACCAACAAATTCACTTTTCCATACTACTTCACCCAAATGATTCGACCTTGGTAATACATCATAAAATAAACACTCCGTAGATATTTCACTCAATAATTCTTCTGGAATCCATTCATCATTTCCCCAATTTCTAAAATGGTCTCCTTCAAACCAATCACTATATTTTTCAACAACACTTTTATCATAATTTAAATCTATATTTATATCAGAATCCTTCAATTCTTCTTCTGTTCCTTTTTTCCCACTATCACTTAAATCCTTATTGCCACATGAAGTAACACATAATAAAAACATCATAATATAACATAATAATCTACTATTCTTTCTTAACATATTAATTTCCTCCTAACATATATTTGATCTTTTATAATAACTTGGATTTGTAACACCAGTATCCTGTTTCATATGCGCTTCTGACCAATCAACAACTGGTCCACCGGGATACTTTGACCTAATCAGCACAACATATCCTTCATTAGGAATCAAATAGTGATTAGATGAAACATATCCACTATGAGTACCAAATACGACTTTATAGCCAGTATTTTTATTTGTTGTTGATATATAACTTCCATCACTAATATAGGTTGAATAACTATTTAAGTACAAATCTTCTCTTCTTGCCCAAGCATAAGCATGACAATTATTAGATTTATATCCATTATCTACCAGTATTATTCCTGTTTTACCATTCAAAAATGCATTAACTTCACTATTTGACAATTTAACATCTCCAACATTTAATGTACACTGTATTGCTGTATTGTTAGGTGTATATATAGTGTAACTAACTGGTATAGACATTATACTTGCAGGATTACCCGAATTAATATTTCCAACACTCCCACCAGTATAAAATGAAACCATACTAGACCACATATTATTTTCACTATCTAATGTATTATCCAAGAATATGCTTTGTTCCTGATTATCATATATTTCTGATTTTCCTTTTTCCTCATACAATAATCTTGATTTTCCAATTATACCAAGTCGTTCATAGGATGTTAATTCTTCAAACGTTTCATTTAACGACAAAAAGTTTTCTTCAAAATAATTATTAAAACATATATCAAAGTCTCTTTTGGCAAGTCTCTGACTATCAACACTAATTTCTTTATGAATTCCATCTTCCAGCATACTAATTGTATATGTTGCAAAACACTCACTAGGTATATCAGAAAGCATATAGTCTTCATACAATACTTCTATAAAGTCGTTCCTTGACAACAATTCATATGTACCATTAAAAGTTCGTGAATAATCCCCCATTGCACTTACAAAATTATCATTAAAATAAAACTCATAATTCCTTGGATAATTTGTTACAATCTCCAACAAATCTTCTGTACTTAGATTTGGAAGTTCTTCATCATATATTTGTAAGTACCCTTCACTATCCTCATACATAATATCCTCGTACTCTTCTATAATGTCATAACCTCCATCACTATACTCCCTTAATCCAGTATCCCCATTTGTAATTACATCCAACTTTACCTGTGAATTAACCATTAGCACAACAGCTAAACACGAAATCACTTTTTTAACCATAGTTTTTCCTCCTTTTTATTAATACTACCATATCTTCCTAACTTTCTTCCTCATAGATAAAACAAGCTAGTTTTTCCGTCTTATAATCATTCATAAAATCTTCTAATAAATATATATTTACATTCACCCCCCTCCATAAACGTTTTTTAAACCCAATGATTATCTCATCAAAAATGTCTTCATTATAATCATCATCTAATACAACATATACTAGAAAATCTGTAAAGCCCTTTTGAATAATTTGATATTGAAGAATTTCGCCTTCTGTCAAATGATTTATATGATTTAATACCTGAAACAAATATATGCATTCTTCCTTGTTCCATCAGGAAAATGTATCATATCATTATCTCTACCTTGTCTTAACACTATTTCTTTTGAAGATAAACCGCACCTACACTTTCCACCATCTTTAATCAATCCAATATCACCAGTAAAATATCGAAGAATTGGCATGGCCCTATTAATTCTAGATGTAACAATTATATTTCCAAAATCTTCATTTTCGTCTCTTTTTTCGCATTCAACATATACATTATCTTCCATAATGTGCATCTTTCCACATGGGCATTCAAATGCAATAGAATTAACTTCTTTTGTCCCATACTGATTAGCCACAATACAATCAAATACTTTTTCAATTCTTTCTCTTGCT
>Ga0129307_1002977_pt1 | contig 11675 bp, 9 predicted proteins | sample P1105metagenome_FD_94437 | JGI IMG/M metagenome (GOLD analysis project Ga0129307, IMG submission 94437) | Capybara group fecal microbial communities from Wisconsin, USA - P1105 metagenome | ecosystem: Host-associated > Mammals > Digestive system > Large intestine > Fecal | place: USA: Wisconsin... | reverse complement strand
CGGCTGGAAATAGTTTTCGCGGAAATACACGCCCGGAAGCTTGAGCCCGTTCATGTACTTGCAAAGCTTGACCGCATCGATAAACGGCGCACCGAAAATTTCGAACGGACGCGTCGTGCCACGACCTTCGCTCACGTTGGTCGCCTCGAACAAGCACATCCCCGGATACACGATGGCGGTATCGAGCGTCGGCATGTTCGGGCTCGGCAAAATCCACGGGAGTCCCGTTTCGTCGAACCACATCTTCTTATCGTAACCGTCCATGTGCATCACGTAAAGTTCGCACTTCGGGAAACGCTCGGCCCTAAACTGTTCGGCAAGTTCGCCAATCGTCTTTGCATGGCGCGTGCGGATGCTATGAAGCCCGACAAAGCTCGTGTAATTGAGGTCGAGCACCGGACCTTCTTCATCGACACAGTTGATCGGGTTCGGACGATCGACGACAACCACCGGGATTCCAGCCTTTTCGCAAGCTTTCATGCAGAGGAAGAGCGTCCAGATGAACGTGTAGTAACGTGCACCCACATCCTGCAAATCAACAAGCATCACATCTACATGCGAAAGCATTTCCGCCGTCGGTTCACGATGTTCGCCATACAAACTGTAAACAGGAATTCCAAGCTCAGGGTCGGTATAGCCTTCCCATTCAATCATATTGTCTTGCGTATGGCCCTTGATACCGTGCTGCGGTCCAAACAGAGCCGAAAGCTTAAAGAGCTTGCCGTCGAATTCCTTGAGCAAATCAAGAGTATAACGCAAATCCGCACAAACCGAAGCCGGGTGCAAAACCGCTCCCAAGCGCTTTCCACGAAGCGCCGCCGGGAAACTTTTTTCAAAATGAGAAAGAGCTAATGTTACCATATTTTTAAAAGTAGTAAAAACATCAAAATAAACTGTTAAAACGGTCCTGCAAAAGACCTTGCAAACCGCTTAATTAAAATTACAAAAAACTTACAAAAACAATTTGTCCGCCCCAATATTTTTTGGTATTTTACCCATTATGAACAAGTCATACAAAATCATTTCTACTTTTTGCTGTCTGCTAGCTCTTTGGGCATGCGGGGACGACAACGGATCATCAAGCACAGACGAATGCTCTGATTGCTATTCTTCGAGTTCCTCCCCATCCTCATCAGATAGTAAAATATTTGATGGCTATGACAATTATCAAGATTCTTCGGCCATGGGGACTCCTTTTAAATCAGAACTCGGTTCTGTCTCAATTATAAAAGAAGAAGTAAAAGATTCCCGAAGTGGCAAAATCTACAAAACGATAAAATTCGGGCCTTACGTCTGGATGGCAGAAAATGTCAACGACGATGCGCGAGGCACCAAAAGCATTTGCTACGACGAAAAAAGCTCCAACTGCAAATCCTATGGCAGATTGTACATGGACCAGAACGTCTATATCGCATGCCCCGAAGGGTTTGACGTTCCATCCGAAGAAGATTTCAAATACATGACCCGCTTCGCAAGCGACATCACAAGCGAAGACTTTGGATTCAATCCGCAAATGGGCGGCAGCTGTACAGAAAACAGAGGTTCAATAAAATGCAACAACATCGGTCAATCCGCAGAGTTTTTGACGAGCGACGGAAAATTCATCCGAATCAAGAAAAACGGCGAAACAAGCTTTGAAGAAATAGACCTCAATGGCTATTATTCCTTGCGTTGCATGAAACATTCCTATTTCGTTGAAACAGAAAAGATGCTCCCGAATTGCGATACCGAAACATCGAATTCCAACGACAATTTTTTCGTAGCGGAGAAAAAAACAAATTATACCTGCAAAAAAGGCAAATGGACCAAGGCCGACAATTCTTACTGCCCCAATTCCGAAGACGGCCGCAAGTATTACTACAAAGATTCACTCTATATCTGCAACGGCACATGGGAACTAGCCACCATGGACGATCTAGATGAACCCTGTACCAAGACAAATGCAAGAACCGTCCAAAAACTGAACGGCAAAAACTACATCTGCGAAAATAACAAATGGCGTTTGCCAAACCAGACAGAAGAACGCATCGGATTCTGCACGCAGAAAAACACCGGTACAATGGATTCCCTTTTCACAAGAACAGATACGATTGCATATTATTGCGATGCAACAGGCTGGCGTGTAGCCGTGATCACAGACTATATCGGGAAGTGCGATAGCAGCAAGTTTTATAGCGTAAAGGAATTCAAAAACAATTCCTTTGTTTGTCGCAACAAGCAATGGAGTAAATTAGATTCCGTCGAAAATAAAATCGGAGTCTGCTCCCCGAAGGTGGCCGGAAAAATAGACTCCATCGTGACGAAAAAAGATTCAACGCGCAGTGTGAAAATCTACTATTGCGACACAACCGCATGGCGAGCGGCGACCGCATCCGATATCCACGGCAAATGCGACAGTACCAAGTATTACAAAACCGTTAAATTTGAAGGAGAATCCTACACTTGCCGCAAAAACAACAAATGGGAAATCCTTACAAAAGTCGAAAAAGAACTTGGATTGTGCACCCCCAACAAAAAAGGCATCCTCGACACGGTGGATTCAAAGCAGTTCTACTATTGCGATTCAACTGGCTGGCGTTCAGCTGTTGCAGACGACTACTTGGGTGTTTGCGATTCTGCAAACAAGTACAAGACGAAATACTTATGGGGTGACAATTACGGATGCAAGAAAGGACCCAAATGGGAATACCTCGAATACCCCGAAAGCGACCTTGGCTACTGCGTTCCCGAATTTAAAGGTGTTATAAAAATAGACCAATATGCAACAAGCTACATTTGCGATACCAAATGGCGCAAAGCCACAAAGGAAGAAGTTCTCGGAGACTGTACCGACGAAAACGATGGCAAGACAAACTGGTTTAAACCGAATAAAAAAGACATCAAATATGTTTGCGCTTGGGGAACTTGGAGAGAAAGTAGCCAGTTCGATGATTCGCTAGGAATTTGTGCCAAAACACAGTTGAAAAAGATCGGCAAAGTCGGTTCAATAGAATATATCTGCACAAAAAATGGCTGGAGCATACCGACAATCATCTTGCAATACGATTCATGCACTACAGAACGCGATAACGAATTAGTAACGTTTGAAGGGAAGCGTTACGTATGCCAAGATAAAAGATGGAAAGAAGTAACGGGCATTGAAGCAAAATACGGTTTATGCACAGCAAGTCGCGAAAATGAACTTGTAAAAGATACAAGCATTAACTACATCTATACTTACGCTTGTACCAATAATCGATGGGAATCCGTTAATGGAGTAGCTGCAGAATATGGGAAATGCACTAAAAAAAGAGAAGGTGAAATCATCGCCTCCATAAACAGCAAATATATTTACAGATGCGAACGTGAAGATTGGAAAACTGTTTCAGCATCAGAACTTTTTGGCTATTGCACAGCAGAAAACGAGGGAACGATTGAAACAATCGACAGCATTAAGTTTATCTGTTCCAAGAATAAAGATTGGGAGATGTATTCTGGAGTCATGGAACAATACGGCGAATGCAACTGTGACAATCGAGGAAAAACGGTAACATTCAATGGGAAAAAATACGGATGCGGCGGAACAGCAGACTGCAAAAAATCTCAATGGCAAGCCTTCGATAAAATAACAGAAGCCTTGGGCTTTTGTGACGGCACAAAAATAATATGGACTGTATATAACGATACAGATTATGTTTGCGGATTAGATGTAAAAGGATGGGATACAGGAACAATATGGTCAATGTATAATAGTTGTCATAAAAATGATTCTTGGAAATACGGTGCATTAGTCGGTTTTAAAGGACAACATTACTATTGCGACGAAGATTTAGCAGATACAAGCGCTATTCGTGGTTGGCACCCGCTCAATGCAATAGACTCACTCGGCGGAGTCTGCACAAAAGGCAAAATGGCCGACACCTTGACTTATCAAGGAACGCTGTATTATTGCGGTTTGAATTCTACAAGTAAATATGAATGGCTTCAAAAGCCAAACGATTGATGCCGTATTCCGCAATGGTCTATTTTTACAATCGAACGGTTTCATCGCACAATTCGCATACTGCGGTGCGGTGAGTCACGAAAATCATTGTCTTTTCGGGGAACGCATCAAACAAGCGCTTGTACAGATCCGCTTCGGTCGTTTCATCGAGCGAAGAGCTGATTTCATCAAGCAACAAGATGTTTCCCGGTCGCAGAAGCCCACGGGCAATCGCAATACGCTGCGCCTGCCCTTCGCTCAGACCGCGAGCGCGTTCTCCCAGTTCAAAATCCAGCCCTTCGGCAAAGTCAAAAACAAAATCAGCACAGGCAATATGCAATGCTTTACGCATTTCGTCGTCCGTTGCATCCGGTTTCGCAAGCTGCAAATTATAACGCACGGAGCCGTTCATCAACGTATTCCCCTGCGGAACATAGACGAAATTCGGACGAGTCTCGTCTGAAACAGGAGCTTCATTTTCGCGGAAAGATTCGCAAGCGTTACCGCCATTTTTCAAGTAAATCAAAATTTCGCCATTATCGGGCTTGATAAAGCCGAGAAGAAGTCGGAACAAAGTCGTTTTTCCCTTACCCGTCTCCCCCATAATTGCAGTTTTGCTTCCTGGGGCAAAATCGTGGGAAAAATTACCGATAATTTCGCGATGGATCTTGTTCGTTTCTTGCGTATATGCGAAATTGACGTTTTTCAATCGCAATCCAAGTTGTTCTTGAATAACGATGCTATTTTGCAGGCGTTTTTCATTGTTCGAATCCGCATCAAGTTCATCCAAGCGATCGATGCTCGCCGTCGAATGCACCAGTTGCGGCACCATTCCAAGCAACGTAAGAATAGGATGTTGGATTTGTCCGACCAACTGCAAAAAAGAAGTCATCATGCCAAACGTGATTGTACCTTCACGCAAGCCAAGCCCGCCCCATATAAACGCAGACAAATACCCCAACGCAAACGTGGAACCAATAGCAAATCGAGCGACAGTCGTAAAACGTGTACGGCGCAGCACGTCACTTTCTAGCTTGTTTTGTTTCAAACAAAGGTGTTTTGTAATCCAGTTTTCGCTTTCCAAAGAGCGCAATACCGCATTATATTCCACACCTTCTTGCACAAGCATCTGGATTTTACTTTCGCTATCGCGAATTTCAAGCGTCATTTTCTTGAGTTTATGCGATATGAGCTTGCCAACAACAATCATTACAGGTGTTATAAGCAATAATGCCCATGCAAGGCGTGCATCGAACCAACGCATCAAAAGGAACGCACCGACAAGCTGAATAACAGTCACCGCCATTTCCGGAAGCGTATCGACCATGGAGTTTGCCACATTTTCGATATCCTTCGAAAGTCTAGACGAGACATCGCCGGAGTGCAGTTCCTTGCCGTCAAAAAGTTTTCGTCTAAATAAAGTGCCAAAATAAAAAAGCCGGAGTTCATTCGTCTTTCGGACCATTGCACTTCCGGTCATATAGTAATACACGAGTCTAAGGACTATAGCCCCCACCATCGACGCGACAAGAAGCGACACCATGCGTACGATGTCTTCTTGAGTCCCGACGCGAATCGTTTCGTCGATAAACCGCTTGCTAAGCCAAATCGTCAAAAGGCCGAGTGCAACACGCCCAATCCCCACCAGAATGCGGATAGCAATATTCAAACGGGCGTTACGCGTCCCACGCCACAGCCAGACGATGTATTTCATTCTAGCACATTGACCTTTTGCCATTCAGCGACAATTGCCGCCACGTCAATTTTGGCTTGATCCTTGCCGACATCATATTCGGCGCACAAAGCGTCAGCAAGGCTATCAATCGAAAAGTCGCCCAGTTCGGCAGCCTTTTGCCAAAGCCAAGCAGCAGTTTCATTCAAGCAGAGGAGCTTCCCAAAATCAAGAGCTCCAACGCCCTCACCCATGATTACCTGTTCGCCGCACACTTCGCGCAGCACAAATCCATTCTTTATACGCATATCAATTTACCTTATTATAAATCCAAAGAAGATACCGCCTAAAAGGTAGCAAAGCAAACCACACTTTTGCGAAAAAACGGAACAAAAAGGAATCTAACGACCGCTTTTTTCCATTCGGCTTCACCACAAGCGATACTTTTGCACAAACATCGCCCCGATTACAGTATTCATGCAATGCCAAATTGCCATCGCCCATCAGAGTCACGCGATCGCCATCCAAGGAAATAATTCGATGAACAACATAACGCCTGTCTTCTCTGTTTTCGCTTTCCACGTAAGCAAGTACCACATCGCCCTTACGGATTTCAGTCGGTTTTTCTAAGATTACGCTATCACGACCTCCGACAATAAACGGCAACATGCTACGCCCCTTCACGGGGAAAGTAACGCTGACGCCTTCGTCCACCAAGCGAATGGCCTCAGACATGATGACTTCATCACTGACTTTTCGAGGTTGGTTCATTCCGCTACCGTCTTTAAACAGAGCTTTGCGGCCGCTTCATCGGGCAAGCATTCCAGATACCAGACGGGAACATTTGAAATAAGCGAATTCTCGGTGGCATGCAAGCCATCGGCAAGAGTACGATCCCAGCGTTTGCCCGAAATGCAAGGGTGAATGGCGGCATAGGCTTGTACTGTACGCAAGCGAATAATTTTGTTATATGGAGCTTGAGAAAGCAAAACCAAGCCGCCAAGCACACATTCCTCGTTCTTGTAGCAGGGAGTCTTTCCGCTCCAAGGGGAACCGAAAACCTTCGCATACCCCTTGCCATCAGCAGTCGCGTAAAAACGCACTACCGGATTGTCGTCGTTCAAAAGTTCAGAGCCTTCGTTATACTTGAGCCAAAGCCTTGCGTGCGTACTTTTGCCCGTACCGCTCTTTCCGAGGAACATATAGCCACGTCCCTGATATTTCACGACCGCAGCATGGAACAAAGCTGTGTTGTACGGAGATGTAGCGATAGCATAAAACACCATCAGTGCATTATTCACAGCAAACTTCAAATACGACGAATTATCGCCTTTATCATCTTTTTCACTATTAGGAACAAAAAGCGTCGATGAACTATAATCCTTTGAGCAAACTAACGAGCCTACATATTTATCAAACAACCAAAATTCAAAAACGGATTCACCAGCATCCGTCAAGCCACAAATAATCAGTTGGCCTTCTTCGTCTTGGCGAATTTCTTCGACAAACGATGGAGCTTTTTCGCCAGCCACAATATCTAACGAAAAAATACAGTCACATTCACTTACTGCGAACGGCTCGTAGTTGTCCATGTTCTTTGCAAAGAAATCATCACAAAGTCCATTGCAAACGGATACAGAGAACTGGTGTTCTGCCACCTTATAAAATCTAGAATTTTGAATAGATAAAGTCATAAAGAAATCCTTCGACGCTTGATACGGAGAGGCATCAAGGAAATTGTATGTTTCCAATACCAAATTTCCTTAAAAATAACATTAATCGGATCAAATGGAAGCCAACGAAGCCGATTCAAGCGGTCATGAAACCAACGGACAAAAACATTACGGTATTTCGGGCGATTTAACGCATGCAGACCAAAATTACCTTTTTCCATGGCAAGATTCAATAATTTTTTTCCACGCCATTCGTCGGGAGCATAAAGCATCAATTCAGGCTTTAATCCAAAAATTTCTTTTAAGACCCACATTACAGCAGAGCAAGCCTTGCCCATATAGTGAGACTTTATTACAGCTGTAGCCTCTTTTCTATCACTTTCTGAAGAATGTTGCAACAAAATAAAATAATCCATATAGTGCCGCAAGCCAACGCCACCATCATAAAAATGTTGTTGCAAATGAGCCAATTGCATCACCAAGGCAAACTTGATAGACGGAGCGTAAAAGCCTTCAGGAACTAGTTCCGCATTTACAATTTCTTTGTTAAGATATTTTTGAAAAGCCCAATCCTTAAACGGAATGCCGGATGAGGGTTTAAAATGGGCTTCAACAACAATACCATCTGCATTTTTTGGCAAATGAATATGATGAAAGCACCACATATTTCCTTCAAATTCCGGTTGCAAATTCAAATCCAACAAAAGCTTTTCAACACTCTTGCGACCGCCTTCAATCCAAAGGTCGATATCACCACATTGGCGGCTAAAAGGATTGGGGTAAAGTCGTGCATTGGCGGCACCCTTCAAAACAGCCGTCCGACGGCCTTCCTTGTTAAAGATTTCCGTCAAGCGAGCGGCTTCTTTATTGATGCGTTTGTTCATATCCTTGGTCGCTTCTGCATGAGCAGCCCAACACATCAACAAAGACTTTGGCGGAAGTTCCTCTTTAGGGAGTTTGCTTACCGCATCGAAAACCACATCCAGAACAGACTGTCGTTTTGCTTCTTCATAAATTTTCCGCCATTCATCCGCAGAAAGATTCACTGGTGCATAATTAGCATTAGCCTCAAGACCTGCGGCACGACGCAAAAATTCAAACAAAAACTCATACACAGAATTCATTAAATTAACCGTTCCTAATCATTTTCCAAAATTTAGCTAAAAAAAATCTCTAATTTTGTGTTTTACGAATGCCGTACTGATATTCAACGTTTTTTTTTCAAAAAAAATGTATCTTTCAACAGAGAATCCCGCCTGACGGCAATTGAGCCGAAACGGGTCTTTACCGCAAAGGAGCGCCATATGTCTGAATGGTTTTTCAAATCGTGTGTAAAATTTTCAATTTGCAGTGCCATACTGTTTTTCTTCTACCATCTTTTCATCACGCAAAAGCTAGATGAAGAAGTTTCCACCCACTCCAAGGAACAGGAGTAGTTTATGGAACAGAATAAAGATATCGCCGACATCCAGGCAGCCGAGGCCACATTCCAGAAGAAAAAGAAGTTCATCCTTTGCTACCACAGCTTTAGCGTTAACAATTTCAAAAAAGCATCTGTCCAGATTCGGAAACTTGCAGAAGCGGCAGGAGCCCCCATCAGCATTGCCGTGATTCCCGCATTCGGCGCAGCTCCGGAATCCGAGGCCGAACAGTTCCGCGAAGAACTTGAAAAGTTCGTAAAAGAAGGCTACGAAATCATGCTTCACGGTGCACGCCACCGTGCAGACCTTTCGCTAAAACGCAGCATTTCGGGCAAGCTCGCACTGTTGGTTTCGAACAACGAAGCGGAATTCGCAGGCATCGACGAACGTTTCACACAAGCTCTCCTCAAACGCAGTCTCGCCTTGTGGAAGGCTCACGGCACAGGCAAACCGTCAGGATTCATCCCGCCGATTTGGTTCGGCAACAAGTATCTCAAGGAACAGGCGCTTTCGATTTTCGACTACTACGAAGATTTCCACGGTATCTACCAGAAGGTGAAAGGGAACATCAAAAAGACGCGTTCGAGCACGTTAAGTTTTTCGATTTTACCCACAGCGCTCCTCGGAATTGCACAGACTTACGCATGCCTAAAGATGTTCTTGCCGGGCGGAGTGCACAGACTGGTGTTCCACGACAAGGACTTCAGGACGATTGGCGAAAAGCGAATTTTGAACATGGTGCGTTACATTTCGACCATGCGTGAAAAAATCATGTACAGAGACCTGTAATATTTCGGGAACTTGACTCAAATGCTTTTAAACAAATTTATATCGAAAATCGATTACGACTCTTACGAAGACCTGTACAAGAATTTCAAAATATCGATTCCAAATGATTTTAATTTTGCATACGATGTTGTAGACGAATACGCCAAGACGGAGCCCAAGCGTGAAGCTCTCGTGTGGTGCGACGACAACGACGAAGCCCATATTTTTACGTTCAAGGATTTGTCGCTCGCCTCGCAGCGTACTGCAAATTTTCTTGTAGAACAGGGTATCCAGAAGGGCGACCGCGTGATGTTGATTCTCCGCCGCCGCTACGAATTCTGGTTCTTCTTGCTCGCCTTGCACCGCATCGGAGCGATAGCCATCCCGGCAACGAACATGCTCGCCGCTGAAGACTTGGAATACCGCTTCAACGCCGCCGAAGTCAAGATGGTGGTGACATACGACGAATCTGCTTTGCAAAAAGAAGTCGATAAGGCGAAGTCAAAATGTTCTTCGGTCGAAAAGCTCGTGACCGTGGGTCAAACAGCCCGCCAAAACTGGATTAGCTTTTACGACGACTACGAAATTTTCCCGGCAACTTTTGAACGCCCCGTAGGCGATGCAGCCACGCACAATGACGACATCATGATTGTCTATTTCACGAGCGGCACGAGTTCGAACCCCAAGATGGTCGCCCACACTTATACGTACCCCCTCGGCCATATCGTGACTGCAAAGTACTGGCAGCATGTGGTTGACGGAGGCCGCCACCTGACGGTTGCAGAAACCGGTTGGGCAAAGGCACTCTGGGGCAAAATTTACGGACAGTGGATTGCAGGGAGTGCCGTGTTCACCTACGACATGAAGGTGTTCATTCCAGGCAAGTTGCTCGAAAAGATGGCGGAATACAAAATAACGACGTTCTGCGCACCGCCCACCGTGTACCGCTACATTTTGCAGCACGGGATTGGCAAGTACGATCTTTCAAGTCTCAAATACTGCACCACCGCCGGCGAAGCGCTGAACTTGGACATTTACGAAAAGTTCTTCGAACAAACGGGCATCCGCATGCAAGAAGGCTACGGACAAACGGAACTCACGCTTACCACGGGCAACTTTGGCTTTAGCGAACCGCGTCCGGGATCCATGGGCAAGCCCTCCCCCGGCTACCGCATGGAAATCGTAAACGCCGAAGGCGAGCCTTGTGCAGACAACGAAGTGGGCGAACTGATTATCAAAATTGATCAGGGCAAGCCGTTTGGAATGTTCGGCGGATACTACCGCGATGAAGAACGCACCGAGCGAGTTTTCGAAGGCGGCGTTTATCACACAGGCGACACAGCAACCCGCGACGAAAATGGTTATTACTGGTTCGTCGGACGCACGGACGACCTTATCAAAAGTTCCGGCTACCGCATCAGCCCCTTCGAAGTGGAAGAAGTGATTCACAAGCACCCTGCCGTTTTGGAAGTCGCAGTCACTGGCGTCGAAGACAAAGACCGCGGGCAAGCAGTCAAAGCGTCCATCGTGCTGCAAAAGGGCTACGAAGCGTCAAAGGAACTCGCAAAAGAAATCCAACTGTTCACGAAGAAGATTGCGGCAAGCTACAAGAGTCCGCGCATCATCGATTTCGTGACGGAACTGCCAAAGACGATTAGCGGAAAAATCCGCCGTGCAACAATCCGCGACAAGGATGCTGCAAATGGTTCTACCGCTGAAGGCGAAGTTTCGGAGAATGCGGTCGAGAACGCTGAAAGCAAGACCGAAGAAAAGTAAAAAAGTGACCCTGACCAAATGCAGTGAGAACTGAGTAAGGCGACCCCGGCACAGAGGCCGGGGTGACAGGTCAACAAGATATAAGAAAGCCTCGCGGGAGCGAGGCTTTTGCGTTATGCACTAAACCCTTCGACAGAGTTTATCGAAGGGTCTGGATGACAATTTAATTACAACGTCTTGAACACCTTGCGTGCAGCTTCAACCGTGCGGTCGATGTCCGCTTCGCTGTGGGCGGCACTCACGAAAATTGCCTCGAACTGGCTTGGCGCAAGGTAAATGCCTTCGTCGAGCATTCCGAGGAAATAGCGACGGAAGAGTTCCAAATCGGACTTTTGAACGTCGGCAAAGCAAGTGACCGGACCTTCGGTAAAGAAGATGCAGCCCATGGAGCCCACTTGGTTCGT
>Ga0129307_1002976_pt1 | contig 11677 bp, 6 predicted proteins | sample P1105metagenome_FD_94437 | JGI IMG/M metagenome (GOLD analysis project Ga0129307, IMG submission 94437) | Capybara group fecal microbial communities from Wisconsin, USA - P1105 metagenome | ecosystem: Host-associated > Mammals > Digestive system > Large intestine > Fecal | place: USA: Wisconsin... | reverse complement strand
GTTCCAGTTATCTCATTAAACCTTAGTGGTCTTGAAAAGAATCCTGGATTTAAGCTTTCATTTAGCTTGCTCCAGCATGCTATCTATGCTCTTATCTTTGGTGATATTTTACTTCGCTGTGTAAACAGAATTCGTCCATACGAATTAGTTGCCGGCTCAACAGACGAGTTGCATGCCAACTGGAAAAAAAAGCTTACAGAGTTTGTTTCTGATAAGAAGCTACTTTCTCACAGAAAGTTTAAACGTCTTTGCCGTGAAATCATTCGCGACTTTGATAAGCTTCCAATCAAGGAAGATTTAACCAAGCCTAGAGTTGGTATCGTAGGTGAAATTCTTGTTAAGTTCCTACCTGCAGCCAACAATCACCTTGCTGAATTGCTTGAGCAGGAAGGAGCCGAGGCGGTTGTTCCTGATTTAACGGACTTCCTTCTCTACTGCTTCTACAACGAGAACTTTAAGCAGGGAAATCTTGGTACTAGCAAAAAGGCTAAGATTCTTTGTAATATCGGAATCAAGTTCTTTGAGTGGCTTAGAAGTGCTGCAAGATCAGAGTTTGATAAGTCAAAGAGATTCTATGCACCAGCATACATTACAAGCACTGCAGAAGCAGCTAAAGAAATTGTTTCTATTGGTAACCAGACTGGTGAAGGATGGTTCCTTACTGGCGAGATGCTTGAGCTTATTGAAAATGGCGCAAGCAACATCGTATGTATCCAGCCATTTGGTTGCTTACCAAATCACGTTGTTGGAAAGGGTGTAATCAAGCGTATCCGTCACGAGCATCCAGATGCAAATATCGTGGCAATCGATTATGACCCAGGTGCATCAGAGGTTAACCAGCTTAACCGTATCAAGCTTATGCTCTCTACAGCAAATAAGAATCTTGAAAAAGATGAAGCAATCTAATATTGCATATACGAACTGGTCCCGGGGGACGGAGTTAGGGGTTCATTATAAAATATTATGAACCCCTAACTCCGTCCCCCGGGACCACTTTTCTTTATATGTTATATATTTGCTGCAATAATCCTAAACTCATAAGGCTTTAGGTAGCCATCTTTTTGTTCTTCAGGAGCATAATTTCCAAATACTATTTTGTCTCCGTAGAATTCTACAATCTTGTTGGTTGCAGTCAGATTACAGTATATATACAAACGCTCTTCCTTTGCTTCCCGAGTGAATATGTACACATCGCTTGGAGAAGCCACTCGTCGGTATGTACCATCTGATAATGCCACTGAGTTTTTTCTGAATTCAATCATTCCCTTATAAAAATTAAAAATACTGTTTTCATTTTCCGATTCTGCTTTTACATTAATGTAGGATTTGTTGGCGTTGACCTTTAACCAAGGTTTGCCTGTTGTAAATCCAGCCTGTTCAGAATCATCCCACTGCACCGGAGTTCTGGCATTATCTCTGCTGGTCTGTAATATTAATTTTTTCCTTAAGGAATGCACAAATAATAATCGTTTCATAGCTTTATTAATATTGTGAGATTCCACATCCTTTAATTCCCTGAGGCTGCGGAAATCGCCATTTGTCATACCGATTTCTTCACCTTCATAAATAAATGGAACTCCTCGCAAGGAAAGATTGAGACCACATAGGAGTTTGGCACTTTGCTCCCAGTATTTTCCAATGTTGCCGAAATGATTTACAGAACGAATTTGATCGTGGTTTTCTAGATAATTTGCTGGCACTTCAACTGACGTTTGCCATTTGTCGATAATTTTAATTAGCTGGTACGGTCTATATTGCTTCTTAAACCACTTCACTCCTCTGCTGTCCACATCCATGTGTTCAAAGAAGAATACTGTATCTAATTCACCTCTACTCTCATCGGCTAATAACTTTGCATCCTCCGGAGTAACAAATACCGCCTCTCCTACTATAAAGGTTTTGTACTTTGACCAAACCTCTTTGTTGAATTGTTTTAACAGCTTATGACACCCTTCTGTATTTAAATAATGCTCTCTACCTTTAAGAATCGGACGCCACCTTCCATTTTCCAGAGAGTTTTTATAAATAACATTTATAACATCGCATCTAAAACCAGCTATGCCCTTGTCCAACCAAAATTTCATGACATCTACTATCTCATCATAGACCTCTGGATTGTGCCAATTTAAATCTGGCTGTTTCTTGCTAAATAGATGCAAGTAATAATCTCCTTTGGAAGTTTTGGTCCATGCTCTTCCTCCAAAGAAAGAACCCCAATTGTTTGGCGGCCTAATTCCTTTTCCCTGACTAAAATAATAGTAGCCTCTATACTTTGGATCTCCTTCCAAAGCTTTCTTAAACCATTCATGTTCATCAGAAGTGTGATTGATGACCAGGTCCATAATAATCTTTATGCCCATTCGCTTGGCTTTACATATTAATTTATCCATGTCTTCCATGGTGCCAAATTCTGGATTAATGTTTTTGTAATCTGAGATGTCGTAACCATTGTCGAAACCTGGACTGCAATAGACAGGACTAAGCCATATAATATCAACCCCTAGGTCTTTAAGATAATGTAGCTTGGAAATGATACCAGGAATATCTCCTATCCCATCCCCATTGCTGTCACAGAAAGATCTTGGATAGATTTGGTAGACTATAGAGTTTTTCCACCATTTTTTTGTACTAGAAGCTCCCATAATTTTCCCCCAAAGTAACTCCTTGGTAAACTCCATTCTCCCCTAAGATAATCTCTATCCTTAATATAATAGATTAAACATACTTTTTCAATAATTTTTTCACAATTTAAACACATGACCTCAATTTATAGGACAATTGGGAATAATTTTTAAGAATAATAGAACAACGGCAGACTAAAGCGTCTGCCGTTATAGAGATATGCAAGTTTAGCATCTTTGCAATTTTGGTAACTTATTTTGCAAGAAGCATCATTATTTTGTTGGAACGGGCAACAAATTCTGTCATAGCCTCTGGAGTAAGAGGAGCATTTGCAATCTTAGCTAAGTCATAAAGTTGAGCTGCAAATGTAGGAACATTCTCAGAATCCTTGTTATTCAAAATATACTGAACTAGGTCGTTGTTTGCATTTAAAACAAGTGTCTCTGAAGCCGAACCAAACATGCCCATATCCATACCGCCCATGGCATACATCTTCATCATATCCTGCATACGACGGCTCTCCTCAGATACAGTAAGCATTGATGAAACATCTTTGTTCTTGAACTTCTCAACCTTAACTTCAAGGCCTTCGTTATTAAGAGCCTTTCTGAACACCTCAGTAAGAGTCTCTGTCTCAGCCTTAAGCTCATCCTCAGATGTCTCCTCTACCATTGTGTCAGTAACATCTGCGTCAATACGGCAGAACTTGTAGTTCTCATTGCGCTGCTCAAGCTGAGTAATGAAAGATGTATCAATAGCATGGTCAAGTATAACTGCATTTAATCCCTGCTCCTTGAACATGTTTACATACTGTGACTGCTGCTGTAAATCTGTAACGTAGTAAACTGTCTTGCGTGTGTCCTCAGGCTCCTTAGCATCCTCTGCCTTTGGCTCGTCTACTACCTCTGCCTCAACTGTCTCCCCGTTTTCATCGGTGGCCTTTTCCTCCTCCTTAACAAGAAGCTCTGGAAGAGTAACATAGGCATCATTAATATCCTTGAAAAGGATGTAGTCATTCATCTTGTCGCAGAACTTGGTATCCTTTAAGCAACCAAACTTGATGAATGGAGCAATGTCATCCCAATATTTCTCGTATGATTCTTTTTCTGTTTTGCACATACCAGAGAGCTTATCTGCAACCTTCTTGGTGATGTACTCAGAAATCTTAGTGACAAATCCGTCGTTTTGAAGAGCGGAACGAGATACATTAAGTGGTAAATCAGGACAATCAATTACGCCCTTAAGAAGCATCAAAAATTCAGGAATAACTTCCTTTATGTTGTCGGCGATAAATACCTGATTGTTGTAGAGCTTGATTGTACCCTCGATTGAATCGTACTCTGTATTAATCTTTGGGAAGTATAAAATACCCTTGAGATTAAATGGGTAATCCATGTTAAGGTGAATCCAGAAAAGTGGCTCTTTGTAATCGTGGAATACATCTCTATAAAATGTCTTATAATCATCGTCTGTACACTCAGATGGTGACTTAGTCCAAAGTGGCTGTGTATCATTTAGAGGTACTGGACGCTTAACAATCTTGAGCTTATCCTTTGCAGGAGAAACCTCTACCTGCTCTTTTTCTCCATTCTCATTTTCCTTTTCTTCAAACTTGGCCTCCTCGTGAATCTCTTCGATGACTTTGTCTGTGTCTAATTTATCAGCTGCATCGATTGTCTCATACTCCTCTGGAGCATCCTTCTTTGAAAGGTAAATCTCGGTAGGCATGAATGAACAGTACTTGGTGATGACCTCGCGAGCACGATACTCGTTGGCAAACTCGAGACAATCCTCATTTAAGAATAATGTAATCTTGGTTCCAACCTGATCCCAGTCGCCGTCACTCATCTCAAACTCTGTACCGCCATCGCACTCCCAGTGAACTGCTGTAGCGCCATCCTTGTAAGAAAGTGTATCGATGTGTACCTCATCTGCAACCATAAATGCAGAATAAAAACCAAGACCAAAGTGACCGATAATCTGATCTGAGTCAGCCTTGTCCTTGTACTTCTCTAAGAAATCTGTTGCACCAGAAAACGCGATTTGATTAATGTACTCATCAACCTCATCTGCTGTCATACCAAGACCATTATCGATAAATGTAAGTGTCTTGTCCTCTGGGCTAACAATGACCTGAATCTTAGCCTTGTAGTCAAGTGGAAGTGAATACTCTCCCATCATGTCGAGCTTCTTTAACTTGGTGATGGCATCGCATCCGTTTGAAATAAGCTCTCTATAAAAAATGTCGTGATCTGAATATAACCATTTCTTAATCACTGGAAAAATATTTTCGCTAGTAATTGATAAACTACCTTTTTTGTTTCCCATTTTACGTCACTCCTTTGTAATAAATCTCACTGAAATATATGATAATACTGCCTATTTGCAAAGTCAATACAAAATTAGCACTCTTTTACTTAGAGTGCTAATAATATATTTTTCCCGTACCTACTTTTTACCAATAAAAATAGAAAAAAAGAGACCATATCGTATATGCGATACAGTCTCTTAGTCTAGATAATTTTAAATATCTACAGAACCAATGCAATCTTTGTTGGCTACATAATAGATTTTATGCTCTTCAGGCTTAATATAAATATTAACCTCTTCAAGCACTTTTCCTTTGTAGTCTTTCTTGAAAGCTGCCTTAACTTTCTTGAGGCATTCAGCCTCAGTGAACTCAAGTCCCTGATACTGAATTACTGTTGTTGATGTAATAGCTTTCTTTGACTTTGCTTTAGTAGTTGCTTTCTTAACTGTTGTCTTTGCTGCTGTAGCTTTTTTAGTAGCAGTTTTCTTTACTGCTGTAGCCTTTTTAGTGGCTGTCTTTTTTGCTGCTGTAGCTTTTTTAGTTGCTGTCTTCTTAACTGCAGTTGCTTCTTTCTTGACTTCTGCAACAACCTTCTTTGTAACTTCGTTTGCACTAGCAGCTGCCGCTTTTACAGTAGAAGCTGCAGAAGCAGCTGTTTTCTTCACATCTTCAACTGTGACTCTTGCGTTAGTAACCATTTCGTAACCCTCCTCTAAACGAAAAAAATTTGTTTTTCATTTAAACCATATTATAGACATTTATTAATACAATTTCTATAGAGGACACACAATTTTTACTAAATTTATAATATTGAATTCAATAATAAAAAATTTTAGGTAAATATGACATACAAAAATATAATATTCAAACAATTACTAATCAAAAAAAATTGTAGAACAAGTCTTATTTAATAAAAATATACAAAGTACATTTTAACAAGAATATAAATATATAAATTACAAAAGTCCTGGATAAAAAGTTTATAAAAACAAAATCTTTAATTCTAAAAAATGATAAAAACTATGCTTCTTTAATTTAAAAAAATATAAAATAATAAATCTGTGATTTTAAAAATGAATAATTAAAAAGTCTGTGATTAAAAAGATTAATAAAAACTAAAAGTCTATGATTTTAAAAATTTTAAATAAAACAAATCGTATAAAAAAAGATTTTCCCAAAAGTGTCATGAGAAAATCTTTTACTTATCACTATAAAATTTACTTCAAATATTTATTCAAGGTTTCAAAGAATGTTCCGCTGGTAAGCTTAGATGCATCCTCTGGGAACTCAACTTCGTCCCACAACTTTGTATTCATGTCGGAGAAATATCTTTGCTCAAGATCAGTGACAATATCATCCAACACTTGCTTACGTCTGTTTTCAATAATTACCTTTTTATTTTCCTCGGATAATTCCTCGTTGTATTTATCAAGACACTGGAAGAAATAATAACCGCCATCTGCAGGAATTGCACCTGAAACTTCCTCGGTATCAAGGTTAAATACTACATCATCCACTTCCTTTGGATATTCATTTCTTGCAAAAGTAACCTGATAAGTATCTAAGGTTGTGTAAGTGGATGCAAGTCTTTCAAACGTATATCCGTAGTCAATCATCCCTTGAATTTCGTTTGCTTTATTCTCGTCCTTGACGAACAAGACAAAGGCTTCCATAACGCGTGCCTCGTCCTCTGAAACTTCCTCGTTTACAGAATCCATAAGCTCGTTGTAAACCTTTTCCGCCAAGGCATAACGCTGATACATCTTTTTGATGTCCTTTTTACTAGCGCCTGTGAAAGAACGCTCATCAGAATTAAGAGACTTGTAGTACTCTGCCCCAGCCTTGTCACAGGCTTTCTTTTCCTCTTCCGTAAGCTCTATTTGATGTTCGTTTGCGTAAAGATTTAATACGTATACTTTGGTAAGATGCTCAAGAGTCAAATCCTTTATTGAGCCTGTCATTGTCTTGGTATCAAAATCCTCGGACCAAAGATTAACTCCATCAACAGAGCCGTAAATATTTTTCTCGTTGAGAAGATAAACAAATGCCTCCTTCTTGGAGCATTTCATATCTCCGATTTTAAATACTGTACCTCTTCCGCTTGAGGTATCAAAATAGATTGTCTTGTCCTTAATAGAACATGCCTGAAATGATATGGTCATGCATATCGCAAATACGATAATGCCAATTCTTTTAAATAAATTCATTATTAACCCTCTACAATAAGATATCTTCCGTCGCCTATATCAAAAACTTCCTCAGCGGAAAGCATCTCTTGTTCTGTCATTCCAGAAACGTCCATGGCATCCTCAAGATATTCTATAACTTCTTTTTTGTTTTTGCAGACTACTGCACATACATCCTCTAAAAACTCTGCAGCCTCCTGCTCATCCTCTGCAACTTTTTCAGGAAAAAGCTGAAGTTGATTCTTTAAGAAAACGCTAATTACCTTTTTATCGTACATTTTTCACCTCATAAATTACTACTTCAAAATCCCTAGGACAACCACCTCTTTATATCTTAATAGTCCTATCAAGAGAAAATGAATAAAGCAATGTTTCCTTTACCGGAATATTGTAAGCCTTTTCAATTGCATCCTTGTACAACTGAAGTTGCTTTTCATATCTTAGCACTAATTCCCTATCCGCGTCCACTCTATCTGTCTTATAATCCAAAAGAACTATTCCATCTTCCTCCTCGAAGAACACGTCGATAATACCTTGAACTAAAATCATCTCTGTGGCTGCAGATTCGTCGCCAAATAAGCTGTTTCCATCTGAGCCGTATACAAATGGCTTTTCTTTATAAAGCTTGCCATTTAATGCCGCTTTACTCATTCTGTCGGCTATCTCTGATTCAAAAAATATTTTTAGCTTTTGTGTATTTAATCTTTCAAGCTCCTCTTGAGCCATACTTTGAATCTGAGTTATATAGTTAAGTTGCTCATCAAAGGAGCTTTCAAAATCCTCTCTGGCAAAATCAAAGCACTCCATAAATCTATGCATTGCTGTACCATACAAAGCACCATAAGGCACCTTCACATCTTTCGCCGAATCCTCATGAGTAAACTGTCTGCTAATAAATGATGGCACATAGCTTTCATCCTCATTATGAATAAATGCAGGGGCTGCATCCTCATTAAATCTAAATGTCTGCTCCATAGCTTGGTGCTTTATCTCGGATACAGAATATTTATTTTTGTATTTACTGTCAGCCTCAGCAGCATATTTAAAAGATATCGTATTTGCGATAATATCCTCATTTTCATCAATAGGAGTATTTCTAATTTCTTCTATCAATCTGCGAGTTTGCTCTTTGACAATAGTCTTTTCAACCTCGTCTACAAAAAGTTTGGCGCAATCAACAATACTTCGATTATAAGAAACCGCCGATGCATCCAAGGCTCTAAGTACTAGCTCGATAGATGACCCTGCCTTCTCCTTGGTGTAATGATCAAGGACCACCCCAGAGGCTCTGTAGCTATCAACAATATCTGCCACAGACTGTTTGCCGGTAGGCTTGATAGCAGCTGTGATAATCAGCTTGTCCACAGGCCTTGTAAAAGCAACATAAAGTATACGAAGAAGCTCTCCCTTTTCATTAACATTTACACGCTTTCTAAATAGGTTGTAAGAAGGTGTCTTAAGGGTAATTCGGTTATACGGATTCCTGTAGTTTAATGACAAGCCTAGTTTATCATCATAGCTAAACAAGCCACTTTCTTCCTTGAACTTACGCCCCATTCCGCAAACAAAGCACACTGGAAATTCCAATCCCTTGCTCTTGTGAATAGTCATAATTCTAACAGCATTGTCATTTTCTCCAACTGTCTTTGCAATGCCCAAATCCTCGTCGTAACTCTTTAAGCCCTCGATATAATTTACAAATCTTGAAAGCCCTTTAAAGCTTGTGCTCTCAAAATCAATTGCCTCATCCACTAGCTTTTCTAGGTTGGCCTTAGCCATCTTACCCATTGGAAGGGCGCTGACATAAAGCCCGTAACCAGTGCTTGCCAAAACCATTTCTATCATCTCATGGATAGGTGTATCAACAGCCGCATTTCTAAACTTATCTAACAAATACAAGAAATGTCTTATATCCTTAGACTGATGGGCTTCAAAATATGCCTTTAAACATACAAATAGAGATGACTCTTTATCTGTGGCTCTAATCTGGGCCAATCTGTTGGAAGAAAATCCAAACATAGGCGAATGTAAAACTGCTGCAAGAGGAATATCGTTGAAAGGATTGTCGATAACAGAAAGCATCGAAAGTACTGTCTCAATTTCTTCCCTTTCAAAGAACCCCTTTGCCTCAGCAACGTAAGCTGGAATGCCACTATCCTTTAAGGCACTGATGTACTTATCGGCGTGACCAGTTACTGCTCGCATCAAAATAACAACGTCGGAAAGCTTCATTGGTCTAAGGGTTCTGCCATCAGTTCCCTTTGCACTAACCATAAAATTAGATGCCAAAAGCTCTTTAATCCTTTTTGCAACAACCAATGCTTCAAGCTCATCAGCATTGTCTATATTCATGTGCCTCATCATACCTGACTCCTGAGCGGCGATGATTATCTCCGACTCATAGTCCTTAGGCTCACCAACAAATCCCTCATCTCCTACCTTCAACTCCGCATTTGAATCATAGCGCACGCCGCCCATGTCCGGCTGCATCAATGGCCTAAATATCTGATTACAAAAATCCAAAACCTGCCCACGGCTTCTGAAGTTTTTGTCCAAATCCACCCTGATTGATTGGGACGAATCATCCATAGGATATGAATATAGCTTGTCAATAAAAAGCTGCGGCGAGGCCTGCCTAAAGGCATAGATAGACTGCTTAACATCTCCAACTGTAAAGTAGTTGTCCTCTGAACAAACTGCAGTCAAAATCTGCTCCTGAAGCTCATTGGAATCCTGGTACTCATCCACCATTACTTCCTTGAAATGATTAGACAGCTCTATGGCAACAGGACGCTTTTCATGCTCCTTTGAATCCTTATTTCTAAGAATTTCAAGGGCCATGTGTTCCACATCGTTAAAGTCAAAAATATTCTTTTTCTTTTTGGCCTCAAGCAAATTGTTGCTGTATTCTTTGGTAAAATCTATTAAAGCTGTCGCCTGCCTTTTAATAAACATCATGCCATCAAAAAGCTCTTGAATATCCATATTAAAGAAATCTTCATAAAGGCTTTTTATAAGATTTTTATACTTATCACGAAGGTCTTTAGCTTTTTCTAACTCCTCAGGATTGAGTGGTGACTTTTGAGTATATAGCTTGTCTGGCTTGTAATTTGAAAGCAAAATCCTTTTATCGATGTAGTTATCAGCCTCATAAATAGCTTTAAGATAATCCAAATCAGATAGAAAAACTAATTTATCTTTAGACGATTCAGTATAAAGGTTTACAATTTGACTAAGTCTTTTTATGACGCCTTCCAAATTGCTATTGGCATAAGCATAAAGCTCCTTTATAAACTCAGACTTCATAAGAGTCTCCACTGAGTCAATATCGTATAAACGAAGTGAATTATCATACCACTCCATAGGCCATGCAAAGCTAGAAGCCTTTTCATGCAAATCAAAGACCATTTTTTTGAGAGAATCCACGTTGCGGCCTGAAATATAAGCATCTGCCAATAGTTTAAAATCTGGATCAGCTTCCTCAAGCTTTTTATCTAACAAATCCTTAAAGACCTCATCGGAAAGCATTTTTAACTCACCAGTAGTACCCACTCTGTAGGATGGTTCAATTTCGATTTCGTAAAAATAATTTTTAACTATCCAGTTACAAAAACTATCGATAGTTCTAATCTGGGCATTATGAACTAGAGTTGCCTGTGCCCTGATTCTTTGGTTGTCACTATCCTCTGCCACAGCCTTGTCGATAGCCACACGAATACGTTCTTTCATCTCGGCGGCAGCGGCTGTAGTAAAGGTAACAACAAGAATACGGTCCACATCAACCCCATTATTCTTATCTAGGATTTCAGAAATAATTCGCTCTACCAAAACGAAGGTTTTACCACTTCCTGCGGCAGCGCTGACTAACATATTTTTATTTCTTGTATCTCGAACTTTAAGTTGTTCTTCTGTTAATCCCACTCTACTGGTCTCCTTCTATTGTGTCTTTCATCATCTCAATAACCATTTTTCTATCAATCTTTTCTAAGTTTCTCGCCTCAAAGCCTGGCTGACTTTCATCAAAATGACAGATGCTTTTGTAGCGACAGAATCTGCATCCATCTATAGTGCCATGCCTTGCTGGTGAACAATCAAATTTACCTGCAATTATATCATTAGCTGTATACGCAGCAGCGTTCTTGGCAAAAGTCATCACTGTATCCATATCCTCACGACTTATGGCGTTGGTAGTCTGGGTTAAATCGCCATCCTTTTTGATTGAATAAGGCACAATGGATGATTTGTCATTCTTTCCCTCTTCTATTCCAACAGTAAAATCATTTGCCCGCAAATCATCCTTGTCAGATGAGAGAAGACCTTCCATCTTGCTAAGCTTAAGTCGCTCCTCCTCCATCGATGATGAAAATCCTGAAATCTCTAAATATTTGTTGGCCATCTCGTAGTATAACATGGCTGATGAATGAAGCTTAGAATCTGGAAATACATCCTTTAGCTTTTCAAGAACAACGGCCATGTAAATTGGAAGCTGCAAAGACAAGCCATAGTAGCATTCGCTTAAATCTAGCTTATGGCCGCTTGATTTATAGTCAATTATTCT
>Ga0129307_1002975_pt1 | contig 11680 bp, 13 predicted proteins | sample P1105metagenome_FD_94437 | JGI IMG/M metagenome (GOLD analysis project Ga0129307, IMG submission 94437) | Capybara group fecal microbial communities from Wisconsin, USA - P1105 metagenome | ecosystem: Host-associated > Mammals > Digestive system > Large intestine > Fecal | place: USA: Wisconsin... | reverse complement strand
GACACCTTCTATTACCAAAAGCTTATCACCAGTGTTTTTAATCACGAAAGCAGTTTTCTGCTCTTCTTTCCAATTAAAGCTGCCTAACGATACGGAAGTATGGTCTATATCCAATTTTGTCTTAAAAACTTTTGTTTTATTTTCCCCTCCCACTTTCTCACCTCGAATGATTTTCAGGTACAGTTCTTTTACTTTGAGATTCAATACCGGATTGCCAATAGCAAGTATCTTATTATTTGCATCAAGCAAGAATGTATGAAACATCATATCTTTAGGAAATTGGTTTAATTTATTCAAACTATCATTTTCGTCTACACATATAGGATATGCGAAATTATATCGCTCCAGTAATAAATGTAAATCTGACCTCTTTTGAGGATAAAAATAAAAGAAAAAAGAAACTCTTCTATGAGATTTAATAGAATCTATTTCCGCTATAATTTTTTTCCAATATGGCAACTGTAGTTTACAACTCATACATCCCTCTGAATCCACATAGGAAACTATACGATAATCAGCTTTTATTTGGAGTAAATTTATAGTGTCATTCTTCCCTATAACAAATAAAGATGTTGATGGGAAAAATAACTCTTTTCCAGTCCACTCTCTAACCATGCCATCAATGGTATTTTTCCTCATATCTCCACAAGAGTAAAATATACACAAAAACAAAAGAATAAAACAAAACCCCATAACAATAAACAATATTTATCAATAAAAGTCATTCATCCATATTCATAGGTAACGAATACACATAGACAATTGGAACAGCCTCTCGACTCAAACCATATAATATATTCCCGGCAATACTAAAGCCATATAAAGGTTTAGATAAAATATAATGCGATTTAGGATTACCATCCCAATCATAAACTAATACATGAGAACAATTAAAAGCATCATTTTTATATTTTTTTACACTTTTCCCAGAATACAACATATATACAAAATCCTCATTCGAATCCATATCACTAATTCCATGCATACCATCACTATCAAGAGTTACAATCTTGCCTTCCTCCATCGTTTTAAACTTAGGAAAAGAATAATGATGCGTTCGTTTCAGAGCCAGACTTCCATCAAACAGCACATCATAGAAATCAACTAAACCAAAACAACTCAGCACCAATGTCCTTTCATTTCCGACCATTAACGTTCCTGTAAACAAAGCACCTTTATGTATATAATCAAGTTTCTCAATATCCTGATTTAATGGATATTCCATGCTGACAAGTACTTCATTTCTTTTCTTATTAAAAGAATAAATACGCCCTCCTTTATATAAACCAATACCAAATATATTATTTTCTGTTTCCATAAAACGAAGAGGGTAATCTCCTTTCTCTATCGGTAATTCATAGAGTAAAGAATGTTTTAAAGCCGAATCTTTTTGCAATTTTTCTAAATCCATCTCATAGACTCTTCCACGTCGATAATCAGCAAAACAAAAAGAAGTAGGATTAGCTGTTTTCATAATTGAATACATAGACATTTCATCAGCCCCCTGTCCTATGACATTACGGGTAGTAATACTATTGGAGTGAAGATTCCAAAAACTCATATCCCTACCTCCTGTCATACTACATAAAATCAAAAAACTATCCTTATATTGAATATAATGAGGATTTAAGATTCCTGCTTCCTCCAAACTGAGCGAATCCAAGACTTTCAATTCTATCGTTTTTGCAAAATCCGAAAAAATAGAGGTATTCTCTTGAACACCACTACAAGCCGATAAAAATAAGAAAACCAGTATATTAATAATTTGTTTCATTGTATATACAATTATAGATGCTAAAAGCCAAAATGAAAATGTTCTATACTCTTTGGGGCAAATCCCCAATAAATAAGATAAAAATCACTATAGCCTTTAGCATCCCTTTTATAATTTAATTATAGAAAGCTCCCGGCTCTTCCCACTGTTCCCAAGGATAAAAATACATGCACCAACTGTTAGGAACACAAACACAAGGCATTCCAACAATAATTTCACCACCGGCCAACGCTTCCACATTAGCCAACATCAAATCAGACATCATTTCTCCTTTTTGTGACTGATAAACATTGTAGCCTGCAACTACGGCAACTACGGCAACTATCAAAATTGCAAAAATTTTCTTACTCATGTTTCTTTTTTTATGAGTTTAATAATCTGTTTTTCATTTCTTTCCGTATCCATCCTTTCAACAGAAAACGCAAGCATATTGCGTATTCACGATTTATCTGCTACCTTTGCCACGACCTCCTTTCTTTAGCGGGTTATGGAATGGGTGAAACCGAATGTTCCTCAAACAACGCTTTGTCACCCATTCCTTTTATTTATATTCACACAAATCTTGTATTTTATACTCTATGATCGGGTCATCCCGATTGACATCCGTAGCGATGATGATGCCTTTCTCTTCATCCACCGATATGCCATAGACGGCATGGTCTAATACATACTTGCACAAAGGTTCGCCATCTAAGCTGAATACATAGATATACTGCCCGCCGTCAGGAAGTTTTATTCCTTTACGCACACTCGCCGCAATCTCTTTGAAGGGGCGACCATGGAAAACGGCATAGATGGCACTGTCAGTGACCTGCACATCGCTAAAGCCCATGATACCCATGGGCAAACTATAGCCTTCTGAGACAAGGAACTCCGGCTCACCGTGTGGGCCGATGCGCACCACGTGCGTACTATCCCTCAGATTATAAACCTCGACGACCTCGCCCAGCTGTGTGACGGCAGCCAACACCCCGTTGCGCGGATTGTAGTCGATGAAGCTGCGCCAAGCCTGCGCCAATGCAGGACGGGCATTGCGCAGGGCTTCCTCGTCGGCGGACGGAATGCTTCCGAACTTCCCCAGCAGACGGCCTTGCAGACTTACTTGGCAGAAGCGGGCATCACCCGAATAGTCGGGGATGAGAAATGCGGTATCGTCTATCACGGCAAAATCCAACGCCCGAAGTATGTTTTTATCCAAGGATACCGTTTCCCTGCGAAGCAATGAATCGCCGGACAGACCCAACCGGGTGATTTCCGACTTATCGGCGTCGAGCACCCACAAAGCATCTTCTTTCCAACGGACGTTTTCGGCAGAAATCATTTCATGCGGAGCCTCTCCTCGCTTACCGAAAGAAGAGAGGTAATGCCCTTGCGGATAGCTGAAAACATGAAAGAGGTGATCGGTGCCATGCAAATCCAACATCACGGCTTTATCGCCTTGCACCCTGATGCGGAAAGGATAGCGGAAGACTGCCGTATCCAACGGCAACACCCGCCCCGTGAGATTCCGCGTTTCGGGGAAAGCGTCATAAGGAACTCCTTTGCCGGGTGGCGCAGTTGTGCATGCCGCCAGCAAGAGAAGCAAAAAAGGAGTCGCTACTGAAAGCCTAATAGACATAATATGCAACAAGCCGTGCTTTAACTTGCGTTCCGGGACAATCCACACTCCCTAAACCTGCGCAAGTATATGAGATATTACCTTCACCGGATGCCAATGCTTCTATATTCATCAGCAACAAATCACTCGCCTTTTGTCCCGTTCTAAGACTCAAGAAACCGACTAATGCACAGACCATGCATACACAGATAAGAAAATACGTCTTTTTCATCTTGTTATTCGTATTAGATATTCTACAATAGGACATTTCCGTCCGACTTTGTATGCAAACATAAATATAAGGGCATGAAATAGCAAGAAAAAGAACTAACCATTGCTAACCAAGCGGCGTTTTACGATTAGTTAGCAATGGTTAGAACAATAATTACTTCCTTTCAAATGCCAATTTCACGTCCATCCCCTTAGTTCCAACCTTTCGTAACATATAAGTTCCTTTACCATCAAAAATCACATCCAAAGAAACCACTTTGACAGCTTTCCGCAAACGGCTTATCAGCATATATAGCTTTTCCGAGCCATCAGCATCATTCCATACTTCATGGCAAATTTGCTTAGCCGTCAGAGAGTTTTTCTCGGCATTCAAAAATGCTTTTAGTAAAACACATACTTGTGGAGCCATCTTTCCAACCATCATTCCATCTTTTAATAAAAAGCCTTGCGATGAGTCAAAAAGTGCGCCATCGCCCAAATCATAAATTGTCGTTTTTTCCATATTTGCATGATGTACTCTTACATTTTCCCCAATGATGTTTCCTTGCCTGCGGAATCTGTCTCCGACGTATGCCAACAATCTTTCATAGGAGAAAACAAGAACAACAAAAGCTATAAGAGGAAAAAACAGCAGAACCCACTGACGCCAACCGATTGTTCCCCAAAAGTTGTAAGAAATAAAACCGGTGGCCTCTACCTCACAACGTGCACCCAAATAGCGTGACAACAAACTGTCGGCCTGAATATTGGCTCCTCTATTCTTGGAATAAGTCGTAGTCGTATGTTCCGATAAATCGGTCACAGCGTATCGGATATAAGTATCCGCTAAAATATGCTTCTCAAGCAACAAACTATCCCAGTGAAGTTTTAATGTATCCACGGAAATCGGATAATCTTCGAGCAATATACTAAGCAATAAACTTTTCGAGGATTCTTTAACAAGATTATGTTCATACTTTTCCTTTGGGATTTGGAAAGTTCTTTTTCCACATTCACTATCTAAAACAACAAAACCGGGAAAAGAATCTTTTAATAACTGAATCCCTTCTGTGGAATTTACAGACATTATCCACGTTGGAACCTCTCCCCTCTTTTCTACCTCAAAAATCAAAGCCTTTTCAAAGTTTTTTTCCGCCTCTGCATTCCACATTGGCAGTTCGTGGTAATAATCTCTTCGCAACCCCAATAAATACAAGGCAACAATTATCAGGCAGACTATCCCGACGCTTAATAATACATATGCTTTAATTCGCTTCTTATCCATCTTTATTAAAGTCTTAGTTGCCACAAAGTTAATTATTTATCGGAAAAAGATTTAGAATCTGTTTTTTATTTCTCCAATAAGTCCTCCTTAGCCTTTATGACGTTTGTTTTCAGCCTTCTTCTTCGTTTTTATCCGCCATATGGTTGGATCTGCTCCTCCCGAAAACAGATATAACTCCGTATCCCAACAACGAAGAACAAGAAAAGGCACTTACATAGACGCACATTCCGCAAACCAAAAAAGGCGCAACCCGTTCTGCATCGAACGAATTGCGCCATATAATAAAGCGACAGGAAGAGCCGACTTATTTCAACAGACTTTCCGGTTCCAGATGGTCTGCCTCGATATCCTTGAAGTAGCGGTAAGTGCCCACCTTCAGTTCGTCGGTAGCCGCATCGTCGCATACGATGATACCCTTTTCGTGCATCTGGAGGGCACTGATGGTCCACATCTGCATAACGGGGCCTTCTACGGCATGATAGAGGGCACGTGCCTTGCCGTGACCGTTGACGATAATCATCACCTCCTTGGCGCTGAGCACTGTGCCCACACCTACGGTAAGCGCAGTCTTGGGCACTTTGTTCACGTCGTTGTCGAAGAAACGCGAGTTGGCGATGATGGTATCGGTAGTCAGCGTCTTCCGGCGGGTGCGCGACGACAGGGAAGAGCCCGGCTCGTTGAAAGCGATGTGTCCGTCGGGTCCGATGCCTCCCATAAAGAGGTCGATGCCGCCGTATGACTTGATTTTTTCTTCATAACGGGCACACTCCTCGTCCAAATCGGCCGCATTGCCGTTCAGGATGTTGGTGTTTTCGGGCAGGATGTCGATGTGGCTGAAGAAATTGTTCCACATAAAGGAGTAGTAGCTTTCGGGGTGTTCCTTAGGCAGTCCCACGTATTCGTCCATATTGAAGGTGACTACGTTGCGGAAAGAAACGATGCCTTTTTTGTTCAGGTCGATCAGTTCTTTGTACATGCCCAGAGGAGAAGAGCCGGTGGGGCATCCCAACACGAAAGGTTTCTCGGGTGTGGGGGCGGCGGCTCTGATTTTTGCAGCCACATAATGTGCCGCCCATTTTGAAACGGATTGATAATCCGGTTGAATAATTAGTCTCATTGCGATTGTTTTATATAGGTTAATCAATTCAGAAGTCGGTTTGAATCTATTCTTTCACATTCTTATCCGGAGCCTTCCGGCTTTATTTCCGGTCTTTTTTAAGACGTTGGGCCATGGCGCACGCCAGATGCTCGCATTGCTCGTAGGTGATGTCTTTCATGGCTTGCTTCATCTCCACAGGGTCGCCCACCAGCTCGAACTTGCTCTTCTCGGCAAACTCGGCCATACGCTTCACCGCAGCACCCGCCCAACAGAATGAGCCGAAGTAGCCTAAATAACGTCCCTTAACCTCGCGTACAAGGATTTTGGATAGCAGGGATTCCACCTCCGGATAAACCTGATTGCTATAAGTAGGACTGCCGACAATGAGCCCCCGATACTTGAAGACATCGGCAAGGATGTATGACGGATCGCTCTTGCTCACATTGTGCATCACGATGTTACGGATGCCCTGCGCGGAAAGCTCGGCTGCAATGGCTTCGGCCATCTGTTCCGTATTGCCGTACATGGAGCCGTATGCAATAACCACACCTTCGTCGGCATCATAACGGCTCAGCTTGTCGTAAATGCCCACCACTTTGCCGATGTTTTCCGTCCACACCGGCCCGTGGGTGGAGCAGATGGTGGAGATGGGCAGGCTGCTCAGTTTTGCCAAGGCTTTCTGCACCGGAGAGCCGTATTTGCCCACAATGTTGGAATAGTAGCGCACCATCTCGTCCCAACAGCGGTCGGTATTGATGCGGGTGTCGAGGAAGCCGCCGTCCACCGTGCCGAAACAACCGAATCCGTCGCCGGAAAACAGCACGCCTTCCGTTTCGTCGAAGGTCATCATCGTTTCGGGCCAGTGCACCATCGGCGTCATATAGAAACGGAGTTTGTGGTGTCCCAAAGCCAGATAATCGCCATCGTTCACCAGATAACGCTCGCCCGTCACACCGTAAAATCCCTCGATCATGCCGAAAGTCTGCTTGTTGCCCACGATGACAATGTCGGGATAATGTTGCTTTATCAAGCGGATAGAACCGGAATGGTCGGGTTCCATGTGATTGATGATGAGATACTGTATGGGGCGTTCGCCGATGATGCTCTTTATCTTACGAAGATAGACTTCGAAATAGCAGATGTCCACCGTATCGACCAATGCCACCGTTTCATCGTCTATCAGGTAAGAATTGTATGAAACGCCATACGGCAACGGCCACATGCCTTCAAATAAATGTTTATTGCGGTCGTTTACTCCCACGTAGTGGATTTTTCCTTTTATCACAGCTTTCGGGTTCATTGTTTTTATTTATTTAGATTGATTCCACGTTTAAACATGCCACAAAAGTAGTTCTTTTTTCTCACATTTCATACTTCTTGCCTTGATATGCTCCAAGTTCTTTCATTCTTTTTTGCAGCCGATGGTTGAATTCATAATTTTTCAATCCCCAATCGGGAGCGATGAGCAGTTCCTTGGGCGACTGCGATACGAAACGTTCCAGCACCAAGTCGGGACGCAAATGTTCGATATAGTCGATGACAAGGGCGATGTATTCTTCCACATCGAACAGATGGAAATCTTCGGGGTGTCGCTCATATTCCAATGCCATGCGGGTGCCGCGTATCAGTTGCAACTGGTGCATTTTCAGCGTGGTGAGGGGCAGGCGCGACAGTGTGCCGGCCTGTGCCACAATGTCGGCCGGCGTCTCGCCCGGCAGTCCGAGGATGACGTGCCCGCCGGTAAGGATGCCGCACGAGGCGGTTCGCTCCACCGCATCTGCGGCAGCCTCGAAGGTATGCCCGCGACGGATGCGCCCGAGGGTTTCGTTGCAGGTGCTTTCTATGCCATACTCCACCAAGAGGAAAGTATGCCGGTTCATCTCCTCCAGATAGCGCAGCAGGTTGTCGGGCATGCAGTCGGGGCGTGTGCCGACGACCAACCCCACCACTCCGTCCACCGACAAGGCTTCCTCGTACTTACGTTTCAGGCTCTCCAGTTCTCCATACGTATTGGTATAAGCCTGAAAATAGGCCAGATATTTCATTTCCGGATATTTGTGGGCAAAGAACAGCTTTCCTTCTTCCAACTGCTGCGTGACGGATTTCTCCGTATGACAATAATCGGGGTTGAAAGTCTGGTTATTGCAATACGTGCAGCCGCCATAGCCCTTGCTGCCATCTCTGTTAGGGCATGTGAAGCCGGCATTCAGCGATATTTTCTGTACCTTGTAAGGGAAATAACATTTCAGGAACAAGGGAAATTCATTATAAAGATTCATTCTATCCATAATGCGCAAAGATAAGCATCTGTTTTGAATTTATTTCAGCTTTTCAACGGTTTGACACGATTGGAAGCACATAAAAGAAGCAACCATCTTACCTTCACACCAACCAAGTTCCTACCATGTTCTTATCATGTTCTTATCATGTTCTTTTGGAGACGTTCACTATAGACAAGAAAATGATAAAAGTGCATACCCTCTGTGAAAGAATGGAAGAGCCGTTTTTAACTCCTGCAACAAACAATAAATCAAGAACAAATTGAAATATTCAAATTAAAATCTTATATTGGGCGTCAAAAGGGAGAGTATATATTCACAAAATAACATTTTAATATGAAAAGGCAGTTATGTGTTGTATTTTTTCTTGGTACTACAATTTATGTGTTTTCTCAAAACAAAATCAAATACACCTATGACAGTGCCGGAAATCGCACAAAAAAAGAAATAGTCTCATCATCTACAAGAAGTTTATTTTCTTCCGAAAGTAAACAAGTACTCCATATTGAAGAAAAGCAAAACCATGAGATTAAAATCTACCTATAAACAAAAGCATAAAAGCTTTTGTTAAGGACGGCCAAATAATATCGACAAATCTCTACCCAGGAATATCTAATAGAAAGTCAAATGGCCCCATCATCAAATTTAGTAATAAAAAATGGAAATAAATAATTCAATGCTAAGCATAGAGAATAAACAAATAGAAGCAGTAGATTTGGATTATCTTAAAAGAGAACCTGATGTAATTATTAATACGCTGAATTTTGAGTTGTATTCAGGCTTGTCAATTAAACAATCTGTTATTGATAGGCTTGACCTACCGGCTTTTCTCTTTCACTCAGAAGTAGTTATTCGTGATTGCATCATTAAAGAGGTACAACTCTCCTATTGTTGGTTTATAAATGGACTGGAATTTACCAATAATACTATTCTGCAAGAAGCAACTTTCGAAGCCGGAGGACATAACAAAAAGCCGTTCATAATGAAAGAAAATATATTCCATGGCTTTCTGAATTTCTTCGATTGTCAATTTGGAGATACCGTTTATTTTTCCAATAATACTTTATTAGAAGGCTGTAATTTGTTAGGAAATAAAGGGGAAGGATATGAAACCTTATTCGATAATGGAATTATTCAGAATGGAAACACAGGAAAGCTCGATATGGAATAAAGACAAAATAATTACACAAAAGAGGCAAGAAAATTAGGAGGAAACAAATGGTAAAAGAAGTAACTATGAAAAAGATAATCAATCAAAATATAGTTTTGTTTAATATCGCACTTAAGTATAACATTATAGACATCTCTGTCATAACTTCTTGGGCTGATGATTATATTCTGAATAATGAAATAGATGTAAACCATTATTTCATTATTGAAATATCGTGGACTCATACGAAAGAACGCATACAAGAAATATTAATGGATGAAATTTATAAGAGAGAAATAACTAATCTGAAAATTCAGGGTAACTTATTCTTTCCCTTTTTGAGTTTATACGATTTATCTTCTGACACGAACTTCATATTCATTATAAATAAATTATTGGCATTGGCTTTAGATGATGAAGTAGAATTTTCAGAAAAAGAAACGGAATTAATCTACTATGTCGACGAGTGTAGGGATGAATATTTTGATGGGTTCATGAGTTTCGGAGAAGCATTAGAAAATTTACTTTTACTTTTAGGAGAAAAAACTGTCCATCAAGTTTTGAATTGACTCAAGCATGTGGGCATTATGTATGATAATAAGCATAAACCGGGATGAACAAAATGGAAGAGAGTAGCTATTGCAAAGATGATATTTATGAACTTATTCATAAACTCATTGAAGGAGAAATAAATGAGAATGATTTTTCAGACGAATATTATGTTGCTTATATTTATTATAGCGATTATTGGAATACCTCAGGAAACTTAAACGAGACGGAGTTGTCGCTATTCAATCAATTAGCCGAAACAGCTAATAGCTTAGTCTCATTTGCAGAAATGAAACTAAGCTACAATGAAGTTATGATACTAAAAGAGAGATTGAAAAGTAAAGCCATACAAATCTCAAAGAAAATGTTCATACCTAATCTTTTAGAACAATACTTTTGTGATAGAATCAGTACTATAAACTTTTGTAACAAATTCTACGAATGGTATGATATGGGCATCTATAGAGATGAAATGGATCAAAACAAAAGAATATGGTTTGATGAATTAAGTATAATAGCCGGACGATATTCAGAGTTCAGTGAAGATCATAAGATAGCTCCAAAATTTTACACTACAGAAGCTGAAATAAAAGCAAAAGTAAAAGATATTCTACAACTCCTTCAAACAAATCTACCGCAATGCTGTTAGCATTCAAAAGAATATATGTATTTTTGTATCCAACCCGCAGAAATTAGATTTTTACAGAAACAATAAAATGATGAAGCGATGGAGACCGTGGTAGCTAAAATTATATTTATGCCGGAAATAGAATACATGTATGATAATGAAAACAGACCGGACACATGCCCGATTTGTCATAACACATTAGAAAAAATACCGGATGTTCATTACAAGGTCGAAAAAAAAAGAGCCGATATATTGTGCACATACGACGGATATTGTATTGTTACGGAGAAGTTCAAAGAGTTCTGCAATGAGAACAAGTACCCCAATATTACTTTTATAGCGCTTGCAGACTCTATCGGATACTATTTTTTTATGCCGCATGACATTTATAAATTGGATTACATCCACCGTAAAACTCAATTTTTAAATAAAAGAGAATGTTGCGGCAGTTACGACGAAATCATCGGAGCAACTCCCGCATACAAACTTTCAAGCTTTTCTACCGAATCTGATGATTTTATCAACCGGTCGGAATATCTTTTTGGAACTAAAGGATGCAAGGATCCTCTCATTATTATAGGACTAAAAACGCAACAAAAGATGAAAGCATTTGGTTTAAAAGGAATAGACTATAAAAACGTTTATTCCATTGAAATGACTTATGGGAAACCCAAACCCATGGAAGATGTGACCCTGCAAGATATGCAGGAAAATCCAATCTGGATATTTGCCTTGGATGAAGAAGAGAACGAGGAAATAGACGAAACTTGGCAAAAACCGGTATTGAATTACGACAACGTGACATACGAACTCGTCGAAGCGTATATCCTGATGAAAAGCAGCAACGGGCAGTATGACGTATCGGCAAATCTGGATATCAAAGAAGAAACGCTGGACGACGTCACTTATTGGGATTACGAGCAAGAATGTTGGATTCCGATAGAGAGTATCGGGAATTACAAAGAATTGCAATTCGTTGCTATTCCTAAAATAACGTGAGTTCGATATAAAATCAAAAAATAGAAAGTTGTCCGTCCTTGACGAAATTTACGTCAATGGCGGGTTTCTTCTCAAAAAAGCAGTATGCTGCGATAGCCGACAAAGAGTTG
>Ga0129307_1002973_pt1 | contig 11683 bp, 4 predicted proteins | sample P1105metagenome_FD_94437 | JGI IMG/M metagenome (GOLD analysis project Ga0129307, IMG submission 94437) | Capybara group fecal microbial communities from Wisconsin, USA - P1105 metagenome | ecosystem: Host-associated > Mammals > Digestive system > Large intestine > Fecal | place: USA: Wisconsin... | reverse complement strand
CGAAGACGAGGTGGTGAATGTCCATGAGCAGATGCACGGTGCTTTCCGTCTTGACGACCTCGAAGCGGTATAACGGTGCCTTCTGCAGGTTGAAGGGTCGCACGAACTCGTTCTTATAGGTGGCGAGCTCCTCCTCGGTCATTTCCGACACGGGCACTTCCACCGGCACGCTGCCCTCCAAGGTTTGCATGATTTCATTATCCTTGGTGGTGAAATGCACGCTCAGTTCGGGATGGCTCTCCACCACGCGCTTCACGGCATCGGCGAGCGCTTTGGCATCAGTTCCTTCAGGGTATGTCAGCAGATAGGGTATGTTGTAGATGGTGGAGGTAGGATTTTTCAGGCATTCGAAATAAACCCCCGTCTGGGCGTAGCCCAACGGACATTGGAGGCATTCCGATGTTTCTTGCTTTGGAGCATTGCTGGCCGCCCCATCTTCCTTCACCTTTCCATCATCTTCAAGCAACAATTGTTTCAAGATTTCGTTCTCGATGCCCTGCAGGGTTCCCGTCTTCACCAAACTTCTGGAGTCGAGTGTTATGCCGAAGCGTTTGTTCATCTGTATGGCCAGTTTGATGGCCGAGATGGAAGTAAGTCCGGCATAGCCGAGTATGGTGGTGACACCGAAATCAGTATTGCCCACGATGTCGGCGATGACCTTGTGCAATTCCAGCTCCAGGACATTCATCGGCACATTGCTCTCCTCCACCTCGGCAGCCTTCTTCTCAGGCTTTGGCAGTGCCCGTTTGTTCACCTTTTGGTTTTGGTTCAGCGGGATGCGGTCGATTTGCATCGTCACGGCCGGCACCATGTAGGGAGGTTTCTGTTCAAGGATGAAACTATTCAACGCCTCGATGTCGATTTCCTTGTCACTCACCACGTAGGCGGCGATGTATTTTCCACCGTTTCCGCCTTCCTCGTCGAAAGCCTGCACGGTGGCATCCTTGATGTTCGGGAACTCGCGTATGACGGCCTCCACCTCTTTCAGTTCGATGCGGAAGCCACGGATTTTCACCTGTCCGTCGCGGCGCCCCACAAACTGGATGTCGCCAGAGGGCAGGTAACGGACGATGTCGCCAGAGCGATAGACACGGGCATATTTCTCCTTATCAGCAAACGGGTTGTCGACATACACCTCGGCGGTCTTCTCCGGACGGTTCAAGTATCCCCTACTCACCTGTGGCCCACTGATCCATAGTTCGCCGGCAGCACCCACAGGCAGGCGATGCCCTTTCGGATCGACCACATAAAGGCACATATTGTCGAGCGGCTTGCCGATGGGTATCTCCTTCATCTTCTTCTCCACGCAATAGGTCGTCGTGAAGATGGTACACTCCGTAGGGCCATAAACATTGTAAAACTCATATCCTTTTGGCGGTGTCAGCGATGCCAGTTTTTCGCCTCCCGTGGAGAGGAATTTCAGCGAGTGATTCTCTATGCTTGTGGCAAACTGATAGCCCACCTGTGTGGTCATGAAAGAGTGGGTGATGTTGTTCTGCTCGAAATAGTCGTTGAGGGCAATGAGGTCGAGACGCAGTTCCTCAGGTACGATATGGACTGCTGCACCACAAGTCAGTGCGGGATACATGTCCATCATGCAGGCATCGAAGCCGTATGAGGCATAGGCCGCCACACGGTGCTCCGGCCGCAGGTCGTAGAACCTCTGATACCAGTGGCAGAAGGCCACGAGGTTCCCGTGCGTCAACTGACAGCCCTTGGGCACCCCAGTCGAGCCCGATGTGTAGAGAAGGATGAACAGACTTGCAGGAGTGATTGAAGATTGGAGATTAAAAATGGAAGACTTATCATATTCACCATCTTCATCCATGTTGAGTATCCCATTTTCAATCAGCACCACCTCGCCCTTGTACTCATCGACGATGTCTCTCAGCTGAACGTCGGCAATCAGGAGTTTGGCCTCCGCGTCCTGCATCATAAAATTCAGGCGTTCCTTCGGGTAGGTGGGGTCGAGTGGCTGGTAAGCACAGCCGGCCTTCAACACTCCCAACGAGGCGATGGCCATCCACTCGCAACGTGGGATGAGCACCGACACCACCTCTTCCTTCTTCAATCCCTTCGAAATGATGTATGCAGCAATGCGGTCGCTCATTTCGTCCACTTCGGCATAGGTGAATTTTTTGTCCTTGAATACCACGGCAACATTCTCGGGCGTGGCGCTGGCTTGATGTCGGAAGAGCGAGACGATGGTCTGTGTTGCGTCATAGTCCACGTCGGTCTGGTTGAAACTGTCGAGCAACTCCACTTGGGAAGGCGTGGTAATGTCGATGTCGCGCAAAAAATCCTTGGCAAGGAAGCCTTCCACCACAGCCTCGTAGCTCTCCAAGAATTGTGCTATGAGTTGTTGTGAATACTCGTTGCTGTTGTATTCGGCCTTGACTTGCAGTTTTCCGTCACGGATGAAAGCCTTGAGATAAAGGGAAGCGTCGAGCGTACTGTTGCCGATGCGTTCCACCTTCATGGGTTTGTCGCCCATCTTGTCATCTGAGAACAACATGGCGTGCCAAGCGAACATCGAATTGCTCTGTGGCCTGACATCCTCCATGAGGTCGCTATACGAATAGACGGAATGCTCACGGCATTTGCTCATCTGCTCCTGCCCATTGCGGAGAAAATCGAGCACTGTCGTGTCATTGTCAAACTTGGCATACACCGGCAGCGTTTTTACAAACATGCCCACGGTTCGTCTCAACCGTTTGTCCTGCCGACCATTGTACACCGTTGTGAACAGCGCCTGCTGCTCGTTGTTGAACTTGGCCAGCAAAAAGGCATAGGCCTGCGTGAACAAGGTGCTTTTGAAAATGCCGTTGGCCTTGCAGTAGGCATCGACAGCGTCGGTGCTTGTCCGCAGCGTGTGGAGCAGACTACCCTCTGTGACAATGGTTTCCTCACAGTCAGGAATCAGCGGTGTATAAACATCACCACAGTCGAAATTCTTGGCATACCATTCCTTCGCCTCGGCGAAAGCCGCTGACTGTCGCTCAGCCATCTCATTGGCGGCCACCTCCGCCAACGACAATTCCTCCGGTTCGAGTTCGACGTCTTGGTACGCCTTGTCAATATCGTTGAGCATCAATTGCATCGACGTTCCATCAACGATGATATGGTGATAGTCGATGAACAAATAGAGGCCATGCGCATCACGTAACAGACGAATGCGGAACAACCGGTCGTTGTATATGTCGAAAGGTGTGACAAGTTGCCGCTTTACTGTTTCAATGTCGTCAATAGTCTCCACGGAGAGTTGAAAACTTTCCGTGTGATCGATGACTTGCATGGGTTCTCCATCGTCGTTTAGGACAATTCTTGTGAACAAGGTGGGATGAGCCATAACCGCCGTTTCAACGGCGTTACAGAGTCTTTCTGCGTCGAGACTAGCGTCCAATGCATATAGATAAGGTAAATTGTAACATGGTTTACCATCATACCCAACACACTCGGCATAGATGCCGTATTGGGTTTTGCTTAAAGGTGCTGTCGAGTACATAAACATTAGATTTTGTATCGTTTTTTGGGCTGTTGGATGGGTGTGGCATACCGTCCCCCCATCTTACCATTTCGTTGTGAATATTCTAGGTGATACATTGAGAGAGAACCACCCCCATTTCAGGCGGTTTTTGTCATCGGAGCGTTTCAGTTTCTCCATGGTTTCTGTTCCTATCATATAAGAGAATCCTAACGAGAGCCTGACATCTTTCATGATTTGGCAAGAGCCTTCGATGTCGAAGTCGTGTCCCAGTGTCTTGTCTATGGCTTTCAGGTCTGTGGCTATGGCTAAGTAATGATAGGTTGCTTTCAGGTTGAGGTCTTTGAGGGGGCTGTATGTCGCCCCGGCATACAAGTTTTGCAAGCCAGGGGTGAAGCCGCTGACATAGGTGGTGACATAGAAGAAGTCCATCAAGCCATAAAATTTGTGGTGCGAGCCATAGATGGGGTTGAAACCTCTAATGACACTGTGTCTCACAAGTCCGATTTCGCTCTTGTCCGGCACGGCAAAATACTTGTCTCCACTCAGGTAGTCGTAACCCGCCAAAGCACTGGTTTGCCTGTTGATTTGCAGTTGGGCTTTGATGCTTGCCATCCAGGCATTGATTTTGATATTTTTCTCGTTATGCCCCACCTGTCGGTAGTAAGATGCTTCTGTCTTCAGTTTACCTGGACTGTAGGAAAGATAACCACCAATGAGTTGCTGGTATCTGTTATGGGGTGCTTGGGAGCCCACACCACCTTTTTCTCCACCCTGCATGCCGATATTCATGAACAGCACGGAGGCTCCCAATGGTATTTTGGGAACATCGAAATGGTACCACGCAGAGAGCATGGTTTTGTAGGGTTGTGCACCATCAGTATAAAAAGTACCGCCAAAGGTGTTTTCCGCGTTCTGGTTGAAGCCCAAGATGAGATGTGCCTTGTGACCGTGTCCTTCGTATCCACCTCTAAAGACATCGTGCGAGAGAGCAGCCATCGCCCAGTCGTTGGGTCCAATGATGCGCTCGTCATCGTAAGACAGTGCTTGTCGTCCCAGTTGCGCGAACAGTCCGTTTTTGCTCAACTTGACCCATGCCTCGTAGATGTTGAAGTTGCCTTGTCCCTTCTGCCCCCAGATTCCTTTGTGCTGTGCAGCCACTTTCATCTCCAAATTGGGTCGCTTGTAGTCCACCACCAGGCGCGAGCGCTGCATGAGGAAATAGGCTTCATCACTATCCTCGCTGCCACTATTCGACTCGTCAAAACCGCCGAGACGCATCTCGCCGTGTCCGAGCATCTGCAGACTGACATCAAGTTGGTTTTCTTTTTCCTCCTGTGCCAAAGCCGTCGTAGCGACAAGCAGCATGACGGTGAGAGAGCATGCCTTGTAAAACGACGGTGCCATGACTATTCAAAGTCAAAAAGATTGATGAATCCCGTGAGTTTGAAGACACTTTTGATATCTTCGTTCATGTTTTTAATCACCACCTTGCTTCCTCCGGCTTTCGCTCCTTTGAGAAGGCTGATGAGGATACGCAGTCCGCTTGAAGCGATGTAGTCCAATTTCGAACAGTCGATGATGACATCTTGTCCGTTGCTGTTGTAAAGAGGTTGAAGCGTCTTTTCCACTTCAGTGGCGGCGGCAGTGTCGAGCTCACCGTCAAAGGTCACCAAATATTGGCCGTCCTTTTGTTCAATAGTTGTCTTCATTGTATTAACTTTTTTGTTTTTTAATTGATTGTTCACTTTCTTGGAGCATGGCTCCCTTTTTAATTTTCGTTGTTTTTACTTAGTGTAAGCACATTTTTCCCATCTATGCGTTCATAGTTGATGGTGTCCATCAGTTCACGCACGAGGAAGATGCCCAGCCCCCCCACGGGACGCTCTTCCGCCGAGAGAGAGGTGTTGGCTGCAGATGCCTCTGTGGGGTTGAATGAAATGCCGGTATCGGTGATGATGAAATTCAACCGCTGCCCATTGAACGTCGCTCGGATGTTGACATCGCCTGCCGTACCAACCGGGTATGCGTATTCCATCACGTTCACCACGGCTTCCTCCAATGCGAGACGTAGATTGAAAGCCAGTGATTTTCCGATGTTCAGACGCTCTGTCACTTGTTTGATGAATGTGCTCAGTTCCTCCACCTCTTTCACATCGTTGTGCAGCGTCAACTCTTCGTCGAGGACATATTGCTCTTCCTTTGGCGTGTAACTGATGACCAGCAATGTCAAGTCGTCGCTTTGTTCGGCATCCGCAGTGAATTTTTCCACTTGACGGGTGACCATCTCCACCAACTGCAATGCGATTGTCGTCCCACTTTGTGCAATCATCTGAAAAAGTCGTTCACTGCCGAGCAACTTTCCCTGCTTATCCCGAGCTTCGGTCAGTCCATCGGTATATAGGAACAAAGTGGAGCCAGGCGACATGACCATTTTTTGCATCTCATAAGAGAAATCGCTGAACAATCCGATGGGCAGATTGGGTTTCGCGTCCAACAAGGAGCATTGGTATTGATGTGCCGCTTCTTTATGCCCTGAACCTTGTTCTGCGACCGACGCCGAATGCCTGATGAGCATGGGAATCTCATGCCCCGCGTTGCAGTACCGCAGATGTCCTGTAGGCAGGTCGAGCACCCCTATGAACATGGTTATGAAGACATTGGTCTTGTTGTTGCGACATGCAGCCTCGTTGAGCTGTGTCATGATAGTTGCGGGGTTGTTTTCACGAGAGGCGATGTTTCGGAACAAGGTCTGCGTGATGGCCATGATGATGGCAGCAGGTATTCCCTTTCCACTCACGTCTCCGATGCAGAAGAACAGTTTTCCGTCGCGTATGAAGGCATTGTACAGGTCGCCGCCAACCTCCTTGGCAGGAATCAGTTTTCCCTCCACACCTACATTGTCGAAGCCTGAGAAGGCCTCCTCCTCTTCTACAGGTAGCAAAGCTTGTTGGATGTCGTTGGCTATTCGCAATTCGCCCGTAATGCGCTCCTCTTCCATCGTCTTTATCTGCAATTTCTTCTCATTGCGGGCAAACCTGGAAATCATATAGAGCAGGATGCCGAAAGCCAGCAACATCAGCAAGAGGAAGACCAATCGCAGTTGTGTGAGTGATGCATAGACTTCGTCATCATAACAAACCACGGCAATCTGCCATTTGGGTTCGCCTCTCAAATTGGCGTAGAAGACGGTTCCTTTCCGGTCTTTGTTGCTGAAATGTATCACCTTGCTCCGTCCGCTACCGCTCTCATGTCGAGTTACCGTAGAGTCGTTGATGAGGTTGATGATGCTCATTGCCGTATTCTTGCTGACACGTTTTTCAGATGGTGTCAAGATAGGCTTTCCATCCTTTGTGAGCAAGAGTACAAATGATGAGGGATAAATGTGCCTGCTGTCAATCGTATCGCTCAGCCAATCCAACGACACATCGACGGCCGCCACGCCCGCCATCACATTCGTCTTGTCATAGAGTGGCATGCCGTATGAAACGACCATTGTCTGTGCACCCAACTCGTCCTTGAAAGGTTTGCTCCAGAAGGTCTCGTTTGTTGTGGTGATTTTCTTGTAAAAAGAATTTTTCGTATAGTCAAAAGTGGGGCTTGCAATCTGCTTTTTCACGATACTATCCCCATCTTTCATGGTATAAGGCTCAAACAGCCGCCCTTTGGTAGGATAGTAATTGGGTGTGAAAGACACGATGGCGCCATGGACGCTTCGGCTGAGCACGATTATGCGCCCGAGCGCCTCAAACACGGAGTCGGGTTGATGCAAGTTTTCACGAAGATCCCAGATATGGTTTTTCAGGATGTCCTCTGCAGAATTGATGTTGCTTTTGATGAGGATGGCCTTCATTGTCAGTTCACTCTCGGCACGCTTTTCCAACTGTTCCCCCACCATTACGCGTGTAAAATAATATTGAGAAGCAGACAACAATTCCAGCAAGAGGGCTGCCGTGATGATGATTAGCAGACTCGTCCTATGTCTGATAAACTGTCTAAATTTGTCAAGCAACTTCATATTAGGCGATAAATGGAAAAATTGCCACAAAGATAATGCAATTTGAGTAAAATGCAAAATAATCTTCTTTTTTTTCTATTCATGGGTGCAAAAACCCAAATTGCAATCAATAGTCCGGGGGTGTGCAACATTTTGTTGCACACCCCCGGATTGTTGTCGATGCTCTTGTCTCGTTATGGCAGCGTGTCTGAGAGCGGGTCGAAGAGACCGTCGGCGTTGCGGCCCAGGTCGTGCCATCCCACTGTTTGGTGGAGAGTGGGGTTGGTCTGCATGGCATTCTGTTTCAAGCCAAGGAAATAGTAGGTGGGCCTGTATTGGATGGTGAGTGCCTCGTCGTTTCCGTCGAGGTTGACATCCTTGCGTCCAAGGAAAATCTCGTAGAAGTCGGCCAGTTCACGCACCTTGTTATCTTTGTACTCCCCGTTGGTGCAGGAGAGGTCCTCATCGAGGGAGATGGGCTCCGGCCTGTTGCCCTCCGTGGGGTCTGTAGTTGACGCGTCGAGGCAGTACATGACGATTTGGTGTCTCTTGGTGCCGTTGAGCGGTTTCACGCCGAGGTAGGCGCATGTGTTACCTCCGAAGCCGGTGAGGGCCCAGGTCGATTTGATGGAGCTTTGTCCTTGGCCTCCGTCGAAGAGCATCCAGCGGTGCATGTCGCTGTAGCGGTTGCCCTCGAAGGCCAGCTCCACCTGCCGCTCGTAAAGGATGGCAGCGAAGAGTTTGGCGCGGTCGCCGCTGATGCCTGCCGGCAAGCCGTAGTTGTTGGCTGCGGTGTAGCCCACGCGGGCACGAATTTGCTGCAGTGCTCCGATGGCCTCGTCGTAGTGTCCGGCCCCGCAGGCTGCTTCAGCGAAGTTGAGCAACACCTCTGCATAGCGCATGGAGAGGAGCGGTGCGGCACATTTCATGAAGCCCTTGGGGTTGCTCTGGCTGTTGATGTACTCATAGAACGGTGTGCTGTGCAGGTGCAGGTCATCGGTGCGTTTGCGCACATAAATGGAATGGCTCCCCGCCTTGTCGGTGGTCTGCGTGAGCAACTCCGCCCAGTATCCGCTGGAGGTGGTGACCTTCTCCAGGTCATCCTCATTGTCGTTCCACATGTAGCTCCAGAGTGCATAGTTGCGTCCCGTGGTGTAGGCGTCGGTAGGTATGATGCCGTTGAGCGACGGGTCGGTGAGGCTGACACCTCCCTCGCTCCACTGCCACTGCACGCCGGGGAAGGCGAATGTGCGGTAGAAGCGCGGGTCGCGGTTGAGCCAGAAATTCACCTTGTTGTATGGGATGCTGCTCTCGCCGGGCTTCAGTCCGTCGGCCATGGGGAAGAGGTCCACGATTTCCGCCGTCGGTGTGTAACCACCTCCCCCGTTGGTGTTGCGCGGGCGTATGCTGTGCTCCCAACGGTTGTACTTGCCGTAGTCGGGCTGGCCGGAGACGTTGTCCTTGGTATTGTGCAGGGTGATGAAAACCGCCTCCGTAGTGGAGCCGTCGCTACCGATGTAGTCATCCCATATCCTTGCCCAGTTGGCGCCGTTGTTCTCTCCACCGTTGGTGGCGTATGCCAGTCCGAAGCCACCCGTGCGCAGCAAGTCGAGGGCTTGCTTGTTGGCGGTGTATGCCTCTTCCCAGCGGGTCTGCTCATCGGTGCGGTTGAAGACGGGGCTTGCCCAGTAAAGTTTCATCTTGCCCAAGAATGCTTGTGCCAAGCCAGAGGTGACACGGCCGAAGTCCTGCGCTTCGTTCTGCCACCTTGCGGGGAGCATGGATGCAGCCCGCTCGAAGTCCTGGCAGATGAAGTTGACGCAGTCGCGTGTGGTCTGTCGTGCCACGATGAGTTTGCTTCCGTCGCCATCCTTGCCCAAGATGGGGTCTTGCACATGGTCGATGATAGGCACTCCTCCGTAGATGGTCACCAAGTGGTAGTACATGTAAGCGCGGAAGAAGTAAGCCTGTCCCAAGAGCATGTTCTTCTCCTCGTCAGTGAAGTCCGCCTTCTGCACGTTTTCTATCACGTCGTTGCAGTTGCGTATGTGCCCCCACGGACTATAGACATCGTTGGCCACGTAGAAAAAATCAAAGTTTGGTTTGCCGTCGGAATTGAAATTGTATGTGATTTCCTCCTCTGGGTCAACGAAAATGGAGAATCCGCCGTATTCTTCGGTGCTTTTCGACCATTTGTCGGGGTTGCCCACGGGCGTCCAGTCATTGGGGCGGTTGGTGCCGTTTCCGTCGCCTCCGTCGGCTGTGGGGAGCATCCAGTAATAGAGGTTGTTGACACGCTCTTGTGCGCCGTTGAAGTTGCTGTAGGCAGTGGTCTGGTTGAAATTGCCATAGTTCTTCTTCTCCTTCAGGAAATCATCGCTGCATGAGTTGAGTCCCAAGGCAATGGCCGTAGTCGCGAGGACTGCTATGAATTGATGCTTGTTGTTCATCTTGTAATTCCTCATAATTAGGTTAGAACGAAACGTTGATACCCATGGTGTACTTTCGCAAGTTGGGATAGCGGCCGTAACCTCCGGCCCACGAAGCCCAGCTCTTGTCGGGGTAGTTGTTGATGAAGTTGATGGCGTTCTGCACGGTGAGGTTGAGCCTGATGTTGCTGATCCCCACCTTCTTCACCCAGCTTTTGGGAAGCGTGTATGCCATGGTGACGTTGCGGAGAGTGATGGCAGTGGCGTCGATGAGCCAGTAGGACGAAGCAGCGACGTTGACTTTGTCGTATCGCATGTTTGGCATCTTTCCGGAGAGGTTGGCCGGTACGGTGACGTTACCTTCAGCGTCGTAGATGTCAGTGTAGTTGAACATGTCTTTGAAGGACGTTGGCATGTTCTCATATTCATAGTTGTTCGCTGCCTTTCGATAGTCATCACCCACGAGCATCTTGGCCCCCCAGCTTGCAGAAAATTGTGCCTGGATGGAGAAGCTCTTGTAGCTTCCTCCGAAGTTGAGGGTGCATCCGTAGGGATTGCTGGAGTATTCTGAGAGGCGAATGTAGTCGTTTCCTGCTGTCACCTTTCCATCACGCGGGGCGTATGTGCCATCGCCGTTGTTGTCGCCCTGGACGTCCTCATAGATGAGCATGCCGGGTCGCACCTCGCTCTTGGTCATGCCCATGTACTCGGTAATGCCGTAGCGGTCGAAATACTCCTCAATATCCTGGTAGCTGCGGAACATGCCGAGACATTTGAAGCCCCACAGGCCGCGGTCGGTGCGCTCGCCATAGACGCGGTCGTCGTAATTGGGGATGGCCTGGAAGTTGGTCTTCAGGACTTTGTTGTCACTGAAGCCGGTGGAGAGTTTCACCCAGTAGTTGATGTCGCTGCCAATCTTGTCGCGCCAACCCACATTGAGTTCCCAGCCCCAGGCGTCAAGCTCGCCGTAGTTCTCCGGCGTGGCCTGCGTGCCCACCGTGGTGGGGAACTGTGACGTTCCTGTGCGAGTGGCGAACATCTCCCTGCCCTTGTCGTAGTAGTAATTGAAGTCGAAACTCAGGCGGTTGCGGAGGAAGTGTGCGTCGATACCAATGTTGGTCTTGTAGGTCTTGTCCCAATGTACGTCGGAGTTGACACCTGCCTTCGGCATCACCAGGGCATATCCCACCTCGCTGTTGAGTCCATTGCTGCCGAAGATGGAGCCCTTTGCAGCGTTGCGCTCATAAAGCTGAGCCCAAAGCCAGGGGCGAATGTTGTCTCGTCCCATGAGACCCCATGATGCGCGGAATTTGAGGAAGTCAATCCATTTCACCTTCTCCTGGAACCAGTTTTCCTCAGAGATGACCCATCCCGCACTGACAGAGGGGAACTTGCCCCAATAGTTCTTCGGAGCGAACTTGGTGGAGGCGTCGGCGCGGAAGAGGAACTCGAAGAGATACTTGCTGGCGTAGGCGTAGTTGAAGCGTCCCACGTAGGAGAGCATGCCGCTCTCCGAACGGTTGAACGAGACATCCTTGTCGCCAGTTCCAGAACTCGACTGTCCGTCCTGATAAGCGATAAGGTCGGTGATGCTGCCGTATAGCGGCTCGCTCCATGCCTCGGTCTTCTCCAAGGAGAAAAGTGCGCTCACGTCGTGCAGCCCGAACTGCCTGGCATATTGCAGTGTGAAGTTGTATTGGTAGCTGTCGCTTCTCGCCATGCTTCGGCTGAGGAGTCCCCCGTTGCTCACTAGTCGCAGCACGCTCATGTTGT
>Ga0129307_1002970_pt1 | contig 11702 bp, 10 predicted proteins | sample P1105metagenome_FD_94437 | JGI IMG/M metagenome (GOLD analysis project Ga0129307, IMG submission 94437) | Capybara group fecal microbial communities from Wisconsin, USA - P1105 metagenome | ecosystem: Host-associated > Mammals > Digestive system > Large intestine > Fecal | place: USA: Wisconsin... | reverse complement strand
TGAAAGAAGAGCGGGGCTGTCGCATTAAGCGAATGATATCGCTTTGTGCGGCAGCTCCTGGTTTATCCACAAAATGCAAAAATGAAAGAAGGCCTGTTCGCGAGAACGGGCCTTCAGTGTAAATGGATACAAAACGCTTTTCAGATGAATGGAAAAGGGGCGCCGTATCAGTTGATCTTAATCAGCTAATGCGACAGCCCCTTTAAAAGTCCGAAAATCCGAAAATCCGAAAATCCGAAAATCCGAACCCCGCCCCTCCGGGTCCATCATCCAGCGTACATGACGTCCTCGAAGGCGTCTTCTTCGGGGATGCCGTTTACGGTGAAGGGCCACTCGTTCATGTTGAGGCGGAGGCGTACCTGGTTCGACAGGTCGCCGCCGATGAAGCAGTCGACGAAGGTCTCTTTGTCGGTGCGGATCTTCGAGAAGGAGGTCCCGGCGGGTACGCGCACGCGCTTGCCGTTCGGCTGGCCGGTGGCGGGATCCACGCCTTCAAACATCATTTCCTGTTTCGAGACCGGGACGTTCGTGCTCCAGTCGATCGGGCAGTAGAAGACATCGTCCCCGCTCTCCGGCATGCCGTCCTTGCCGACGCGGTAGGTCTTGTAGACGCTTCCGGTCCCGAAAGCATCGCTCCGTTCGAACAGGCGGAAGCGGTCCGGATCGGAGCTTATGATCTGCAAAAAGCATTCAGGGCGCTCATCGTCCTGGGGGACAGCGCCGATACGGTCGTACGGTACCGTCTCATATCCGCGGTAGACGCCGGGGAGCCGCCCGACCCAGGAGAGGCCGCGCTTCGGGTCGTTCAGGCTGACGATCTCGACATCATCCCCCATTTCCGCGCCTGAGCAGTACATGTAGAGATAATAGATGCCGTCCGCCGTGCGGTAAAGCTCCGGCTCCATGCCGTAGATCTCAAGGTTCTCGCCCTCAAAGCCGCTCGGGATATTGTCGACCGTGAGAGGAGCGTCGAGGACCGTGACGGTGAAGCCATCGTACATGAGAGTCGCCGGATCCCACTCGGCCGGATGCACGTGGTAGGTGATCGAAACATCCGCGAAGGCATCCTCGCCGAAGAGGTCACCGATCGTGCGGCCTTCCGGCGGGAACTGCTCGATCCTGGCTGCCGGGAGGACCGTGTACTGCGGCGCGAGGATCCCTTCGAGCTCGCCGTAAGGGATGACTGCGTCCAGCGCGCCGACCGCGTAGCTTCCGAACGCGTAGTCGTCATAGTAGAAGTGCAGGCCTTCGCCGTCCAGGCACCAGGCCTCCTTTTCGAACGGGACCTCCTTAAAGCGGTCCAGGAACTGTTGCTCCGTCACGTACTCGGTCATGGAGAGCTTTTCAAGAAGCTTCTTCTGCAGGGCGTCCTTGTCGGGGACGATGCTGTCGAGCGCGATCTCTTTCCCGGTCGCGGGATCCAGGTTCACAGAGTACCGCTCTACGTAGGGGTGCGCGCCGCCAAGGTAGAGGTAGTGCTCAAGGATGAAGTTTACGATCATGGAATCCGACCTGCCGTAGATCACAGTGGTCGTGTCCTCGAGCTCATAGCCGACGCCGTACTCTCCGAGCTCCTCATGATTCTTTTTCAGGTTCTCCTTGAGGGCCTCGCGGGAATTCAGCTGATCCGCAGTGAACCGGTCCAGGGCTTTCGTGAGCTGGGGATACTGATCAGCGAAGGAAGAGGAGACTGTCACCTGGGGGATCGTGTATTCCCCGTAGACGACGTAATTGTCACCTTCGTTTTCTCCGCAGAAATCCATATAGGAGTCGCCGACAAGCTCGATCGACCGGACATTTGCCGCGGCATTCGCGGCAGCGGCGTCAATGAGCGCGGCAGCATCGCTTTCCAGGACATCCTCCGCGGGAAGTCCGCCACCGTCATGGGGCATGGCGCTGCTTTCCGGGACGGCGGCCTCCGAGGTCTCCGCGGCGGCTTCCGAGGTCTCCGCGGCGGCAGTCTCCGGGGCTGCCTGGGCAGTGGTCTCCGTCACCGGGGCTTCCTGGCTTTCCGCTGCGGTCTCCGGGGCGGCTGTGGTGCCCAGAAGGTCCGAAAATGCGCCGCCCTCACCGGCATTTGCCGCGGCGGTCGCGGTGGCGGCCGGTGCGGTCTCCGGGGCGGTTGAACCGCCGCACGCGGCAAGGGCAGCGGCGGCAAGAGCAGGGACGATCAAGGCGCAGAACTGTTTTTTCATGGTGTGGTCCTCCCGTACTTGTGGTAAAATGTGCTCCTGTAAGAAAAAAAGGAGCGGCTCCCTGCCTGCTGGGATCCGGGGACAGGGCAGCCCAGAAAGAAAGATGGAAAAATTTTACGGTATCTTAAATGTTGCGCTCCCCGTCATCACGATGCTCGCGGCGGGGATCCTGATCAGGAAAAAGCAGTATATTTCTGAAAAGGGCATCGAAGACATCAAGTTCTTCGCGCTGAACTTCTGCCTGCCCGCGGCGCTTTTCAAGACGTTCATGACGACCCGGCTCACGCGCCGGGAGGGCGTCCTGCTGCTGGTCATGGCGGGCGCCATGCTCGCCGCGTTCCTTCTCGGGAAGGTCGTCACGGGGCTCTTGAGGATCCCGCGGAAATCGGCGCCGTTTCTCTGCTGCACGACGGAGGGCGGGGGTGTGGGCTTCCCGCTGTACGTCCTCCTTTTCGGGCAGGACGAGCTGTACCACCTTGCGATCCTCGATACCGGCGGCGCGTTTCTGCAGTGGCCGGTCATCATGACCATGTTCACGATGCTCGGGAGAGGAAAGCAGAGTATGAAGGAGACGCTCCGCTCCCTGGTGACGCCGATCAACATTTCGATCCTGTCGGGCATACTGTTCAGCGTAACGGGTGCGGGAGCGGCGCTGGCCGGGTCCGAGGCCGGGAAGGCAGTTATCGGCACGCTGGATTTTGTCAGCCAGCCGACGGCGCCTATCCTGATCATGACGGTCGGGTACGGCCTGAAGCTCGGGGAGGTCCGCTGGGCGGAGATCGGGCGGGCCATGCTCGCGCGTGTCATCGTCATGGCGATCATGGCGGCGTGCGTTTTAATGATCCTGCAGCACATCTTCCCGGGCGACCAGCTGTTCCGGAATGCCGTCCTCATCTACTATATCCTGCCGCCGACCTACGCGTACTCCGCGATGATCCGGGGCGGGGAGGACGAGGCTTTCGTCGGGACCTTCCTTCCGGTCTACACGCTTCTCACGATCCTCGCCTTCATAATCCTGTCGGGGATCCTGATCTGAATGATTTTATAAGCCCCCGCGCCCGGGATGCTGCGCATCCCGGGCTGTCGGTGGTCAGAGGCGCTTCGCGCCTTGGCCACCTGGAAAAAATGAGAAAGATCTGTCCGGTGAGCGAGCTCCCCGTTCAGATCTTCTCATTTTTTCCGGGGTGCTGATTATTGTTCAAATTCCTTCTTGAGTGCTTCGTACATGACGTCGATGGGCGCTTCTTCGCCGGTCCAGAGGGTGAAGTTCAGCGCGCCCTGCTGCACCAGCATGCCGAGGCCGCTGAGCGTTTTCGCTCCCGCGGCGCGCGCGGACTTCAGGAACTTCGTGTCGGCCGGGTTGAAGACGACGTCGCAGACCAGGATCCCCGGACGGATGGAGCTGAAGTCGATGTCCGGCTGCATGTCGGAGTCGGGCATGAGACCGATGGACGTCGCGTTGATGAGGATGTCCGTGTTCGCGGGGATCTTCACGCGCGAGGGCCAGGAAAGAAAGGCCGCGGTCGTCCGGGTCTTGTCGTTGATGAGATCGGTAAGCTCTTTTCCGCGGATGGCGCTGCGGTTGATGATCGTGATCGATGCCGCGCCTTCAAGGGCGCACTCCACCGCGATCGCGCGTGCCGCGCCGCCGGCGCCAAGGATGGTGATCTTCTCGCCGGTGATGTCATAGCCCGCGTTCTTGACGGAGGTGACGAAGCCCTTGCCGTCCGTGTTTTCGCCGAAGAGCCTGCCGTCCTTCATCGTGATGGTGTTGACTGCGCCGATGATCGAAGCTGCCTCGGAGAGCTCGTCAAGGTAGGGGAGCACGGTGACCTTGTGGGGCATGGTGATATTGACGCCCTTCATGCCGACTGCCCGCATTCCGAGGATCGCGTCCTTCAGACCGTCCGGCAGTACCTTCATGGTGATGTAGCGGTAATTCAGTCCCGCGCTGCGGTACGCCGCCTCCTCCATGACTCCGGTCGGGTTGTCATCGACCGGATTTCCAAAAACGCCGGTAAGTTCTGCTCTGTAATTTGCCATTTCATCCTCCAATGGGTACAATAGTTGTAAAATATACTCCATCATACCATATTTCCTTACGAGTCAGTAACTTTTCATATTTCCGGTTTTATGGGATAATGGAGAGCGTCCCGGCAGTAGGTCTCCGGGACAGGGGGCACAAACTTTATTTTGTGGGGGAAGAACATGTCACCAGAAGAACGTAACCAGAAGATCCACAGCACGCTTGAGATGCTCATGGAGGATTACAAAGGCGGGCGCACGATCGATGAGATCAAGACCTTTTTCCATCCGGACAAGGAAGCGGTCATCGAGGTGCTGAACAAGCTCCAGAGGATCATTTTCCCGGGGTATTTCAGGAACAAGACGTTCCGCGTCTACACGGTCCGGAACAATGTGTCGATGCTTCTTGAGGATACGGTCTACAACCTGATCAAGCAGATCACGATCGTGCTGCGCTACCAGCTTCAGAACGAGGGCGGGGACCCGGATGACCCGGTGATCCTTGCGAAGCTTGAGCACAAGGCGGAGGAGCTGACCTTCCGGTTCCTTTCGACCATCCCGAAGATCCGCGAGTATCTGGACACCGACGTCCAGGCGGAGTTTGACGGGGACCCGGCGGCGTTCAGCAAGGACGAGGTCATCATCTGCTACCCGGGCCTCTACGCGATCATCGTCTACCGCATCGCGCACGAGCTCTACGAGCTGAAGATCCCGCTGCTTCCGAGGATCATGTCCGAGTACGCGCACAGCATCACCGGCATCGACATCAACCCCGGAGCGACCATCGGGAAATACTTTTTTATAGACCACGGCACCGGCATCGTCATCGGCGAGACTACGCTGATCGGGGAGCATGTGAAGCTGTACCAGGGCGTCACGCTCGGCGCGCTTTCCACACGCGGCGGGCAGCGGCTCAAGAATGTGCGGCGGCATCCCACGCTCGGCGACAATGTCACGATCTACTCCGGAGCCTCTATCCTCGGGGGTGATACCGTGATCGGCGAGGGCGCGGTCATCGGCGGCAACTGCTTCATTACCACGCCGGTTCCCGCGGGCGCGCGCGTCAGCATCAAGAACCAGGAGATGCACGTGATGATCACGCGGCCGGGCGAGGACCGCGTGGATCCTGAAAAGGGAAGGCTCGACGCGGACGATACATGGTTCACGCCGGGAAAGCCCGACAGGGACGGAAAGAGAACCTGAAAGATAAGGCATAAAGCTCCTTAAATCACATGGAAGAGAAGGAAACGATCATGGAAGAAGCTAAGAAAAGAATGCTGTCCGGTATCCAGCCGAGCGGCGACCTGCACCTCGGCAACTATCTCGGCGCGATCAAGAACTGGGCGGACCGCGTCAATGACTTTGAGTGCTATTATTTCATGGCGGATATGCACACCATCACGGTCCGCCAGGATCCCGCGACGCTCCGCCGCAGGTCCCTGAACCAGCTGGCGCAGTACATCGCGTGCGGCCTTGACCCGGAGAAGAACACCCTGTTCCTCCAGTCCCACGTCCCGCAGCACGCGCAGCTTGCCTGGGTCCTGAACTGCTACACCATGTTCGGCGAGCTTTCCCGCATGACCCAGTTCAAGGACAAGTCCGCGAAGCATAAGGACAACATCAACGCGGGCCTCTTCACCTACCCGGTCCTGATGGCGGCGGATATCCTTCTTTACCAGCCGGATTATGTCCCGGTCGGCGAGGACCAGAAGCAGCATGTCGAGCTGACGCGCGACATCGCCCAGCGCTTCAATTCCATCTACGGCGACGTCTTCAAGATCCCGGAGCCGTACATCGCGAAGACCGGCGCAAGGATCTACGGCCTGACCACGCCAGGCGACAAGATGTCGAAATCCATCCCGGAGGGCTGCGTATTCATCATGGACGATCCGGATACGATCGCGAGGAAGTTCAAGCGCGCCGTGACGGACAGCGATTCGGTGAATCCGGTCCGCTACGACAGGGAGAACAAGCCGGGTGTCGCGAACCTCATGAACATCTACTCCACGATCACCGGGAAGACCTTCGAGGAGATCGAGAAGGAGTTCGAGGGCAAGGGCTACGGCGTCTTCAAGCCGGTCGTCGGGGAGGCGGTCATCGAGCATCTCCGCCCGATCCGCGAGGAGGCGGAGCGCCTGATCAAGGACAAGGCGTACCTCAACGATATCTACAGGAACGGCGCGGAGCGCGCTTCCCGCACGGCGGAAAGAACGCTGCGTAAGGTCTACAAGAAGGTCGGCTTCTACCAGATCTGAGTCTGCGCGTTTCCGGGAGAAAGGACCTGAATGCAGAACATCATTGCCACAGCGGTCGTGCTGCTGACCATGTTCGTCGCCATCTTCCTCGTGAACAAGGCGTTCGAAAGCTTTATCAGCCGCAGCAGGGCGAAGCTTCCTTTAAAATTCGCGAAAAGCCTGATCACCGTCATGATCGTCGTGTCCTGCCTCTACGCGATCCTTCTGCAGTTCGAGATCACGAAGGAGGTCGGCGGCGCGCTGCTCCAGTCAGGTACATTGATCATCGCGATCGCGACCTTCGCGGCGCAGAAGGCGCTCGGGAACGTGATCTCCGGCTTTTCCCTTTCCGCATCGAAGCCGTGCGACATCGGCCAGAAGATCAAGGTCATGAACGGAAGCACCGTGATCGCGGAGGGCATCGTGACGGATATGACCATGCGCCATATCGTGATCACCCAGTACGACGGGCAGAGCTGTATCGTCCCGAACGGCATCGTCGACGATTCCGTCATCATCAATACGAACTACGTGGAAAATGTCGGCAACTTCATGGAGTTTGAGATCGGCTACGACGCGGACATCGACAAAGCGCGGGAGATCATCCTCGGGATCTGCCGGGATGAGCCGACGCTCCTTGACGTTGACAAGATGAAGGTCATGGTGAGCCGCCTCACCGCGAACGGGATCGTACTGAAGTTCACGGCGAAGACGAAGACGCTGAACGAAAGCTTCGAGGTATGCTCGAATCTCCGGAAGCGGGTCGTCGAGGCGTTCCGGGAGAACGGGATCACGATCCCGTACAATACGCTGGATGTGAATATTTCCGAGAAGAAATGACGAGGGCTTCCTCGTCAGGCCGGATCTGGTGATCCGGGGGAGAATACGCGATACAGGGCAAAACGTGTTGAAAGAAACCGCTGCATTCACCGGGTAAAACTGATGTGTACCCAGTTTTACCCGGGAAAGCAGCGGTTTTCTGCTGATTATGGAAGAGCGGAGTTGCGTGATTGGAGGCGGTTCGTACCGGGGAGCGGGCAGCAAGCTAATAAGTACGGAAAAACTGAAAAGCTGGTCGCCCGCCCAATGGTTTTTCGTACCATCGAGGTGAGAGGCGAGTCCGGGGTACGGAAAAGCCCAGATCAAGCGACTTAAACCAGCCATGCCCAGGCGTTTACCTGCTGTGTCCAATGAATTTCAGTTCCTGGGAGCGGGCAGGGCGGTCCCGGCATTCAGTTCTTGAATGTGACCTTGGCGTTTCCGTCCTTGTCGTAGACGACGGCGTCGACATCGAGGGTCAGGCGGTCCAGGGCTTTGAAGAACGCGTCCATGGACGGGTAGAGGGGGCGGTAGTCAGCGATGATCTTCTTCGCGGCGGCGGCGTTCCCGGAGAGGAGCGCGTCGAGCACGAAGAGCTGCGCCTTCGCGGAGTTCACGCAGAGCCGCTCCGGGTCCGCGGCGCAGAAGTCGATGCCGTGGAGGCTGCCGGTGACGCCGGCACACCAGAACTGCACGCCGGGCATGACACAGGTCACGTCGCCGAAGTCGCTCGAACCGGTATCCCAGCCGTCATAGCTGAAGCGGACGCGGTCCGCGCCGACAAGGTCCGCGCAGGCCTTTTCGCAGAGACGCATGAAGGCGGGATCGTGGTATTCCGGCGAGTACCCTGGGCGGTCGGTCAGCTCGACGCCCGCGCCCATGGCGAGCGCCGCGCCTGCCATGGCGCGGTTCAGCTTCGTGTTCTCCCGGATGATCGCCTCGAGCGTCTTTCCGCGGACGTAGCTCTCGATCTTCATTTCGTCGGGGATGATGTTGACCGCGCTGGTCACGCCCATCATGATGGGGTGGAAGCGGATGTGCTCATCGTCCCGGAAGGTCTCGCGGAGGTCGTTCGCGGCCTGGAGGGCGAGCATGGCGGCATACTGGGCATTGACCCCGTTCTCAGGAGCACCGCCCGCGTGGGAAGCCTTGCCCTTGAAGCGGATCATCTTGGAGACGAACCCGTTCATGCCGGGCGAGCAGCGGAAGTCGAACGGCTCCCCGGGGCCGGCGGACGCGCCGTGGACCATGAAGGCGAGGTCCACGCCGTCAAGAAGGCCGCGGCGCATGAACTCGACCTTGCCGCCGAAATAGCGGATGATGCCCTTTTTCCGGAGGCCTTCGCGGAAAGTGATCTGGATCATTTCCTCCGCGGGGACCGCGACCAGGCGGATCTTTCCGGAAAGGCCGTCCAGCGCGCCGGGAGCCTTCAGCGCCCCGGCGACGCCGAGAAGCGCCGCGGACTGCGCGTGGTGGCCGCAGCAGTGCGCCATGCCGTTTACGGATCCCGGATGGTTCGCGATATCCAGCGCGTCGAGCTCCCCGAAGACGGCGACCGTCGGGCCGGGCCTTCCGGTGTCGATCTCCGTCGTGAAGCCGGGAACATCACCCGCTTCCGTGAGGCGGTAGCCGAGCGCCTCGTACTTTTCCTTAAGATACCCGTGGGCCTCCCACTCTGTGTACCCGGTCTGCGGGTGCTCCCAGAGCCAGCGCTCCGCCGCAAGGATCTCAGGGCGCCGGGCGTTAACATTTTTTATGATCTGTTCCTGACGATCTGTCATGGATCTTACCTCCCGGTTTTCAAATTTCATTTCTTACATTATAATGAGTACATGAGCAGAAATCAGTCTTTTCCCGGAAATATGTTTCGCGCGGTCCTTGCACTTTTTGCGGCGGCGCTTATTTGCTTTGCATTTACGGGCTGCGGAAGGAACTACCATGTGGACCTGGAGGCTGTGATCATTGAACCCTCCGAGGAGCTGCTTGTGGTCTCCGTCCTGTCCAGCACGAACCCCCGCATCCATGAGGGGGACACGGCGAAGGTCCGCGTTGACATCATCTCGACCGAGGGCATCGACCTGCTTCATGCGGGCGACCGGGTCCACGTGATCTACACGGCGGATACCGTCCAGGACGGTACGCTCTGGATCTACAACGTTCTGGCCGTCTATCTCCTTGACGAGAACGAGCATGAGATCGAGCTTGAAACGAAGCCGCAGGAGGGCGCGGTGCTCACGGAGGAGTCCGGGGGCACCTGACCCGGGGCCCCTGAGGAGTCCGGGGGCACCTGGCCCGGGATTCCCGGGAAGGCCTAGGCTCTTGATTTCCACAGAGAATCATAGTATTATCCCTTAGTATACTTTGTAGATTATCTATCTTTTTTAATTGGAGTGTGAATTTTTTGGACGCCAGCGACGCCATACAGTTGTTGATCGTATTTATCCTTCTTGGTTTATCTTCGTTCTTTTCATCCGCGGAGACTGCCCTCACCGCCTGCAATAAGATCCGCATGCGCGCGCTTTCCGAGGAAGGCGACACGAGAGCCCGGACGGTCCTTGAGATCACGGACCGTTCCCCGAAGATGCTCAGCGCCATCCTGATCTGCAACAATGCAGTGAATCTTTACGCATCCTCTCTGGTGACGGCATTTACCATTCATGTATTCGGAAATAAATATGTCGGGATCGGGACGGGCGTGGTCACCCTGCTGGTCCTTATTTTTGCGGAGGTCTCCCCGAAAACGGCGGCGAATGTAAATGCCGACGAGCTCGCGCTTGTATACGCGGGCCCGATCAAGGTACTCATGCTCGTGCTGACACCGCTGATCATCATTATCAACGCGCTCGCGCGGGTGGTGCTTTTCATCATGCATGTGGACCCGGACGCGAAGCCTGAGACCATCACGGAGAGCGACTTCCGGACCTACGTCGACGCCAGCCAGGAGGAGGGCGTCCTCGAGAAGGAAGAGCAGAAGATGATCAACAACGTGGTGGACTTCGGCGATACCCAGGCGAAGGACGCCATGATCCCGCGCGTGAACATGGTCTTTATCAATATCGACGCGGGCTACCAGGAGGTCATGGAGACCTTCAAGGAGGAGATGTTCACCCGCCTTCCGGTCTACCAGGACACGACGGATACCATCGTCGGCATCCTCAACATGAAGGACCTGCTGTTCTACGACGACAAGGTGCAGGAGTTCCACGTGAAGGACTTCATGCGCGAGGCGTTTTTCACCTACGAGTTCAAGAAGACCTCGGAGCTGTTCGTGGAGATGCGGGAGAAGTCGTGCGGCATGGCCATCGTCCTTGACGAGTACGGCGTGACGGCAGGACTTGTGACCATGGAGGACCTTCTGGAGGAGATCGTCGGCGAGATCCATGACGAGTTTGACGCTTCCGAGCGCGACGCGGTCGAGAAGACCGACGACCGCACCTTCAAGGTGGAAGGATCGATCCATCTTGACGACCTGAACGAAGCGACGGGGCTTCACATCGAGTCGGAGAATTACGACTCGCTCGGCGGGCATATCATCGGCCTTCTGGACCATATCCCGGAGGCAGGCGAGGAGGTCGAGGAGAACGGTGTGGTCTTCCACGTTGAGACCGTGGAGAACAACCGTATCGAAAAGGTCATCGTAAAGCTGCCCGAGCCGCCGGCCGAGGAAAAGGCCGCGGAGTAAGGAAAGGAAACAGAGAAGCAAGGGCAGCAAAAGAAACAGAAGATGCAAAGGGAACAAGAGAAACAGGAGAAACAGGAAAAGCAGGGGACCGGACGGAATGTCCGGTCCTTTTTATACGGCAAAAGCCCTGCAGACTGCTGCCGCGCCTTCCCGGGCAGGGCTGCATGCCCGATACGGAGATTGACTCTGCTTTCGATTGCCTGTACAGTAAAAATGGAAAGAGAAGTTACGGCATCAGGACCAAGAGAAGTTACGGCACCAGGACCAAGAGAAGTTACGGTACCAGGACCGCCGGGTATCTGCGCCAGGAAAGGAGGCCCCATGAAAAAACTGTTCCTTTTAATGCTTTTTGCCATTCCGATGCTTCTTGCCTTCACGAATCCGCCGGAGGAAAAGGGACCGGGCATCAAGCCGAAGCACCACCTTCTTTACCAGGGACACGGGAGCCTCCGCATCGTTACGGCGGACAAGAAGGTGATCTACGTGGATCCCTATGCCGGAGAGGGCTATGACCTTCCGGCGGACCTGATCCTTGTTTCCCACGGACACATGGACCACAGCAAGGTGGAGCTCATTGAAAACCGGAACGAGGACTGCAGGGTGATCTACAACACCGACGCGCTGTTGAACACTCCCACCGCTTATAGATAATATGAAGTGACCTCACATTTGTAGCAACGTGGATTTACCTGTATATTAATGATTAGCGAGATCATTGGTAACAGGGATTACCGCATACAAAAGGAG
>Ga0129307_1002968_pt1 | contig 11725 bp, 13 predicted proteins | sample P1105metagenome_FD_94437 | JGI IMG/M metagenome (GOLD analysis project Ga0129307, IMG submission 94437) | Capybara group fecal microbial communities from Wisconsin, USA - P1105 metagenome | ecosystem: Host-associated > Mammals > Digestive system > Large intestine > Fecal | place: USA: Wisconsin... | reverse complement strand
CGACCCGTTTTGCCAAGTACACCCGTGGCATGCGCTTCGTCAATCATCAACAAAACTTCGTGAGCCTTTGCAATTCTCAGAAGTTCCGGCAAATTCGCTAAGTCGCCATCCATGCTGAATACGGCATCCGTCACGATCATCCCGCGGAATTCCGCAGCGGCTTTTCCTTGCGAGGTCGCAGCTTGTTCGCTTGCATCTGCCTTCGCTTCCAAAATGACGCGTTCCAAATCGGCCATGTCATTGTGCTTGTAAACAAAGCATTTGGCGCGCGATAAACGGATCCCGTCGATAATGCTCGCGTGGTTCAGTACGTCGCTAAAGATGTAGTCGCCTTTTCCGCAAAGCGCAGAAATCGTCCCGACATTCGCCATGTAGCCCGTGTTGAACGTGATGGCTGCTTCTTCGCCCTTGAATCGTGCGATTTCGGCTTCCAATTCCACATGCGGAGTCTTGTTGCCTGTGGTGAGTCGTGCGCCGCCGCTCCCTGTGCCCCATTTGAGTACAGCTTCGGCCATGGCCTGCTTGAGTTCGGGAACATCTGCCAAATCCAGGTAAGAATTGGACGCGAGCAAAATCTGTTCGCTTGAAATCCCGTTTGCATCGCGGAGCATCACATGCGCTGCTTCCGGAGATTCCATCAGGCGCATGGTACGGTAAGTGTGGCTTTCGCGCATCTGTGCGAGTGCCGCATCTGTAAATTTCTCAATGAGATTATTCATTGTCGCAATCGTAGTGCTATTTTATGCTGCGATAAAATAGCTTTTTTATTCCGTTCCGACATCTTGCTTTAAATTTCTTATTGCAATTTGATCGGTCTTTAAATGTGACGAATTTCTGTGAATAATACAGGAATATTAAAATTGGAATGATAAACCTTTTTTTATTTGACTGGATTACTTCAAATGGTGTTTTCCCGTAATTTCGGAGACTTCGATTTTCACGACGGCGGTGTGGGCGAGGGCCATGGCGCTGTAAGCGATGGTCTTTACGCCGAAAGGAATCTTGTAGCCGTTGTGGAACATGATGGTGTCTAGCCCGGTTGTGCGTTCCTTCGAATTTTCAACAAGCGAAGCAGTTCCAAAGCCGATAACGCTTTCATAGAAGCATGTCCATTTGCAGGCGTCTGCGTTCGCGTCTTGCGGGCCGCTTGCCTCGACAGATGTTTCTGTGCAAAAGCTTACTTGCGGATTCGTTTTGATGGCATCGAGTTTCTTGCCTTTGCCTGCGCCGTGGAAATAGAGCGTAAGTTTCTTTTGCCCTTCGCTTTCTGTGACTGCGAAGCCGAAATTGACGGGCACTGCATAAGGTTTGCCGTCGCTGATTAAAGCCAAATGCAGAACTTTGCACCGACTGAGAACATCAATGATATCGTCAAACTCTTTTATTTCGCGGTCTTTGCGTCGCATATTTTTATTCCTCTGTTTTTATTGATTTGTATGGATTTGCAATGACAATAGTCTATGTTTTTTTCTTGTTCAATACTACAACTGCGGCAAGAATCAAGGCGATGCCCATTGCTGACATAAGTGTCAATGCTTCGGAAAAATAAGTGATGCCGATAATCGTAGCGACCATGGGTTCAAGGGTGGCGATAATTCCCGCTTTGCTCGCCTCCACACTGCGGAGTCCGAGTGTGTAACACAAAAATGGAATCACTGCCGTCACCAAGGCCGTTAAGATGCAAAAGAATATCAGCCAAGTTAAATTGTTTGTTGCATAGAATTTGGATAACATATTGAATGGATTGCTAATGAACCAAGAACCGACAGCGGCAAGTACAAATGTGTAAGCTGTGACTGTATAAGGCGAATATCTGCGCAATGCGACTGTGCCCAAGATGCTGTAGAGCCCGTACCCGATGCCGGAACCGAGGCCGAATAAAAGCCCTTTCGGTGAAATTCCTTCTCCCGAAATTCCTGAAACAAGTACGCAACCGACAAAGGCGAGAGCCAACGCAACGAGTTTTATGCTTGTTATCTTTTCGCGAAAGAATACCGCCGACATCAGCACAATCCATATGGGGGAGGTGTAAAGGAGAATGGCCGCAGTTGAAAGCGGCATAATTGTGATAGCCGAAAAATAGCAGATTGTAAAGAACAAGATGCTCCCGAATCCAAGCCCCATAAAAAGTGGAATATCGCGTAGCTGAATCTTAAAACCGCTGCGGTCCTTGACTAGCAAAAGCCCGCAGAACACCAATGCCGCTAGCGTGATTCGAATTGATACAATCTGAATCGGGCTAAAGCCAAAACTGCTGAGTCCACGCACGAAAATGCCCATGCTACCCCAGAAACAGGCGGCAATGATTATCAGGATGGGACCGATGCTTTGACTGGATAATTTTTTCATAGGTGCTATTACGGCAATTGTTTTATTGATTTTTTTTGACGGGATATAAAATAAATATATTTTTAAGTGGAATGTCGAAATATAGGGAGCCGTCTATGAATAATCATAAACATTTTGTGGTGGAACCACCTGCGGACACGGTTGAGTATTTTGAGGCTATCACCCGTGCCACTAGCGAATTGTATATCTCGATACAAGTGTTGGACATCGTGAACGGAACGGCGGTCCCTATCAAGACGAACCAATTTATCGACAAGTTCATGGAAGAATGCGACTCCTTGCAAGAGAGCGTCACCAACATTATGGTGAATCTTGCGGCTGACGAAAGTGTGGAGACCATCAGGGAATTTACGATTCTTTCCACGTTGCCCGAACGCATGAAGAATGTCAATGTTGTGACTGAAATTTTCCATGGAAAAATCCATGGCTGGTGCAAGGCCATATTTGTGCGGATTGGCGACGATGCTCCCTTACGTCGCGTATTGTACCTCGTGGAAAACGTGAACGAGCAGGTGTCCAGAATCGAAGAACAGAAAAAGCTTTTAGAACATAGCCGTAAACAACAGGATATGATGCATGCGTATGTGAAGGAGTCTATCTACACGGATTCCTTGTCTCGCGTGATGAATCGCAAATACTTTGACGAAAAACTGGCGTCGCAGAATTGCCAGGCGTTGGTGATAGCCGATATCGACCTGTTCAAGGGAATCAATGATAACTACGGGCACCAATGCGGAGATGAAGCCATTACCGCCGTGGCGTCTATGCTCCAATCTGCAGTGCGTTGCATGGATTGCGTGGTGCGTTATGGTGGCGACGAGTTCTTGATTTCGTTTAAGGGAATCAAGCCCGATGTTTTGAAGGCTCGGCTTGAACAGATGTGCGCTACTGCAGGGAAAATACAGTTGCCCGGTTACCCGGATGTGAAACTCTCCATGAGCTTTGGCGGAACATTTGGCAACGGGATTGTTTCTGACATGTTCTCGTTTGCCGACAAGGCCCTTTACGAATCAAAGAAAAAACGGAACTGTGTCACGTTGGTTCCGTTTGAGCCGAATTAAAGCTGTATAAAATTATTCCATCCCGAGTTCTAGCTTCAGGCTTTGCAGGAACGTTGCAGCGGGCTTGCTAAAGACGGGACTCTTTTTCCATACGACCACGAGTCCGCTGGTGCGTAACGGCGTGAACGGCACGAAGGCGAGTTTGCTCTTGCCGCCGGTGTTCAAAAGGCCTTCCAGGCAGAATGCCGCACCGAGCCCTTGCTCCACAAAAACCGAGGCGTTGTAAATTAGGTTGTATGTCGCGATGACGTTGAGCGAATGCAGATCGCGCCCGAGCTGCCCCGAGAATTCACGCATCATCATAGTCTGCCGGGAAGCGAGCAGCGGAATGTTTTCAAGGTCGCGGACAGTCACGAAGCCCTTTTTCGCCAGCGGGTGATCTTTGCGGACGAGCAAGCCCCACGTATCCTTCGCGGGGAGTTCCACGAACTCGTATTTCGACTTGTCCACCGGTTCCACCAAAAGCCCGAAGTCCAGAAGCCCCTGGTCCAGTTTCTCCGTCACGTCCTGGGCGTTGCCGCTGGTGATATTCATGCGGATTTTCGGGTGCTTCGCCTGCATACGCTTGCAAGCCGCCGCGATAATGTTGAATGCCTTGGTCTCGCCGCCGCCGATATACACGTCGCCCGCGATTTCTTCCTTGCTCGCCTCGGCGAATTCCTTTTCGGTGTGGCCCACCAGTTCCATGATTTCTTGGGCACGCTTGCGGAAGCGAAGCCCCTCTTCGGTGAGCGTCGTCTTCTTGTTGCTGCGCACGAACAGCTGTACGCCCAGCTCCTCTTCCAGTTCCTGCATCTGGCGCGAAAGCGTCGGCTGCGTTACGAAAAGCACGTTGTTTGCCGCTGCAGAAAAACTCTCCTGCTCGGCCACCGCCAAAAAGTATCTGATAGTCCTGAGTTCCATGGTCTTTTCCCAAAATGTCATTCTGGAGCCTCGAAGAGGCGATAGAATCCACTGAGCATTTCTTTTATGCAATATACATTATTATGCCTGAAAAACATGGAAGGATGCTTGCGGAAATGTTTTGGAATGTTATATTTGTATAACTAAAAAAGTACGATATAAAATGAACATAAATTCTCTGCCGAAATACTACCGTAGCCGTTTACTCCGTGAAACGAATTGTATCCACAAAGAACCGATTCCGTCGAAGACTCTTGCGAAACTTTTGAATGCTTGCGATAAGGATTCCGTTCAGGATATTCATTTCTGCACGACACCGGAGTTGGAAAAAGACAAGGTTTGTGAAGAACAATTGCGCAAGGCTGAATACATTGAAATTTTAAAAAAACGAATTCCCAAAATATTTGAGAGCTTTATCAAGTATTCCGGTGAATTTGAATATTCGTTGTTCTTAGACCTTTATCTTGGTGAACCTGCGAAATTCAATTTTTCGAACATGAGCGAGCGTGTGTTCAAGTTCGTGGAGCAGAATTTGTCCATTGGGTTTATGTTCCTTTTTGGAACGGATGAAGACTACTTGACTTTAGTTGTTCCAGATGAATTTCTTGAAATCGCTCGTGGTACAAAAAGACACATGGCTGGATTCCACGACTATTGCAAGGTCTATGCCAATCTTTATGGTGTTTGCCATCCCGAAACAATTATCAGCAAGTGGAATATGGATCATGGCGATGGCCACCTGACCCAAAGTCAAGGGGTTGCAGCAATCAACGAGTGCAGTTTGTTTACCCGCTATTTTACAAGCTATGGAGTATGCCTTTGCAACTGGAGTGTCGAAACCTCTGAGGTGATAGACAACATTATTGAAAGCCATAAAATCCATCGCCCCTATAAGCCGACTAACGATGAATTTAACGAGTGGCTTGACTATACGGACGACATCAATGAAAGTCTCGCGGAATTCAAGAACATTCGTGAACATTTTAAGAAGTATTCGGACAATCCGGCCTCCGCTGATTTTGATGCGTTGTGTATCTTGGATGATTTGCGCATGGGGATGGAACATCCTACTGCAATTATTGAAAGGTATCGCCAGCAAATCGGTTTTACACGCATCGATATGGATAAGATTACGCCTATTATCAGTGCTATTATGGAGCTGAACAATAAGGCTCGGCTTTGGGTTACTTACGGAAACACTCCGAATGAATTGTCGTCGTCTCAAGCGATGCCGAAGACGCCGAAAGTAGGGCGCAACGATCCTTGCCCTTGCGGTAGCGGCCTCAAGTACAAGAAATGCTGCGGCAAAATGGTGAATTAAGAATATAGTTTAAATCAAGGTTAATACTTGTAATCCCATCTTCTTTGCTTCTTTAATCAAGAAGTTTTCCGACTATTCTCTATCTGGAAGTTGAAGTTTGTATGTCGAGACAAATACCTTCTCGTCCATGCCGTTCAAAACATACTGCATATAGCAGCCGATTGCCCAATTTCGTATTGTCTACTGCTGATTAACTGCGCCCTTGGCAACGGGACTCGTTGCATTGTGGACGAAAGTTTCCTCCGCCTTTTTTTGGATAAAATTATTATATAAAAAAGCGTAGAAAGTGCTCAAGGAGCTGTTATGTCGAAGTGTTATGGCGTTTACTGCTTGGGAAACATATGTAGAAGACCGTTTAATGGAATCCTTGTCACTACAGATAAAACTGATAAAGGGTTGCTCTTTAGGAGATTTCTTTCAAAAAAAATTTGATGAAGAACTTAAGCGCTTCAATACGCCGACATCAGACAAAACAAAAAAATTATACAAGGATTTTTTAGGCATTGAAGATGTAACAGAGGGATGGGTGTGGAATAATTATGATTCGCACAAAACGAGGGAACAATTGAATAAATGGATTGCTTTGCGTGGAGAAATTGTTCATCATGCCAAAGATATCTCAGCGAATCCGCAGCCGCACAAAATAAAAAAAGATGATTTGTCAAAGTGCTGCCTATGTTTGAATGGGTGCTTTTTGTAGAATGTATTGCGTTTGTGTGGACAAAAATGTATATTGTTGAATATGAAAAAAACTGCAAATTTATACGCCCGAATTGAGCCCGATGTAAAGGAAGAAGCCGAAAAGGTTTTGGATGCCCTTGGCATTCCTGTTTCGAACGCCATCAACATGTTCTACAAGCAAATAATTTTGCAACAGGGGATACCTTTCGACGTGAAGTTGCCCAAGGCTCCCGAGAACGCTGCAAAATGGTCTAAGGAACGTTTTGACGCGGAACTCGAAAAAGGTTACAACGACATGCTGAAGGGCCGTACTCGTCCTGCCGCAATGGTTATGTCGGATATTAAGAAGAAATATAAAGTATGAATTTTGACATACTTTTTTCTTCTGCCGCGCAAGACGACTTGGACGGCATTTTCGCTTATATCAGCGTGACTCTTGCCGCGCCCATGGCGGCAAAGAATTTGTCGAATAGTATTCATGATGCTCTGGACACATTATCTGAGTTTCCAGAAGCGTTCGCGTTATGTCAAGACGAACCTTGGGTGTTACGCAATGTTCGTGTAATGCCTGTGAAAAATACAGGTTTTATTACATCGTGAATCAAGAGACTCGCAAAGTTTTCATACTGCGAGTGTTCTACTATAGACAGGATAAAAAAGGATAGGTATTCGCTTTCATGCGAACTTGTGCATTTTTTGCACAGGTTACCCTTAATTCCTATAATGCGATTGTCAAGAGGTCTGTTCTTTTTTGTGGACGAAATTTTCGTCCGCAAATTTTTGGGGGAGGGGAAAGTATCCCCCTGGCTCCAGCCCCGGCCAAAGTCCCAAAGATCGGTGAGCCTGCCGAACCGCCGAAGGGCCGGGTCTTCCGCACACCCCCACTGCGGGGCTCAGACGCCATCCCGCAAAGCCCGGCTATCTCTACCAATTTTTTTTGCCATTCTCGAATTTTAAGTTTTTGTATAGTTCTGAGCTTAATGAAGCGAAGGCTCTTGGTGTCAATGTAAAATTGTTGGGCGAAAAACCGTTGCATACGCGTCTGGTGCATTTTTATTTGATTGATATCAAATATAAAAAAATTAAATGTCATATAATGACATTTAAAAGATCTATTTTTATTCGCGTGGACTATGTTTCTAGCTTGGTGTCACTTTCAGGCACTTGCGAAAATAAAATATTTAGTATATTATGGGCATAAGGAATGCTAAAAATGAGATACAAGCAACTTTCTTCAAAAAAAGCAAATGGCATTGTATACACCCCTACGGCTCTTGCTAACTTTTTAGCAGATCAGTTGGTTCATTTTTCAAAAATTGACCTTGAGAAAACGAGTCGCCTTTGCGTACTTGACCCCGCTGTCGGCGGGGGAGAATTACTTATATCGTTGATTAATGCCATACATTCTATAAATAAGAACATTCTTATTTCTGCTGTAGGTTACGAAACCGATTCTAAAGTTGCCGACGAAACGAGTTCCAAACTCACAGCAATGTTTCCAAGCGTTTCTTTCAAAATTTATAGTGAAGACTTCCTTTCTTCTTTTGAATTGAATACAAATGAATTTGATTTTATTATAGCCAACCCTCCTTATATTCGTACACAAATTTTAGGTGCAGAAAAAGCTTCCAAAATATCACAAAAACTTAATTTGAATGGACGTATTGATATTTATTATGCGTTTATCATCGCAGTAAAGAAGTTGCTGAAAAAAGATGGCATAGCTGGATATATAACTTCCAATAAATTTTTAACAATTAAAGCGGGTGCTTGTGTAAGAGACTTTATATTGGAAAACTACAACTTACATAGTATTGTCGATTTTGGAGATTCCAAATTGTTTTCCGCCGCAGTCCTCCCTTGTATCATGACATTCTCGCTAGGTTTAACATCGATTCAGGATGTTGCATTTACATCTATTTATGAAACGAAACATTTTGACACAAATGTTCCGCATTGTCACTCCATATTTGACCACATTTTAGATAAAGGCTGTTTTATGGTTGAAGATGGAAAAGTTTTTGACATTAAACAAGGTTTTTTAGACAATACACAAAAAGATCATCCTTGGACTATTTCTTTTAAAGAAAAAGAAAAGTGGTTGCTTAATGTTAAGAAAAATACTTGGAAACATATATCTGATATTGGAAAAGTCAGAGTCGGCATAAAAACTACCGCAGACAATGTTTTCATTGGAAACGATTGGGATGGTAACAAAGCCGATATTGAATTATTAAAGCCGCTCATAACGCATCGAGATGCTGGTCAAATAACAGCTTCTACAAATGCTGGGTGGAAAGTTCTTTACACCCACGAAATCGTTAATTCAAAAAAAACTGCAGTCAATTTGGACTTGTACCCCAAAAGCAAGCAGTATTTAAAAACCTATTACAATCAGTTATCGTCAAGAAGTTACATTCAAAAAGCTCATAGGAATTGGTATGAAATTTGGGTTCCTCAGAACCCAAATGCATGGAGCAAACGAAAAATTGTTTTCCGCGATATTTCGGAAAAACCAACATTTTGGTTGGACACTAGCGGAGCTGTTGTAAATGGAGATTGCTATTGGATAGAAATCAACGACGCAATCTTCGATGACACGATTTATCTAGCTCTTGCAGTTGCGAACAGCAGTTTCATAGAGAAATACTATGATGCATGTTTTAATACAAAATTGTATTCTGGAAAAAGAAGATTCATGAGTCAATATGTCGAACAATTCCCAATTCCAGATCCAAATTCGAAATATGCAAAGAAAGCTATTCAAATAGTAAGAAGCATTCTATCTAGTAATGATTGTCAAAAAAAGTCTTCCTACATGGAAGAATTAAATACAATGGTAGATGCAATGTTCAATGTTGCGTAAAGAAGTCTCTTGGCAAAGGGATTTGTATTTTCTTATTTGTCTTCATTCCCTCGAACAAAGGGAAATACTTTGGTAATTCTTCTCCGGTGACCAAATATAATCTGCGCAATACAACGCTTTCACCCTGCACAAGACCGTCAAATATAGCATATCTAACATCTTTGCTCGTAAAAGTTACACCTTCCGAAGAAAACACCTTTTCCCCATCTTCTGGTGAATGCAAGCCAAGATCAATCGTTGGAGATGTTTGTAATTTCACCTCCAGCAGCTGATTTTTCAAGTCTGGATATTTTCCATCATCGGTAGAATGACAATATCCCAAACGCGAGCAGATTAAATCCTGTAAATAAGCTCCTCTATTTCTTTCTTGAATGACCCCAAGGATCGGCATATCTTTTCCAACCAAGGGGGCCAACAATTCGTAAATCTTACGAATACCTAGCAATTCATTTTTTTGAGGGAAAGATGCAACATTCACATCAAGAAGGTCTTTAGTATTTTTATCTCTCCAATTTTGGACAAGAACTGTATCGTCGGATGAACAAATATCTTCGTCGTAACTTTTCATGCGAGCTTGATATTTTTGAGTCAGTTTTCCGGTGCGGTCATATTGAACAAGTTCATCGCCAGAAATGATTTTAACAGAATCAATAATATCATCTTCACTAGTTCTTAAAAAGACATACCTCCGATTTCCGTCAACATCCTCATTCCATATTTGCACATTCATACTTTTTTGAGTATAGACGTCAAAATTTTGTCCCAAAAAACGAGGGCGACTTCTTTTAAATGATGTTGGAACAGGATATCCCAAAGCGTTACATATTTCTGTTTTAACCTTTTTTGATCGAGTCCTCAAAGGCAAATCTTTTAGTGATAAGCCTATCAAAGACTTTTCTAAAATTTTCTGAAGTTCCTGTGTCGGTATAAATAGATTTACATCTTTTTCATCGATAGGATCATAAATGGACAAATTACTTTTTTGGATATTATGTGTATAATTTATCATAAATCTACCTTATTGGTTCAAATAAATCAGATAAAGAAATCTGCAAACCATCTGCAATTTTCTTTATATTGCATATTGAGATATTTCTCTTTCCTGCCTCAACAGAAGCAAAATATGTTCTGTCCATTCCTATTTGCAAAGAGAATTTTTCTTGACTCAATCCGGTTTTTTGTCGCAATTCTTTTATTCGAGAACCAAGTAATTCTGTTACAGGAGTCTTTTTCATAGTTTAATAAAGATAAAAGACATATGAATATAAATCAACGGACTATAAGCAACATTTTATATGATTTCGCGTTAGGGATAGTGCCCCCTTGGGGACGAGACTCGCGTAGCGAGGCTCGGTTTTAACAGTGCTGAGGGCGGCTCGTAAGAGCCGCCTTCAGTGCGTTAAAATATAGCCCGACCCGGCGAGCCCGGGAACGCTTGTTTATCTATGCCTAAAAGGCATAGCAAGTCATAATAAATAAGTAATTGTTATTTGAAGCCTTTTTAGGTATATTGTATGTGTAATCAAAAAGAGGCTAACAATGAAAAATATTCTGGTTCTTTCGAGTAGTTTGCGCAAGGGGAGCAATTCCGAAATCCTAGCGCAGGAGTTTGCCAAGGGCGCTGCCGATGCAGGGAACAAGGTGGAATTTGTGTCGCTGCAGGGCAAGAAAATTGCTTTTTGCACGGGTTGCCTTGCCTGCCAGAAGAAGGGCCGTTGCGTCATCAAGGACGATGCGAACGAAATTGCCGAGAAGATGAAGTCGGCGGATGTCATTGCGTTTGCGACTCCGATTTACTATTACGAAATGAGCGGACAGCTCAAGACGATGCTTGACCGTGCCAATTCGCTTTACGTGAGCGATTACAAGTTCCGCGAAATTTACCTGCTTGCAACCGCTGCCGATACCGACAAGAAGGCAATGAATATCGCAAAACGTGGTATTAGCGGGTGGATAGCTTGCTTCGAGGGCGTAAAATTCAAGGGCGGTGTCTGCGGCACGGGAGCCGAAGCTGCCGGTGATGTCAAGAAGATGCCCCTGCTCCTAAAACGTGTTTACACTATGGGAAAAAAAGTTTAACAACGAGGATACACAAATGAAAACATTCCAGAAAATCGCAACGACCGCCGTCGCAATCCTTGCTTTTGGCGCACTCACCGCCTGCTGCCCCGAAAAGGAACAGACGACGTCTAACGCTCAACAATCTGCCGCAGCGCCCGCGGCACAGCCGGCTGAACCGGCAAAGGACGAAAATATGAACAAGCTTACGCTCACCGCCGAATGGGACAAGGTATTCCCCAAGAGCGACAAGGTCGAACATTCCAAGGTCACTTTCAAGAACCATTTTGGCATTGAACTCGCCGCAGACATGTTCGTGCCCAAGGACACGAGCCTCAAGGTGAACGGCAAGTTTCCCGCCATCGCAGTCTCGGGCCCGTTCGGTGCCGTCAAGGAACAGTCCAGCGGCCTTTACGCCCAGCAGATGGCGGAACGCGGATTCCTGACCATCGCATTCGACCCGAGCTTCACCGGCGAATCGGGCGG
>Ga0129307_1002967_pt1 | contig 11728 bp, 10 predicted proteins | sample P1105metagenome_FD_94437 | JGI IMG/M metagenome (GOLD analysis project Ga0129307, IMG submission 94437) | Capybara group fecal microbial communities from Wisconsin, USA - P1105 metagenome | ecosystem: Host-associated > Mammals > Digestive system > Large intestine > Fecal | place: USA: Wisconsin... | reverse complement strand
TCGAGATCTTCTTCCGTTACGATCTTGCCGGTCGCATGCTTTTCAAAGGCGAGTTCCACTTCACCGGCTGGAATGCCGCTTCCGTTGTCTGAGACACGGATGTAATCCTTGCCGCCTGCGCGGATCTCGACGGTGATCCTGTCGGCATCGGCGTCGATGGCATTCTCCACGAGTTCTTTGACAACAGCAGACGGACCGGTGATGACTTCGCCGGCAGCAATCTTATTGGCAATATCCGGATCAAGGATATGGATCATAGACTATCACTCCGTTCTGAAGAAAGAGATCTGATGCCCCTGGTCACCGTACATCTCTTCTTCGCGCGTTTCCATTTCGTTCAGTTTTTCTGTGGCATTGTCCAGCAGTTCCTTCGGCACGCCCGCCAGCTTGGCGACCTGGATGCCGTAACTCTTGCTGGCGCTGCCTTCGACGATCTTGTGCAGGAAAACGATCTCTCCGTTCTCTTCGCTCACATCGACGTTCAGGTTGGTCAGACCCGGCAGTTTCTTTTCCAGATCCGCCAGTTCATGATAATGGGAAGCGAACATGGTGCGGATCTTTCTGTCGGGACCGCACAGGTATTCGCAGACCGCCCAGGCGATGGACAGTCCGTCGTAGGTGCTCGTGCCACGGCCGATCTCATCCAGAGGGATCAGGCTCTTGTCGGTTGCCATCTCGAGGATATAGGCCAGCTCGCTCATCTCTACAAAGAAGGTGCTCTTGCCCTGCGACAGGTTGTCAGCGGCACCGATCCTGGTGAAGATGCGGTCCGCGATACCGATCACGGCGCGTTCGCACGGAACGAAGCAGCCCGCCTGCGCCATCAGGACGATCACGGCCGTCTGCCGCATATAGGTGGATTTGCCCGCCATGTTCGGACCGGTGATGAGCAGCAGTGATCTGGCACCGCGGTCGATCAGCACGTCATTGGAGACGAACGTGCCGCCCTGCATCATCTGTTCGATGACGGGATGCCGCCCGCGTTCGATGAGGATGGTGTCCCCTTCGTTCATTTCCGGTTTGCTGTAATCGTTCTTTTCACTGACATCGGCGAACGAGGCCAGGACATCCAGGGTAGAAATGCACTGGGCAGTCGTCTGGATCTTTGCGATATACCCTTTGATGGTCTCCCTGATCTCCTGGAAGAGTTCGTACTCCATCTTGTTGATGCGCGTCTCGGCGTTCATCACAAGGTCTTCTTTTTCTTTCAGTTCCGGGATGATAAACCGCTCTGCGTTGACGAGCGTCTGCTTGCGGATGTAATGCTCCGGGATCTTGTCATACTGCGAACGGGTGATCTCAAGGTAATATCCGAAGACTTTGTTGTATCCGACTTTGAGGTTGCTGATCCCTGTCTTTTCGCGTTCCACGTTTTCCAGACCGGCGATCCAGGCTTTTGCATCCTTGATGGAGTCTTTGATCTCATCCAGCTCTTTCGCGTACCCCGGTTTGATCAGCCCGCCCTCTTTGACAGCGAACGGCGGATCTTCGACGATTGCCTCATCGATCAGAGAATACACTTTGTCGCATGTGTCGATCTTTTCACCGAGTTCTTTCAGGAGCGGTGCCTGCCGGTCAAGAAGATCGAACTTGATCTCCGGCAGTGCGTACAGGGAATTGCGCAGCGCGATCATGTCTTTGCCGTTGGCGTTACCGCAGGCGATTCGCGTGGAAAGGCGTTCAAAGTCATAGACGACTTTGAGGCTCTCCGTCAGATTGTTGCGCAGCATCGGATCATCCATGAGTTCCTCGACTGCATCGAGGCGGTCCTGGATCTCGGGCAGACTGTTGAGCGGTTCACGAAGCCACTTTCTGAGTTTGCGGGCTCCCATGGCTGTGTGGGTGTGATCGAGCACGCCCAGAAGAGACCCCTGCAGTTTGCGGTCAAAGATCGTTTCGGTCAGTTCGAGGTTGGCGATGGTCGCCCGGTCCAGTGTCATGTGATTGCCGAGCGCATAGGTGTGCAGCACGATCAGCTGATCCATGCTGTGCTTTTGTGTGTGTTCCAGATAATCGAGCAGAACGCCGGCAGCAATCACCGCGTGCCGTTTGCCTTCGAGGTCGAGATCCGAGAGTTCCTTGGCGCGGAACTGCCGCAGGACATGTCTGCGCGCCGCAGGCAGCGAATACTGCTCTTCCGGCAGTTTTGTCAGATAGACCTCCGACATGGATTCCGGCCGCTGCGGGTCATAGTACAGATCCCCTTTCTCGTTGAAAAGGATTTCTTTGGCACGGATGCGCATGATCTCGTTGTCCAGCGATTCATTGCGCGAAAGACCGGAGAACTCCGTGGTGTAGATCTCTCCGGTCGAAACATCGCAGTAACAGAACCCTGTCCCTCTGCTGTCGACAAAGCAGGAGGCAAGATAGTTGTTTTCTTCCTCTTCCAGCATGGCACCGTTGGTGATGGTGCCCGGGGTAACGATCTGAATGACTTCGCGTTCAACCAGCCCTTTGGCGGTTTCCGGATCTTCCGTCTGTTCACAGATCGCGACTTTATACCCCTTCTCCACGAGGCGTGCGACATACGTGTCCGCACTGTGGAACGGGACGCCGCACATGGGCGCCCGTTCTTCAAGCCCGCAGGATTTGCCGGTCAGTGTGAGTTCAAGTTCTCTGGAAGCAAGCTTTGCATCGTCGAAGAACATCTCATAGAAGTCTCCGACGCGGAAGAACAGAATACAGTCCTGATGCTGTTCTTTGATGTCAAAGTATTGCTTCATCATAGGCGATAAAGCCATACAGTCTCCTATTTCTTATTGAATGCTTCGATGCCGAGGCGGATCAGCTCTACGGCGCGGCGAAGATCATCCTGTTTCAGTACGTAAGCGATACGCATTTCGTCTTTGCCGAGACCGGGCGTCGCATAGAACCCTTCCGCAGGTGCGAACATGACAGTCTCGCCGTTGTCGTCGAATTCGGTAAGCAGGAACATCAGGAAGTCTTCGATGTTATCGACGGGCAGTTTCGCTGTCAGATAGAATGCACCGCCGGGCTTCTGGCAAACGACGCCCGGAATCTTCATGAGTTCTTCGTAGACCACGTTACGGCGGCCTTCATACTCGGCTTTCATCTCGTCATAGTAGCTCTGCGGCAGAGCATACAGTGCTGCGGCACCGACCTGATCGACAGTCGGCGAGCACAGTCTGCCCTGTGCGATCTTCATCGCGCTGTCCATGAAGAGGCTGCTCTTGCTCAGGATGAATCCGATGCGGGCGCCGCAGGCGGAGAAGCGCTTGGAAACGCTGTCGACGACCAGGACGCGGTCGGCGTATTCCGGCAGCATCATAAAGGATGTGACCGCTCTGCCGTCATAGGCGAATTCACGGTAGACTTCGTCTGCAATGACCCACAGGTCGTGCTCTTTGGCGACTTCGCAGATCAGGCGCATCTCATCCAGTGTGAGGACATTGCCGGTCGGGTTGCCGGGGGTGATGCAGCAGATCGCACGGGTATGTTCGTCGATTGCCGCTTCGATCTTTTCTTTGTCCGCATAGTAATAGCCGTCTTCAGCGACTGTGGTGATCGGTTTGATGACCCCGCCTGCCTGGGCGGCAAAGGTGCTGTAGTTCGTGTAGAACGGTTCTGCGACGAGTACGTTGTCACCCGGATCCAGGATGGTGGTGAAGATCATAGACAGCGCTTCACTGCCGCCGTTGGTGACCAGAATGTCTTTGCGTTCCAGCTCAATGTCAAAACGCTTGAAGTAGGCAATGACAGCATCGTGCAGAACATTCATACCGCCGGATTCGGCGTAGGCAATGACCTTTTCATCAAAGTTGCGGATGGCATCCATGTAGCAGGCAGGCGTCTCGATGTCCGGCTGCCCGATATTCAGGTGATAGACTTTCTTTCCCTTCGCTTCCGCTTCAAAAGCAAATTTGTTAAAGCGGCGAATCGGAGAATACTGCATGGATTGTACTTTAGAAGATAGATTCATGATGGTTCCTTTCCAATGCACTGTGTAAGGCATTTATTTATAAATAATGTCGTGTGACACGATTGAACAGTTTGATCACCCTTCGCTGCTGCTTTTCAGGGTGGTGTGCGCTTCCCGGACGACAGCTGCGATATCCGGCGGCGGCAGTGCCGCAGCGCCTTTCCTGAGAAGAACCAGGTACTCAATATTGCCCTTGGCGCCTTTGATCGGCGAGTACGTCAGGCCTGCCGGCATGAAGCCGTTTTCCCTTGCATAATCCAGTACTTTTTCTATCACTTCTGTATGGACGGCCGGATCCCGTACGATCCCGTTTTTGCCGACCTGTTTGCGCCCCGCTTCAAACTGCGGTTTGATCAGCGATACGATCATGGCATCCCCTGTTGTCACTTTGGCTGCCATGGGGAAAATGAGCGCTGTCGAAATGAAAGACACGTCGATGCTGACAAAATCCGCCTTCGGTTCGATGCTCGCGGGATCCATGTAGCGGATATTCGTCTTTTCCATGACCGTGACACGGTCATCGATGCGGAGTTTGTAGTCGAGCTGCCCGTATCCGACATCGATAGCGAACACGTGCGCAGCGCCTTCCTGCAGCATGCAGTCCGTAAAACCGCCGGTCGAAGAGCCCATATCCGCACAGACTTTTCCCTGCAGGGAAAATCCGAACGTATCGATTGCCTTCTTCAGTTTGAGTCCGCCGCGGCTCACGTAGGGACATGTATTGCCGCGGACCTCGATGGCAGCGTCGTCTGCGACGGAAGTGCCCGCCTTATCGATACGCTGTCCGTCCACAAACACGATCCCTTCCATGATCGCCGCCTTCGCTTTCTCACGGCTGGGGAACAGTCCTTTTTCAGTGAGCAGTATATCAAGCCTGGTTTTCAACGAGTGCCACGATCCTTTCTATCAGTTCGTCTTTGTTAAATCCGTATCTGTCGCGCAGCTGCTGTGTGGTGCCCTGCTCGATGAATGCATCCGGCCAGCTGATGATCCGGACGGGTACATTTGTGTTGCACAGTCTCGCAGCGACCTTCTCGCCGAAGCCGCCCGCCTGGACGTTGTCCTCCATGGTGAAGATCATGCGGGTCCGTACCGCGGAGGCAGTCAGCGCGGTTTCATCCAGCGGTTTCAGAATGCGCGGATCGATCAGACCTGCATCGATGCCTTTGGCGCGCAGTCCTTCTACGACCTGTGCTGCGGTCTGCATCATGTTGCCGGCCGCCCAGATTTCGCAGTCGTTGCCTTTGGCGAGGACCTGCGCCCCCTTTCCGACAGGGATATGCGGGAACGGCAGTGTTGTCGCGGTACCGCGCGGGTACCGGATCGCACAGGGACCGCCGAGGGACAGTGCGTACTCCAGCATGGAGGAGAGCTCCTGTCCGTCTCTCGGGGCAAGCACAGTCATGTTGGGCATATGATCGAGGTAGGAGATATCGAACTGTCCGTTGTGCGTTTCTCCGTCTCCCCCGACATTGCCCGCCCGGTCGATCGCAATAACGACCGGAAGGTTGTTCAGGCAGACATCGATCAGAAGCTGGTCATACGCCCGCTGCAGGAACGTTGAATACACTGCTACGACCGGCTTCATGCCGGCTTTGGCCTGACCGGCAGCAAAGGAGACGGCATACTGTTCAGCAATGCCGACATCAAACGTCCTTTCCGGGAACTGACGGGCAAAGGGTCTCAGCCCGGTGCCGTCGATCATTGCTGCGGAGATCGCAGTGATGGCGGGATCTTTCTCCGCCAGCTCAATCAGCTTGTTGCCGAAGTGTTCCGAGAACGATAATTCAGCGGGTTTCTTCAGCTGCTTGCCGGTGAGTTTGTCAAAGGGACCTGTCCCGTGGAAAACGTCCGGGTTGTTCTCCGCATTGCGGTACCCCTTCCCTTTCTTTGTGATCACATGGAGGACGACAGGACCGTCACAGGCATCCGCCAGCTTCAGATGGTCGAGCAGTGCTTCGATATCGTGCCCGTCGACCGGTCCGAGATAGGTGAATCCGAGTTCTTCAAACAGGATCCCGTCTACCAGGGCATACTTCAGAGAATCGCGCACTTTGGTCAGTCCGCGCATCATGCCGCCGCCGACAGCGGGAATTCTCTCCAGCCCGCGGCTCACCTTCTTTTTGAAACTGTAGTACCCTTTCGAGACGCGCAGTTTGCCGAGGTGGTTTTCAAAGCCGCCGGTGCTTTTATCGATCGACATTTCATTGTCGTTCAGGATGACGATCGCTTTGGTTTTGCTGGCACCGAGGTTGTTCAGCGATTCGTAAGCCAGGCCGCCGGACATGGATCCGTCACCGATCACGGCTACTGTTCTGTAGCTTTTGCCCTGCAGATCTCTGGCTGCACAGAGTCCGGCAAGCAGAGATAATGAAGTGCTGCTGTGACCGGTGTCGAACAGATCAAAATCGCTCTCCTGCTGCTTCGGGAATCCGCTCAGCCCGTCCAGCTGCCGCAGATTTGCAAAATCTGCAGCTCTGCCTGAAAGGATTTTATGCGTATAGCACTGGTGTCCGACATCGAAAATGATCTTGTCCTCGGGCAAATCAAAATACCTGTGGAGCGCAATGGTCAGCTCCACAACGCCCAGATTGGAGGAAAGATGCCCGCCGGTCTTTGCCACTGTATCGATCAGATACTCACGGATGCTGACGGCAAGGAGTTCCAGTTCCTCCCGGGACATGGATTTGAGGTCTTCAGGAAAAGAATAAGATAGTAATGGTTTCATAGTCACATAGTCAGGTCGTTATTTTCTGCGGTTGCGGAGCGCTTCCACAATATTGATGAAGAATTCAGCGTTGTCGTAGTAGTCGGCGATGCTGTCCAGGGCGAGTTCGTGCAGTTCGTCAGCTCTCGCTTTGGAGGCTTCCATACCGTGGACGGCAGGATAGGTTGTTTTGCTCAATTCTTTGTCCATTCCGACATTTTTGCCAAGTTCTTCGACGGTGCCGGTGACATCCAGCATGTCGTCCTGAATCTGAAATGCCAGACCGATGGCTTCCGCATAGTCGGTCAGGTCATCCAGCATCTTTTTATCCGCGTTGCCCAGCATAGCGCCGGCACGGACCGCCGCGGTGATCAGAGCGGCTGTTTTGTTCAGATGGATGTAATCGAGCATTTCTGCTGAGCAGGCCTTGCCCTCGGACTCGACATCCGCGACCTGCCCGGCGATCATACCGGTGCAGCCGGCGCCTTTCGCGATCTCATAGGCGGCGCGGACTCTGGCTTTGAGGGCATCGGGATCATCGAAATACAGGAACATATCGCGGTACATCGCCTCGAAAGCGGAGTTCAGCAGACCATCCCCGGCCAGTGTTGCGATATCCTCTCCGTAGACCTTGTGGTTGGTTGCAATGCCGCGTCTGAGATCATCATCGTCCATACACGGAAGATCATCGTGGATCAGAGAATACGTATGTACATACTCAATGGCGCAGGCGTATGGAACGGCGGACATAACATCTCCGCCGCACATTTCGCAGGCACCGAGCAGCAAGACCGGACGGAGGCGTTTGCCGCCCGCCATCAGGGAGTACTTCATCGAGTCATATAACGTAATACTTTTATTGTCAATTTCCGGGAGGAAATCTAAAATATGTTCGTTGATGATGGAAAGATAGTTCTCATAATTCTTGTCTACCATGTCAGTTTTCCTCCTCGATTGTTTCGATTTTCTGTCTGGCTTCATCCAGAACTTGTTTACATGTTTTATACTCTTTCAGCCCTTCCTCGTAACAGCGGATCGCCTCTTCGAGCGCGATACCGGGATCGCTGATCTTTTTCGCGAGTTCTTCGAGATGACTGAGGGATGACTCAAAACTAACGTTCTTATCCATTTGTTTCATGCTCCTTATCAATATCGATCGCCAGTATACCGGCCTCCGCTGTACCATCTTTCATGATGAGACGGACCGTGTCGCCCTTCCGCATCTGCTGCACGCCGGTCAGGAGTGTATCTCCGGCGTCGCGGACCATGGCGTAGCCGCGGTCGATCGTATGCCGTGGATCCAGCGCCTCCAGACGGTCCATCAGCGCGTCCGCCCGTTCTTCCCTCATCCGGATCCGATCCCGCAGAATCTGGCCGAGCAGATCGATGCTGCAGGCTGCCAGGCGGTTTTCTCCTGTCGTGAGGTGTCTCGTGAGATCCTGCTGCATTCTTACGATCGTACGGTCCAGAGAATCCCGGATCTGATGGGTATCCGGCACCGCGATATTGGCAGCATCCGTCGGGGTCGCCGCCCTGACATCAGCAACAAAGTCGGAGATCGCAATGTCGGATTCATGCCCGACCGCAGAGATGACCGGAATGCGGCAGGCGTAAATGCTCCGCGCGACGATTTCTTCGCTGAATGCGGCCAGGTCTTCCTCGGACCCGCCGCCGCGGCCGACGATCAGCACATCGATCCAGGGGAAATCGCGGTCCGCCTTTTCAATGGCGGCTGCGATCTCAGAGGCTGCAGCGGGACCCTGCACCGATACCGGAAACAGATGAATGTCCACATAATCATTGCGGTCCGTGATGATCCTGATGATATCACGGATGGCAGCACCGGTTGAGGCGGTCACCACACCGACGTGTTTTGGAAACGCGGGGATCGGTTTCTTGACAGCCGGGTCGAACAGGCCTTCCGCTGCAAGTTTCTTTTTCAGCTTTGCAAAAGCGACGGCCAGATCCCCCTCTCCGGCCAGTTCAAAGCCGTTCACAGCAATCGTATAGGTGCCCCGCACATCATAGACGCTCAGTCTGCCGAATACGGTCACCTCTTTGCCGGAGGCGAGTTTTTCCTTGTCCGGGATATCGCTCCAGATCGCACAGCTGATGCTGCTTCGTTCATCTTTCAGATCGAAATAAATATAGCCGTTTTTCTGAAATGTGATGCGCGAGATCTCACCGTGTACAGCGACATCGCGCAGAACGGGATCTGTTTCGATGGATCGCTTGATGTATTGATTCAGTTGGTAGACGCTGATCGGTCTTCTTGCCATAATAATCTGCTTCCCAGTCGGGCGATGCCTACTGCGTTGTCCCGGCCCATTCCGCTGGCACCCCGCAGAAGATCTGTCCGTTCTGCCAGCGCGTTTTTGATATAAGTGCTTTCGGAAACGCCGCCCACCAGGATGGTTTTTCCAAGCCCTTCTGTCATCGCTGCGATCGTTCCGGCGATGGTCTGGAAGAGTGCCAGAATGATCGATTCTTTTTGCTCTTTGCTGATTTCATCGGCCTGCAGGTGGCTGTCCGCTGCTGTATCCCCCAGCATGCGACGGATGGCGCTTTCAAATCCGGAGAGATGGACATACCGGTCTGTAACGGTCACGCGCGGCAATGCAGCCGGCACGACAGCGGTCTCACAGGCGATCCGGTCCATTTCGCCGCCGGCAGGAAACCGCATGCCCAGATAAACCCCGATGCGGTCAAGCACCTGTCCGAACGAGATGTCCTTTGTACCTCCGATGATGCGGATCCGGTACCCGGTAAAACCGGTATCATTGTGCTGCTCGGCGACTTCCAGCACTTCGCAGGTGCCACCGCTCATGTGAAAGGCGTGGAACAGACGGGTCCCTTCCGGTCTTTCGGAAACCGGCCAGGCGGCTTCGATATGCCCTTCCTGATGAGAGAACTCGTAACATGGTACACCCAGTGCTGCTGCTGCAGAGTGACCGAGTGATGCACCGGCTGTAAAACAAGGCATATAGGATCCTTCCACCGGACGGGGTCTCGTTGAAACGCTGACCGCTGCGATCCGGTCTCTGTCAATGCCTTCAAACAGCGCCTCTGACAGAGCCGGAAAGTTCTGTACATGCTGGAACAGCGCTTCCTGCTGACGCAGTCCCCGCTCCCCCGGTCTGACGCTGAGGAGTTTTCTCTGTTCGCGGATTACTGCGCCGCTGCTGTCCACCAGCGCCAGGGATGTCGTATAGTTGCTGGTATCGATCCCGAGGATCAGCGGCTTGTCAGTCGTTCCCATGGTCTGCTTCACCGGTGGCCGCTGTTTCCCGGCTGCGGATCAGATTGCCAAGGATCCCGTTGATGTAGGACGGTGCTTTTTCTTCTCCGTACAGTTTGGCCAGTTCGACCGCTTCGTTACAGGCAATGGCGTCCGGCATATCGTCGACATAAAGGATCTCTGTGACAGCGATCCGCAGAATCGCAAGCTCTGCTTTGGGAAGCCGCTGCAGGGTCCATCCTTTGGCATACTGCCGAATCACATCATCGATCTCATCGATGTGTAAAACAAGCTTGTGATAGGTGCTGACGACATAGGCTTCGAGGTCGTCGCGCAATTGCTTTTCCCTGAGCTGCATAAAAAGCGGGTCGTCCGATGTATCCTGCTGCGCTTCCATCTGAAAAGCAATCTGCAGCAGGGTCTGTCTTGCGTCGCGCCGTTTCAGTACTTCCTTATCGTTGCGTTTACTCATTCCCGGTTCCTTTCTCAGCAGCTGTGACACCCTGTACATGGATGTTGACCTTTACAACTTTCTTATCAGTGATGGTTTCGATTTCTTCCTTGACGCTGTTCTGGATGTCCCAGGCGACCTCCGGAATCTTCACACCGTAATAGACAATCAGATAAATATCGAGAACGATGCCTTCGTCGGTCTGGTCGACCTTGACTCCTTTGGAAAGCGATTCTCTGCCGAGCAGGCTTTCCGTGATGCTGTCCGTGATCCCGCCGGTCAGTCCGGCGACACCGCTGATCTTCATCACAGCGTTGATTGCACACACGGCAATGACACTGTCCGAGATTTTGACATCGCCCAGATTGTCATCGTGTACATACTCCAGCGTTTCGATGTTCTGCGTATTGTCTTTAGCCATCGTTCCTCCTCATAATATGACACTTTATAATACCATATCCTCCCCTTCATTGCATTAATTGCAGTGATTTTTTGGGAATAGATAGGGCTCGGAAATCCCTGTATTTCTATATTTGTAGTTTACTTATGCGCTTTAATGCAATAAGATAAAAGCAGGATTACAGTCTGGTGGCATCAATACCCTTAGCCGGACTCACTTTCCTATCAATCACACGGCAGTTTTATCCGTATCTATCAAAGGGGGTGGAGTAATGGATAAAATTTCTGAGATTAATGGCGTAGTCAATGATTTTGTATGGGGACTTCCGACAATCCTGATGATCCTTGGTTTAGGCCTGTTCCTCACCATCGTTCTGAAAGGCATCCAGTTCCGCAACATTGGATTCCTGATCCACAGCACTTACGTCAAAGCCCTGTCCAAGAAAGGACGGGAAAGCCAGGCCGGTGACGGCGACATCACCTCTTTCCAGGCAGCCATGACCTCGATTTCCGCAGTTGTCGGTTCCGGTAACATTGCCGGCTGTGCAACAGCGCTCGTATCCGGCGGTCCCGGCGCTCTGTTCTGGATGATCGTCGCGGCATTTGTCGGCATGGCGACCAAGTTCGGCGAAATCGCACTTGGCATTAAGTATCGTGAACAGAAACCCGACGGCTCTTATGCAGGCGGTCCGATGTATTACCTGGCAAAGGGACTTCATGCTCCCTGGCTCGGTGTCGTAGTCGCAATCATGATCGTATTCTATAGCTTCATCGTCTGCTGCGTCGTCGATACCAACACGATGGTACTTGCTACCCAGGAGATCCTGGGCGGCGGACACTGGGCAGTAATCGGCGGTGTCTACGCACTCTTTACAGCGATCGTCATCTTCGGCGGTATCAAGCGTATCGGTAAGGTCTGCGAATTCCTGTCGCCCTTCATGGCTGGTGCCTACATCCTCGGCGGTATCCTGATCATTCTGTTCAACATCACAT
>Ga0129307_1002966_pt1 | contig 11733 bp, 10 predicted proteins | sample P1105metagenome_FD_94437 | JGI IMG/M metagenome (GOLD analysis project Ga0129307, IMG submission 94437) | Capybara group fecal microbial communities from Wisconsin, USA - P1105 metagenome | ecosystem: Host-associated > Mammals > Digestive system > Large intestine > Fecal | place: USA: Wisconsin... | reverse complement strand
GACTGATGCGGATGCCGCGCTGCTTGCCATTTCTATTCTGTTGCAGGGCGACCGCGACGAGGCTGACTTGGTGGTTCTGTTGGCCGAAATATCGAACGCCTTTGCCGAAAAGGGGACATGGACTGATTCCATGACAAAAGCGGGCCTTGCCGACTGGGCGCTGAAGGCCGATAGCGAAAACAGGCTTGCTCTGTTCCGCAAAAACGTGGCGGGTTGGCGCCTGGGCGATACCGTACCTGGCTTTGAAAAGTTCGTGCGCAATTACGTAAATGTCGAGAGCGGTCTCGGCACCTGCGGCGACAAGAACAATCCCGTGGGGACATCCGCTCACGTGCCGAACAAGAACTCCAGCTACTACGCCAAGGCTTACGACAGCATCGGCGCTACGAAAAATAGCCTGGCCCGTTTTGTCTGTGATTCAAAGGGTGGGAATCATTGGAGGAGGATGACCGCCTTGGAAAGGGACACGCTTGGCTGGAAAGCTGGCAAAACTGGTGAAATGCGGGCGGGGCAAATTGACACGAGCTTGATTTACGTCTATGATGGCGGATGGCGGCATGGAACGGCTCTGGATATCCGTTTGAAAAAAGCTTGCGTCAAGAGCACAGTGAATGAAGTTCAATCTCTGGTGCAAGGCAAAGATACGCTCCTGTACAAGTGCACGGACGGCCTAGACATGTCGTATGACGGGTCCACTTGGACTCTCGCATGGGCTCCGGCAGGCGACAATGAATTCGAAAAGTTCTTTTTCGAAACGCACAGGGACAGTCTCGGAGCCTTCATAAAGGGACCCATTACCGGCAAGGTGATGGTGTGGGACGCCGATACGCTCAGGGAACCTACCCAGAAGGAAATGCCTCTAGGCCGTAGTTGTGTCACCGAGATGCGGGGCAAAAAATATAATGTGCCAATCGGTTTGATATATGAGTGTACCAATTCCGGGTGGTCAAAAACAGGTGTATTCTTCAATGGTGAAGATGAATATAAGGCGACGGTAATAGGGGACCAGATTTGGATGGCCGAAAATCTGCGAACTCAATTTACTGAGGTGTATCGTAGTGAAAAATTCTTCAGCAAAGGCCAAGACTATATCTGTGCGGCTCGGTCTTTCTTTTCTGATTCGCTTGAATGTTATTATTCTTGGGCCATGGCAGTGGATAGTGCCGCCGTATTTTCCGATGGTGGAAAGGGCTGCGGATATGGCATGCAGTGCGGCAATCGAGGCCGTATCCGTGGAATTTGCCCTGAAGGCTGGCATCTGCCGAGTCGCGAAGAATGGGCTACATTGTTGGCAACCGCAGGAGGTGTAAGTGATGCTCCATCGCATCTCAAGGCTGTCACAGGCTCGAGTTCGAGTAATGGAATTGACACCTATGGGTTTGCTCTTGAATACTATGATGCATGGGATTCAAACAAGGGTAGCAAGGATGCAACAATTTATGGAAATGCTGCTTTATGGTGTTCTGACGATGAAAGTAGTAACTATGCCTATTACATTGGGTTCACAGACAACGATGTGCGTATAATCAAAAATAGCAAGCAGTACACTTTAATGAATGTCCGCTGCGTCAAGGACTAACATATATTATTTTATAATTGTAACAGACTAACTTAATTGGTAAAAAATGAATCGTTTGTTTAAGTCAATGTTTTGTATGAGCCTGCTGTCCGTTGCCGCTTTCGCGCAGGATGAGGCACCCACCGCAACCGAGCCTGTGCCAGAAACGGCCCAGTCCGCGTCAATTTTCGTGCAGGACCCGGCGATTTTCCACCAGCGGCAGGCCGAACTCGAAAAGTTGAAGCTGTCTGTCGAAGGCCAGAACGAGGGGCTTGATTCCTTGATTTCAGAAGCGAGCCGTATCGCGAAGATGAACGACCAGTGCGCTGTAATCAGTATCAACGACGTAATGGGCGAAGAATGCTGGACTTTCTACCGCGTTGAACTCCCTGCGTTCGAAGAAAAGTACATGAAGGTGACTGGCGAAGTGCGGCTCGGCCACATGGAAATGGCCCGCGGCCTTGAAGATCGCAAGTTGCAAATTGATGCTTGCGTCGATGCCCTTTACAGTTTTGCACAGAGCAAGGACCAGTTCTTGAATTTGCAGGGTGGCGTTTATCTGGAACCCTTGAGCGAGGGTTTTCAGGCAAACTACGATTTTACGCTGCAATACGAACCGAATCATCGCAAGAATCTTTTCGCAATCGCCCAAAAGTGGGGCGAAACTTGCCGCGAAATGGTGGTACGTCAGGATGGCAAGGGCTTTGCTCCGTTCTTTCTGGAACGCTTGGACAAGCTGAATGCCGACCTTGCTGGGAACGCATCGCTTGCGGTCTATAAAACGGATACGAGCGATGTTCCGATTCTCTTTATGGATATCTCAAGACCAGTACGTAGTGCTTACTACTTGAATGGCGTTAAGTTGTTCCACAGCCGTATCAGTGCTGGCCCTGTAAGCGAAAGCCCGGTCCGAATTCAATTCGATGGCTCCGTGAAAGTCGATGGCGAGCCTGTCGTGATGAAACGCGGAAAACCGCAGACATTCACAGGCTCCGTGAATTACCAACAGAAAGAGACAACCCTTAACGGTCGCTGGATTTGGGAAAATCAGGGCAACAATGACGGCGTAGATTTCGGCCCCGAAGAAGATGAATCCGTAAAAGATAGTTTATTGGCAGTTGAAACTGCGAATCAAGCGGCCGCTGCCGAAGGCCGACGCGGAGCACATTTCTCTCCGTGGGTGGGTTTATCGGGCGTATTCGCTTCGTTCAGCGACAAAAATTACAAAGCGTTCGGGCTTGATAAAGGCCAGTTCATGTTTTTGCCCGACCTGATTGCCGCAGCTCGCGTTAAGATTGGCTTTGGCGAAAATGCGGATATGTTCGCCTCGTTCGGTGTGGGTGCGTTTATCGGTTTGGGCTTTGGTGGCGGCTTGCAACGCGGATATGTCGCACCTGCAATACAAGCGGAATTAGGTTACAAAAACTATGGTGTCCGCGAAACGGCTGTCATTGCGATTCCCGAAGACAATTCCGAAGAATGGATGCAATTCAAGACGGGTGCGTTCGTGAATTTCGGAATGTTCGGTGTCGAAGGTGGTTTTGATATTGTTACGAACTTGGGCAAGGGCGGCTACGTAACGTTCTATTGGGGGCTTTAGTATGAGAGACGAAAGACGAAAGACGAAAGACGAAAGATTGACAAGTGATGGTGTCATCCTGGGCGGAGGTCATAAGATCTTTAGGACCGCACTATTGCTGATTGCTGTAGCTTTTTCCGCCTGCTCGTTCTACGACAATTACGATATCGACTTGATGCAGGGTGCTACCGCCAGTGTCGAAAGCAGTTCCGAAACGTCGCAATCTTCATCAAGCGTCGGCAAAAATTCTGGAACAGAGTCCGGGAAAAGTTCTGTCAGCAAGTCTAGCAGCAGTGTAACCGATGATTCGAAATCTTCGAGTTCTCGCGAAAATGATGAAAAAATATCGAGTTCCATTGTAACAGAGCAAAAATCAAGTAGCTCGACGGTTTCTGTTTCGTCATCTTCGGCTTTGAACAATGGCGGTGACAAGTCTTCAAGCAGTGCAGAAGTTCCTGTTTCGTCGTCGGAAGAACCGAAACAATCCTCCAGTTCAGCGGCACCTGCGTTCAAGTGCGGTGAAAAATTTAAGGATCCGCGTGACGGCAAGGAATATACAACGGTCGCGATTCCGAATAAGTCTGGACAATGCTGGTTTACGACGAACTTGAATTATGCTGTTGAAAAATCCGCATGTTTAGGTGACGATAGTACAAATTGTGAAAAATATGGTCGCCTGTACAGATGGACTGAAGCTCAATCCGCATGCCCCGAAGGTTCAAAATTGCCTGAACAATCTGATTGGGAACAGTTGGATACGTATTTAGGAAACGCCATTGTTGCTGGCAAATACCTAAAAGCCGAAGGGAGTTGGGATAATGCCGAAGATATTTACGGATTCGCGGCTCTCCCCGCTGGTTACTACGATTCTGAAGATGAAGAGTTTATACAAGACGGTTCGATTGCCATTTTCTGGAGTGCCACAGAATCGGGAACCGGTGCCTATGTGAGAGTCCTCAAAAATGATACAGACTACATTGATGAACAAGAATATTCAAAGACGGCTATGAATTCTATCCGTTGCCTTGTCCAGTAAAAAAAGTCTTGCCTATGAAACCTGTAACATCAAAAACATTTTTCGCGATTCTTGTAGCATCGTTGTCGCTTTCTCTAGTATCATGCAAAGAAGAGCCGAAAGAGAATACTGCGCAGGAGACCGCTACGGAAACATCCGAGCCGGAGACATCTTTGCTCAAGGCACGTGCAAAGTATGTCTTGGGACAGGTGAAATGGTTTAAGAATAAAAAAAATGATTGGCGTCAGCTGCATGTCGGCGCCAAAGTGTCAGAACAGGATAAAATCAGTACCGCGACTGGCTCGGATGCCACACTTGAGTTCCCTGACGGCTCTGCAGTTGTGTTCGGCGAACATACTGATGTATTGCTCGGCGCTGAAGAGAAAGACGGCCAAAGAAGCTTGGTGTTGTTTGATATCCGTAATGGAAACGTCCGTTTTGATATCCAGAAACAGAAAAATCGTGAAGTCAAGTTTACGACGGGTACAGCAGCGGCTTCGATTCGCGGAACTTTGGGCTTTGTAGGCAACACTCACAACAAGATGGTGGTCTCGCTGAAAGAAGGTCTCGTTGATGTAACTGAGGCAAACGGAAAATCGTCAAGCATTGCCATGAATCAAACTGCGGTGGAGCAATCCGGTGGACAAATGCAAATGTTGAATTTGAAGTCTTCGGGTACAAAAGCACTGGCTAAAAAACTAGATTCATTGCTTGCGGATGATGTTGCGAAAAATGCCGCTTTGCTAGAAGATTCATTGAAAAAATTCGATGATGAATATGTCGCTGCTCAAAAATCATTTGAAAAGAAACTCCAGTTCCGGGCTACGAAAATTGGCGATACTTTGTATATCCCATCAATCACGTTACAAGCGCATGTGAGTCCGGGTGTGACCGTAACCGTGTGGGGAGAATCCGTAACCGTCGGTGAAAATGGAATTTATCAGCAAACGTTCAATTGGGCCGATTCTACGTATGGAACAAAGCGTTTCTTTGTGGAATGTAGCGATGGTTATGTGGAAATTCCTTGCCATATGTGGGTTGCCGAATACGTGGCTGCAAATGGTGCATCTGGAGAATCGGAATCTGCTAGCGTAGAGAATGCTGCGGACTCGGCTTCTGTTAAATCAGCTTCTGCCGATGAGGCAAAGGATGAAGTAACGGTTAATAACATCAACATAAAAATGGGCGGCGGTCGTAACGAACGCATTCATTTGGATTTGCCAGCGACCGAATATTCAACTAATTTAAAATTTAGTTTATCTGGTGTGACGGCTGCGCAACTTGGTCAAATCCGGTCTGTAGCTGTTTTGAGAAACGGCAAAACGTTTAAGAATTTCGCAGGAAATGAACTGACTTCGCTCAATTACGAAGTTCCCGTTTCGATTGCCCGTAACAATATTGCCGATTTCGAAGTGGTGGCGACACTCAAGAACGGCAAGAAGTTCAGAGCGAAAAAGACTTACGAGGTGTATTGCCTTGTCTCGAATCACCCTGGCGGAAAAGCTCGTAACTCCATTGTTCCCAAAGAACAGGAATACGAACGCTTAAAACAAAGCGGAGCTTTGAAACATGAATAGGGGTCACTCTCAAAATTTTTTAAACAAGGATTTTAATATGAATAAGTTCATAAATATCGCAATTATATCAACGGGTTTGTGCTTTTTTGCTGCATGCGCAGGGAATCCTCCGGCGAATAATTCTGTTGCGAATTCGGATAATGCAAATGTTGCTACTCAGGCTCCGTCCGAGTCTCCCAAGGTTCAGCTTTCGACAGCGACGTTCAAAACTTCGCCAACGGTTTTGGTAAGCCCCGCTCTTTCGGGCAAAATGGCTGCATCTATTGATGTCGTGCAGCGAAATCCCTTGGCAAAGACAGCCATGGAAACAATCAATTCTTATTTGACGGAACGCGGTTACACTGTCGTGGGCCTCGAAAGTCAGGCACAGCTCGACGAAGTTGTGCAGCTGCAATCGGAGATCGCGGGGAATGACGACGATTTGGCTTATGCTGCTGGATTAACCGTCGGTGCCGACATCAACATTACCTATGCGGGGAGCATCCAGGACGGTGAAATCGTAATCGATCTTAACGCAAGCGAAGCTTCTACGGCACTTTTGCTAGCCAGCGAATCGACTCGCATGAAGGCTGACGACGGATCGCAACGAGCATTGGTGCAACGTGCTGTTGAAGCGGCTATTGCGAACCTTGAAAATAAAGTACGTGACCGTTTGGCAGCTCAGTTGGAATTGGGAGTCCAGTACAAGGTTGTCGCCCATTTGACAGGTGAATTTACCGACGATCAGGCTGAACAGATTTCGAACATCGTCTCGCTCCAGCTCCGAAAAAAATTCAACAAAATGCAAGTCATTTCGATGAGCCGTAACACTTACGACTTGATGGTTTATGTGGATCCTGAAAAATACGAAGACGCTCAGATGGTCTATGGCGAATTTGTGGAAGGGCTTTCGGGACTCGCTAAAGTCCGCAAGCAGAATATAACGAAGAAATTGATTATTCTAGAGATAAAGTAGCGAGGATGTAAAATCGCTTTGCGGTGTCATCCTGAGCGTAGTCGAAGAATCTTCAGAAAGGTTGAAATGTTATATGAAACTATTTGCTAAAATCTTGTTTTTGTTGCCCGCAGTGGCGATGGCTGCGAATCTTGTTACCTATACGGCAACATCCAAGGTGTCTCAAAAAGATGCCGACAAAAAAGCAATGGAAGGGGTTGCACTGCAAATCAGTTCCAATGTCAAATCGTCCTTTGAAACTCGTACTATCGAGAAAAAAGATGGCTCCATTGAATCGACGGCCGACAGCAAAAAGTCTGTATCAACAAATGTATTGCTGAAGGGTGCAAAAATTGTTCCGGGTGCAAAGAAAAACGGCATGTTCCAATCAACTGTGACAGTGGATTTGGATATGCTCGCATCTAAAATCCTGCTGGATCTAGAGCAATCCAAGATTCAAATAAAATCGCTGGATTCCTTGGTGCGTCTCGATATGCTTGACCGTGATTACCGCAAAATGGAAAGCGATATGATTAAGCTTGAAAAACTGACCGATGATTACAACGCTTTATTGGACAATCTCTCTTACATACAAGCAGTTCCCAAAGAACTCATGCTAGAATCGACATTGAACGAGTTGACTGAATTTCTGATTTCTTCTATGCAGACCGTCAAATTCGAAACGAATTTGACTTCTACAAGTCTCTCCGTGACTGTGAGCGATTTTGCCGGACCCATCGCTAATTTCCCGCTGATGCTCACGCAAGATAAAAAGGACCTTGTCTCGGCAAAGACGAATGACAAAGGCGTTGCATCTTTTGCCATGAAAGATGTGAAAAAGAGGAAACCGAGCGGAGAAGTCACAGTACACGCTGATATGAATTTTAAATTTGTAAGTTTGTCTGCTCTTTACCACAAGACAATCAGTTACGGCACCGAAAAAAGCGGACGCAAATACCGCCTGAATTGTTCCGGCTCTGCAGCTGAATGTGGCTCAGTTCAAAAGTTCCTGAATGATGCCGGAATTGCGATTGTCGATCAGCAAGGATTAGATGAATTGGTTGTCAAGCTTGAATTTAGTGACAAGCCTAATTCTCAAAAAACGTTATGGACATCCCGTGCAACCATTACGCTTAAGCTTGGTGATATGGAAATCGTAGAGCAGCCACAAGGCGTTGGCCGCGATAGCGAACAAGCTCATGTGAAAGCCATTGCCAAACTCTCCGCATCACGCATCGCTGAATCATTTGCTAAATAATGTTGCTGGCGAAATACTGGTAAAATTATAGGGCCGAATCTCGAACTATTTTGTTCGGCATGTACGGGTACAAGGTTTAAAGAGAGTGTCTGATTATGCGTATTCTTGAAAAGATTAGCGAATTTATTGGCAAGTGGATGGCAGTTGTCGTGCTCGTGATTGCGGCGCTCTCGCTGTTCGTTCCGAAATCGACGCTCTGGATTGAACTCTCGTGGGTGAATTATCTCTTGATGGTCGTGATGTTTGGCATGGGACTCACGCTCAAGCTTAGCGATTTTGCACTGGTGTTCATGCGACCGAAAGAAATTACGATTGGATGCGCGGCGCAGTTTATCGTGATGCCCGGCCTCGCGTTTTTGCTTTCCAAGATTTTCGGGCTGGATGCTGCGCTGATGGCGGGGGTGGTTCTCGTGGGAACTTGCCCGGGTGGCACTTCCAGCAACGTTATCACGTATCTTTCGAAAGGCGACGTAGCGCTTTCTGTTGGCATGACGAGCGTGAACACGTTGCTCGCTCCTGTGCTGACTCCGGCGATTACGTATTTGCTTTTGCGCACTACCGTGAACGTGGATGTGATGGCGATGTTCCTTTCTATCGTGAAAGTCGTGATTGTGCCGATTGCACTCGGGTTTGTTATCAACAAATTCTTTGGCAAGTTTACGGCGCGGGCGGTCAAGGTTTTGCCGCTTGTTTCGGTAATTGCGATTACGATGATTGTTGCGGCAGTTGTTTCGCATAACGCCGCAAAGATTCTTTCGACTGGCGCAGTTGTATTCGCGGTGGTGATTCTCCATAACCTGCTCGGTTACGGCTGTGGCTTTGGCCTCGGCAAGTTATTGCACTTCTCTACGCCCAAAACTAAAGCGCTCTCCATCGAAATCGGCATGCAGAATTCAGGGCTTGCCACAAGCCTTGCGGCGACCGCATTCTCGTCGCTTGCCATGGCGACTGTGCCAGGAGCTATATTCTCCGTATGGCATAACATTTCCGGCGCGATACTCGCGAATATTTACCGTAGAAAAGAGTAAAAATCGTCAAAGATAAACGTCGCATTCCGTCTGTCATGCCGGCCATCGTGCCGGCATCAGTTTCTTCATATGAGCCAATTCTTATTACGTTTACTATAAAAAATTTAAAACTACTTCTTCTTTGCAGATAACTTTTTGAATTCGGCTCGCGCTTTTTTCATATCTGCCAAGAACGTTTCGTCATTGTGCAAACTTGCAAAAGCTCCCGATACGAGAACCTTGGAAGCATCCACATCGCTTTGCCAATGGAACCCTGCAATCACGCGGCTCTGTCCCCATTCGTAGGCGTACTTCAGCAAAGCGTCTTGTGCGGCCGGGTTCACCTCGACCAACAGCAGCGCCATTGACCATGCAAGAATCGTATGCCCCGACGGATACGATCCGTTTTTTCTTAAAGATTCTTCGTCTTTAGGAATGAGCGTGGGTTCGTTGAAACGGTCGAAAGGGCGCCGTCTCATATAATTTTTTTTGGGGGCTCGGCCCACTTGCCTCAGCGTCGCGATACCGCGTTCGATTATATTCATAATGGCAGGAGTTTTCTTTGCGGATATCTCCATGCCAAAAGGTTCGCTGAACATCTGGACCATTACGTCCAAATCGGTCTCCGCTTGTGCAATTGCAAGAGCAGCGCGCGCAGAATCGGCACGAACCGACTTGCCCCACATGTACTGCGAAATGTCGTACATGAACTGTACCGAGGTTGTCTCCGGTGGCGCTGGGTAAAAGTTCAATGCGTTCGGGAGAACTTCTGTCGCTAGGTAAGGTTTGGCTTTGGCTGCGAAACCGCTAAATGCCGCCCCGCAAATAGCAAGTGCAAAAATGGATTTTTGGAGAAGATTGATCATGCTTTAAAGATATATTTTTTTTCGCATACATTCATGAAACATTCAACAATTGTGGAAAAGGATTCTATTTTTGTTCTTTTTGCGAATGGTTATAATGAAAATTGCTACGTTCTGCTGGATTCTGAATGGAATATCAGAAACGCAAGCACTTGGTTTTATCATTGATTGAATAGAAAATATGAGCATTGAATACAAAGGAATTCACGATTTTTCGGAACAAGACTTAAAAGACCTCTTCCTCTCTGTAGAATGGTCTTCGGGACATTTCCCCGACAAGCTTGTCATTGCGATGAAAAATTTTAAGACAGTCATCTCTGCTTGGGATGGCGATAAACTTGTCGGCATGATCTGTGCTATGGACGACGGCATCATGAATGCCTATGTGCATTACCTGCTTGTGCGCCCTGAATACCAAGGCCAAAGTATCGGGAAGGTCCTCGTCGATAAAGTCCACGAAAAGTATAAGGATTACCTTCGCATCGTCGTAGTCGCCTACAACGAAGAACTTGCTTTCTACGAACATTGCGGCTTTAAGAAAGCGGAAGACGCAAGCCCGATGTTTATTACGAGTTTGTGGACGTAATCACTTTGAACGTAAAAATGCCGCGGAGGTCCTATGCCTTTCGACTTTAAAAAAGAATTCAAGGAATTTTATCTGCCGAAGAATAAGCCGGAAATCGTTACGGTGCCGAAGGCGAACTTTATCACTGTTCACGGCAAGGGCGACCCGAATGAAGAAGGCGGCGCGTATCAGCAGGCGTTGAACGTTCTTTATGCCGTTGCTTATACTCTGAAAATGAGTTACAAGACGGACTATAAAATTGAAGGTTTCTTTGAATATGTCGTCCCGCCGCTGGAAGGTTTTTGGTGGCAAGACGGAGTCGAAGGTGTTAATTATTCCGACAAGTCTTCGTTCAATTGGATTTCCGCAATTCGCCTGCCGGATTTTGTAACGCAAAAAGATTTTGACTGGGCTGTAGAAACGGCTACTAAAAAGAAGAAGCTTGATTGCTCGCTTGCAAAATTTGAAACGATAGACGAAGGCCGATGCGTACAAATGATGCATCTCGGTTCTTACGATGACGAACCCGCTAGCGTAAAGCTTATGGACGAGTTTATTGCAAAAAACGGCTACATAAACGACATGAGTGGTGACCGCCTCCATCACGAAATTTACCTTTCCGACCCGCGAAAAACTGCCTCAGAAAAGTGGAAAACAGTGATTCGCCATCCGATTAAGAAGGCGTAAAATGGACGACAAAAAGATTCTGCTCGACAACATCGAAAAAGTTCACACGACCGAGATGGGCGTGGACCGTATCAAGCGTAATTTAAAGCTTGGCGATATCGATGTCGTGGAATTCTGCAAAGGGAAAATTTTGGACAGTCGTTGCGAAATCTACAAGCAAGGCAAAAACTGGTACTGCGAAATTGACGGTATCAAGATAACCGTAAACTCGTATAGTTATACGATTATTACTGCGCATAAGGTGTAAAAAAAAATTCGCTTTCCGCATCATGCAAAAAGCGTTCCTTAAGGAATTCTTTCTGAAAGAATGAGATGAATTTACCCCTAGCCAGTCTTCTAGGGTTTTGCTCCAGGATGACGCTATGGATGACACGAAAGCCTCATTGCTCACCGCTCTCCGCTCATTGCTCACTGCTCACCGCTATAATCTATCGTCTTTCGTCTATCGTCTCTGTACTTTCACTTCGTTCAAGTACCAAATGCTAGCCTCAGTTATGTCAAAGCAAGCTTTGCCGCAACATTCGGCTTACGCATTTGTCGTCTAATTTTCTATCTTTAGGCGCGAAATTTATGAGGTAACTCCTATGGGTAATGAGGCAGAAAAGCCGAATATCATTACGTCCTCGCTTGACTTTTTGGTCAACTGGGGGCGCTCCAATTCGTTGTGGCCGTTCCCTTACGGTACGGCTT
>Ga0129307_1002965_pt1 | contig 11735 bp, 6 predicted proteins | sample P1105metagenome_FD_94437 | JGI IMG/M metagenome (GOLD analysis project Ga0129307, IMG submission 94437) | Capybara group fecal microbial communities from Wisconsin, USA - P1105 metagenome | ecosystem: Host-associated > Mammals > Digestive system > Large intestine > Fecal | place: USA: Wisconsin... | reverse complement strand
GATTTCCACACGAACTTGTCGAAGGCCATCAACCGCAAAAAAATCTTGAATAACGCCAAGATGATGGGCTTTTCGCCGATCCTCAATGACGAAATTTTCAACGGGGGCGTGATGTTTGCTGCGGATACGCAGGAAGCACGCGACTTTTTCAAGACGTGGCATGAGCTTTGGCTTTATTGTGTCTCCAAGAACTTCCCGTACGACATGGCAAGCCTTGCCGAAACTAATTACAAGTTCGGTTACGTGACGAAGAAAATGGATGGCGGTTGGAACTGCCAGCTTGCTTATGGCAACCGCTTCTTGCCGACGGCGAAGGTGCTTCATTTCTTTGGATCGCGCATTATTGACACGCGAGGCTGCAAAGTTCCAGAAAGCATGAATTTGTTCCTGCCGAAAATTTTACGCAAGGACTTTTACACGAACTTGAAGAACCTGCCTGTGACTGTAGATGTGGACAAGTCCATTCACATCAACGAATATTACGATGACGTGATTTTGCATGCCAAGGAAGCGTTTGAATTCCAGACGAGAAAAGTGGGTGCCGCTGGCGCCTACATCATCCGCAGTTACGCTTTCGCGAAATCGCTCGCATGGCTTTATAAGCATTTGCCGATTCTCGTGAAGCCCCTGCATATTTTGGGCGCTATTGTCGGCAAGTAAGTGTTAGTGATCTAGCATTTCATTAAAGAGACGCATCCAGTTTTCCCCGATCTTATCGGGTGTAAAGTCCATGGAGCGTCTCCATCCGTTTTCTTGGACACGCTTGCGGTATTCTTCGTCTTCAATCATTCTTGAAAGGGCGTTGGCTAGAGCTTCCTCGTTTTCGCTTTCGACGCATAAGCCCTGAGAATCGTCTTGGATGATTTCTCTTTGACGGCCTTTGTAATCGCAGGCGATGCAGGCTGCTCCTTGCGACATGGCTTCAATGAGGACCATTCCGAATCCTTCGTAACGGCTGCTGAGCACAAATATTTCGGAATCGTTGAAGAAATCCTTGATGTTCAAGTGGAACCCGGAAAGAATGACGCGGTTTTCCAAATGGCTTTCTGCAATTAGGCTTTCGAGATACTGGCGGCCCTTATCTCCTTCACCAGCAATTTCAACAGTCCAATCGGGATACTTTTCGTGAATTCGTGCCCAGGCCTTGATGAGAATGTCAAAGCCCTTGCAGTGCCAAATATTTAATCGACCGGCGGCAAGGATTCTTTTTTTCTTGATCGGGTTCAGCGTCTTTGCGGGTGCTATGGAAAGCGGGTTTGGCATGACCACCGTCTTCTTGAATCTCTTTTCGACAATGTCGTGATCCGTTTTGGTCAAAACGGTAACGCAGTCATAAACGGCATTGAAATAGAACTTGAGAAGGTATGGAAAAAGATGCCTTTGAGAATAAGGATTCTTTTCGAAGGAACTGTGGTCCGATGAAATGATTTTCTTGTGGAGGCCGAATGCCGCGAGGTATGTATAGAAAGTAGAATCCGGCATGACACCGATGATAATGTCGGGATTTTCCTTTTTAATGGCGCAGCGAAGGCTAAAAATTTTTAAGGGGAAATAATGACGAAAACAAGGGAGAATTTGAACATTTTCCTCGATGGGGTAAAAGTCCGAAATGTTGCCTCGATCCTTGTTGCTTACGAAAAAAACGGTGTGCCCCATTCGGGAAAACTGATTGGCTAGTTGGACTGCCACGTTTTCCCCGCCACCACGGGCGATTCGGTTTAGGACTATCATTATTTTCATAAGTGTAAATCTAGAAAAAAAAAGTTTTTTATATTTTACACATGACAACAAAGAAATCTTTACAAGAAAAATTTTCAGCGTGGTATATTCCACTCATTTGTAAGCACCAGTTCAAGGCTTTGACTTTCTATCTCCTGCTTGCGGCATTATGCGCATTCCCCATTTTCGTTAAACCGGGTCTTCGACTGGATGCAGACCTTTCTCATTTGCTCCCCGATGAAACCCCTAGCGTTCTCGCTTTGCAGGAATCGTACCAGCGTTTTGGCAGTACGGACCGTTTCACGATAGCCATTCAGAGCGACGACCCTGAAATTGTGGCGGCAATGCAGGATTCTGTTGAAAACTACATTCATAGCCGTTGGCAAGGCGATTTTGTATCGACGCAAAAAGATGAAGAAAACCAGTTCTTCAAGGATAACGCTCTCCTCTATTTCCCGGTGTCTCACTTGGAGCGTATCCGAGACAACCTAGAAGACCTCCAGCTAGAACTTGGACGAAAGAATGGTCCGCTTGTTGTGGACTTGCTGGGCGAAACGACCGCCGATACCTCCGAGAAAAAAGAACGCATTTGGTTTGATGAAAACTTGCCGCAGGAGCTTGGCCTTCCTGATGAAGCCATCGGAGCTTTTGCGACATTCCTTCAAAAGAACAAGACTACAGGTTCCGCTCAAGAAGCGAGCGAAGAATGGCACCCCAAAGATCCAGTGCCATCGCACTTGAAGGCTCGTCTCATTGGCTGCCCGCAGCCAGATAGTACCGGAAAGATTTTCTTTAATGGCGTGGTGAATGCAAAACTTATCAAGCCATCTACCGACTACGAATTCGTCACGCATATTCTTGCACGTACGGACACCTTGCTCCAGCATTTCAATGGAAAGACTTATCCTGTTCCGACTCGCTTCACTGTGGATGGTACTTATGAAGGTCTTAAGGAAGTGGATGAAGTCGCTAATGACAGTATCTTCTCCTTTGGCATCAGCCTGGTATTGATCTTGCTTTTGACTTCATATTTCTTCAGGGGAATTAAGGGGCCGATTCTTGTCACAAGCTCCGTGCTCTATGCTTGCATTCCGACTTTTGCTTTTACGGCTATTTTCTATGGCAAATTAAATCCGTTCACGGTCTTTGTGGCGTCCATCATTCTAGGGATAGGCATTGATTATTCTATTCACATGCTCGGAACGGCTCAGAAATTGCTGAACCAGAAGGCTACTTTGGAAGAGGTTCTCCAAGAAGCCCAAAGGCGTATGCTGAAGCCGTTTATCTTGGCTAGCTTTACCACGATAGCCGCATTCCTTACTTTGCTTGCGGCGCATTTCAAGGGCTTCTATGAATTCGGTGTGGTCGCCTCTGCTGGTGTGTTCTTCAGTATGGCCACCTCCATTCTCGTGCTCCCGGTTTTCATCAAGTGCATGGGTGGCATTCCCCGGACGCCCGATAACAGTTTCTTCCCGAAGGCTTGGACAGAATCTCAAATCCTCAAGTTCTTTAGAGTTGCTGCCGTCATCGGTTTGATTCTGGGTGGTATTTCTATCTATTTTGCACCGCATGTGGATTTCGAACACGACTTAAAGAACCTTCGTCGTTCTTCTACGGTAAAGAAGGTCGCGGACAACAAGATTTCTACAAAGGTTACTCGCGCTAGCTATAAGGCTAAAACGTCAACGCCTGCGGCTGTGATGGGTTCAAAGGTGTCGCAGTTGGATCGACTCTACGATACGCTGATTTATCGCCTCAACGTGGAAAAGGATTCGATGCTCGGCAGCTTTATCACGCTCAGGAGCTTCATTCCGCCAAAGGATTCTCAAGAAGCTCGTCTTCAAGTCATTGAAGAAATTCGTGACTTGGTCGAGGCTCGCGTCTTTGATCGTGCCGAAGGGGACGATTCCGTCAACATCGCCAATTTGCGCAAGCTTGCTGCAGTTGAAAAATCATTTGCTCCAGAAGATATTCCTAGCTGGATCCTGGACATCGTCCGTGAAAAGGACGGCTCGTACGGCAAGATCGGCTTTATCTACGGCGACTTCCCCAGCTGGGACGCGAAGGCCTTGCAGCGTTTCCAGGACCGCTATGGACATTGGAACTTTGATGGCGAAAACCTCCGCACGTTCTCATCGCAGTTTATTCTTTCGGATGTGATTTCATCTGTCAAGAACGACAGCTTCAATCTTGCGATTGTGATTATCCTCGTGATTTTCGGAACGCTTCTCATTTCGTTTAGGAAGCCGAAGATTTTCCTTGTGGGTTGCATTCCCTTTGGCATGGGCGTTCTCCTTTCTTTAGGACTGTTGGGATTCCTCAATGGTGTTATTGATTATGGCAGAATCAGCATTTACAATGTGATTGTGATTCCTATGGCTTTGGGTATCGGTATTGACGCTACGATTCACTTGGTGACGGCATGGAATTCCGATAATACAATGACTCTTCGTCGCTTGATGGATACGACCGCCCGAAATGTAATGGCAAGTTCCTTGACGACTATTGCGGGCTTCGTAGGATTCCTTTTTACGACGCATAAGGGCTTGAAGGGGATTGGTGATCTCGCTTGCATGAGCATATTCGTATTCTTGGTTACAAGCATCGTGTTCTCTATGTTCCTGTGCGGTACCATCCTAAAAAAGAAGTCGTGATATGAGGTTCATAGAAATCTACCGTAACATAATGCAGGGTGTTTGGAATATCGGTTTTGTCGAGAACACCTTGGATGGAGTCATTGCGGGCGAGCCTTTGAAAATCAATTGGCTGAAGCATGATTGTAGGGACCGTTGGTTTGCGGACCCCTTCATTCTTGATGTTACGGAAGACAAAATTTATGTTCTAGTCGAAGAATACTACTATCCTATCAAGAGAGGCCGCATTGCGATGCTCACCATCGATAGGGCCAGTAACACTCTTCTTAAGGCCGATACCATTCTGGAACTGGATACCCACCTCAGTTTTCCGGCGATTATTCGTAGGGGCGATAAGATTCTTGTTTATCCCGAAAATTTCAAAGGGGGTGGACAGAAACTGTACGAGCTGGACTTGGAAAAGCCTGCGTTAGTGAACGGCAAGCTTGTTTGTGATGCTCTCCTTACAGATGCCGTTTATACGGAATTGTTTGGAAAAAAACAGATTTATTCCACAGAGATTCCAAAGCCGAATGGTTCCACATTGGGTGTGTTTGAAATGGATGAAACTGGAAAGTACACCAAGGTAAAGGATTATCATTTTCCTGAAAATATTGCTAGAAATGCCGGCGATTGGTTTGAGTATAAAGGAAAAATTTATCGCCCAGCCCAGGAATGCAATGTGGAATATGGTCACGCCATATCTTTCCAGCAAGTCGAAGAATCTTCAGACGGCCTTGTGTTTAAGGAACTGTGGCGAAAGTCTTCTCCTCACCCGACGATGAAGGTTGCTTTTCATACGTTCAATATGTATAAGGGCGTGATGGTTGTGGATTGCCGTGGATACCGTTATAAGGTGCTTGCCGGCATTATCAACTTCTTTAGGCGCCCATTCGTGAAAGGATAGTTCTGGATGAAGCAGTTTTTTAAAAATCCGTACGTGCTGATAATAATAATCGCCTTGCTGGTGCAGACGGTGATGCTTGTGCTCTTTTACTCGCTTCCAGACCCTCTTGGCATTTCGCTTACGGAAATGTTCGAGGGTAAAACGATCTGGCAAGTATTTATGGCTTTTGGAGCCATTATGGTGATTGGGGCCCTATTCGCGTTTGCTCGTGCACCCCGTGGCCTTGCGATTTTTTATGCGTTCTATTTTTCCTTAGCTGCCGTTGACTACGATGTGTTCCGCTTTTCGCATCAGCGTCTGTCGTATTCTTTTTTGCGTACTTATTTTCATTTGTCTAACATCACGGATGCAACGACCGTTTCGACATTGGGCGGAGACCTTGTTGGAACATTTTCGTGGATTTCCTTGATTCTTTTGTGCTTTGTGTCCGCCATTGCTTTTGTCGTTGTGTACACGGTAAAGCTTCGTAAGAACCGTACAAATTTGGTGATTGATAATCGCAATGATGCGTGGCGCTCAACTTCAAAAAAAATCCCGACTATTCTTCTCTCGGTGGGGCTTGCTCTTTCAGTGACGCCCTTGGTGCTGTTTTTGACGGGCGCGCGCGGCGAGTTTGAAATTCCGCTAGTTCATGTGAAAGTTGAAAAGCGTTTTACGCTCGGTAAGCACACGCTTACTGCGCCAATACTCCACATTGCGGCTGTAGAAACATTTGAGTTCATCCACGACAATTCCAAAATTACAGATGACCTAGTTAAAGATCTGGATTCTTTCTTGCCTAAAGCTTTTGTGAATGAACGTACAAATGCTTTGGAATACCCCATGTATCGCAGCGCTCCTACTCATGAGTACAAGGCTAAAAAGCCTTACAATATCGTGGTTATTATGGGTGAATCTTTCAAGGGGCGTGTCTTTAACCAGATGCTTTCAGGTGATACTGCTTTTGCACCGAATATCTGGAATTTTGCGCATGCAGGTTGTCTCTGGTTCAAGAATGCCTTTAGTGGTGGGTACCCCACAGTGCGTGGCACTACGGCAAGCAATCTGGGATTTCCTTCGCACCCGAATCGCGATGTCCCTAGTTTTTATGCGGCAAACAAGTTTAAGGGTTGGCCTGAATTTTTAACAAGTTATAAGCACGCTTATGTGACAGCTTCTAATCCGATTTTTGACCATACGCTTCCTTTTGTTGAAAGGTTCTTTGGTAAGAATTGGAACTCGATTGTTGGTGAAGACGTTGTGGACGATGACGAGGATAGTTTGGTTGTTGATTTGGCCCTTAAGCTTCTTGAAAAAATGCCGACGGATAAGCCCTGGGAAATTTCGTTCAATACCATTACTTCGCATATTCCATTCTACGGCTATCCCAGTGCTTTTGCCGAAAAACCTGAAGATGCCATGCTGCGTTACCGCAATGCCATTCGCTATACTGATAAGCAACTCGGCCGGTTCTTTGACGTGCTTTCGAAACGTTCTGATTATGAAAATACGGTGGTGTTCATTTTGGGTGACCACGATACACCTGTGGATTCTGTCGACTATAAAGTGCCACAACCGTTAGGTGTTTCGACTACGCAAATTTTCATGGGCATTTTCTCTCCCGATACCAATTTGTTCCAGGGGTTGACTGTTCGTGAAGATGTGGCTTCGCAGCTGGATTTGGGCCCGACTATTTTTGATTTAGCGGGTGTACGCGAGCCGAATCATTTTTGGGGTTACGATTTACTTGCGCAAGAACGCCCTGCGAACCAGCCGTCGGTATTTTTCTCGCAGAATTCCTATTATCTGGGATTCCGCGACCATGTGTTGGTGGGCGGGCTTGAAAATGAAGAAGTTTACAGCGGTGTGAATGGCGAATTCTCGCAAGTTCATGACAGCGTGTCGGTTGGCTGGAAAAATAAGGCTGTCGGGGCATCGCGTGTATTGCGCTCCGTACTCCGCAATGACATTATGATGCCTTGATTTTTTCGGAATTATAATCCTTTTTCCAAGCTGTAATTTGAAATCTTTAGCAATGTGTCAAGAATCGTTGAAAAAAGGATTTCTTCATTTTTGTGCTTACCGGTGATTTCGTTTTCTTGACGAAGGTCGTTTTCTGCAAAGAGGTGCGTTTCGTCTTGTGTGGGATATTTTTCAATAAAGCGGAACCCGTTTAAGCCAATGGCTGCGTAGCTGTAGCAGACTCCGAGCGAGAGTCCTTTCCCATTACCTCTTAAAAGATTATGACCCATAAAGATGTTTGGCACGGCAAATCCGGCGAGTTCAAGTATGGTAGGCGCAATGTCGATTTGCGCTGCAGTCGTGGTGTCGTAAGCGGCTTCTAGGCCTTTCCCGTGAATAAAGAACGGAATCCAGCTCACGTTTGAAAATCCGCCTCCGCTCATGGTTGAAACACCGTTTTCGCCGAGAGGAAATCCATGATCTGCCATTACGATCACGTAGGTGTTCTGGTACCATTCTTCGTTTTGTACGGTGCGGATAAAACGGGCGAGTTGCCTGTCGGCGTAATTCATTGTTACATTGATGCGTTCCTGCAAAGGTCTTGCTTTCTCTTCGTCGGTCATGCCTGCGGCAAAGTTAAAGGGGTAATGATTGGAACGTGTCATGAGGGTGGCTAGGAAGGGCTTTCCACTTTTAGAGAGCGTATCGCGCACATATTCAATCGCATGGTCCATAAAGGTGGAATCGTCTTCGCGTTCGCGGTTGTAATGCTGCGCTGTGTACCATTTTGCAATCCATGCGCCTAAGTTGTCCCAGGCGGGGTCGGCAGCCGACATATAGTGAGTGGTATAGCCTGAATCGGTAAGCGTTGATACGAAACTTGGTAGGGTGATATGTGCAAGGTCTGTCACTTGAGCAAGTTCTGTGTGATCAGGAATGCCGATATGCGTGGAAAGTACTCCGCCGGTCGTAGGAACGCCGCTGGTATGCATGCGCATCCATACGTGAGAGTTTGCGGCGAGAGAATCCATAAATGGCGTGGGGGAGGGCTGAATCTGCGGATTCATATAACCCGTATTAAGGCCGCGCTGCGATTCCATGAGTACTAGAATAAAGTTGGGCTTCATCTCGCGTTGGGCTTTGAGCTTTTCGTTGTTCAAAAGTTCTGCAGTGGGAATGCGGTAAAGCGGAAGTCCGTTTCCTTCTTTGGCATCGGAAAATTTCCATGATGAATCGCCTTCGATTCTTTGCCACAGATTCTGGTACGAAACTCGGTACGCGTCTAAGTCCTTTTCGGTAAGTCCAGAAGTATTTTTTGTATCGAATATATCCCTGTAAATCAAGGAAACAACGGGACGGAGCTTTTCCATGCGGGAATTGCCTGTCCATATAAAGTAAACGAATGAGTACGAGACGATGTAAAAAATAGCCATCGCAATCACGGATTTTTTCACGTAGAATCCGTCTGTCGGGCGGTGCCATTTGCAGAGTAAACGGTACAATCCGTAGGTTGCCGGCAGCATCAATGCTAGCACCACGAACTGTAAATAAGGCACGGACAAGTCATTGGCCACGTAATCGTAGAACACAACTATAGACGAAGTGTCCTTGTAAGTATCCACGAGCCCAAACGACAAGTGCCCACCCAGGAATCGATGAGTTTCGTTGTCGAGAAGTGTTAAAAGCAAAATGACACTGTGAAAAATCCCGTAAAGGACCGGTACTGTTTTCTGAGCCACAGTACTATACTTAGAGCCACAACGCCCTGCAATCCCAGCGGCGACAGTTCCTAGAATCAGAAACACTATCAAGGCGTTCGCAATCCACATAAAGTCGATGCACACCGCATGGAAAATAAACCAGTCCGGCTTGCTTACAAACGGGAATCCATAGGGATTGTTGCGAAACAGGAGCAACACGCGAAGCAGAATATGCACGCCCCATACGGCAAGCGAAATCAGGACAAGATTCTGAAAAGGGACCAAAGCCCCACCCAATTTTTTAAAAAAGTTAGCCAACATTTTCATATGGGTACAATATAGTAGAAAATTCTTTGTAAAAAAGATTTTGAATGTTTTGGACGGCCTTATCAAAACGCATATTTCTATTTTGAAATCGGATTGTTCGAGATTGGATTGATGATTAGAAAAATTTTATTTGTTGTTGTACTTGCTTGCGTTGCATCAGTACTTGCAAGTCCGAGTGCTGAAAATTTAGAACGTGCTTGCCAAGATTCGAGATTTGTTGTATTTGAAAAATCTTTTAATGTTACAAATGTGAGAACTCGACCAGTCTATGAGCTGGGTGGTGATAATCCTTGCTGTGTAATTGCTGAAGATTATTCGGTTTACGCAACACCTAAAGTGGATAAGTTTTTTGAAAATTTGAGTTTTAGATTTGATTGGCGTTTTCAGGGAAAGAGGATAGGTTGTTTAATTGAGGCTAATACGAAGTCGTTTAATGAATCGCCGATAGATGAAGTTAAATTGTACGAAAAAATTAAAAAAACTATTTATAAAAATCCTTCATTTGCAAAATGGCTACAGCAAGAGAGCCTAAGGTACAAGGGAGAATCTGAAAAATCGTATGTCGCTAAAATCAGTTATGATAAACGTATAAATGATGGATCTTGGGGCTCTTCTGTAGATGATGTATGGAAAAATATTGGTTTGTCAGGAAAATATGTGGGGACATTGCAAATGGGGTTTGAAAGCGAATTTCGTGGTCGTCTGATTCAATGTGGTCATAGGTGGAGTTATAGTTTTTCTTCTCAGTATGATTTTATGTTGAGTGATAATGGTGATATTCTTGTTTCAAAGCTTTTTTTTGTGAGTGATGAACATTTTTTAGCATCCGTTCTCAATGCAGGCTATTCCCATATAGAACGATGTAAAGAACCGAAAAAAGTTGGCATTCCATTTGATTGCTATTATTCAATAAATTCCAACGAAAAATGCCAAAATCCGTTTTCAAAAACGGATGTTCCGTATAGGTTTCCTCAATTCTGCGATTACATCATTATCCGCCACGACGGTACTATAGAATACGGTCCCCAAAGCGGAAATCTGTAATTTACGTTTTTATTACGTGAAAAATGATGGACCCTATCAGGGCTACGCCCCTCCAGGGTGACAGGTTGCGGGGAATATCACGGTTTTCTCCAGGGTGACAGGTTGCACAATGTGTGGGTTCCCTCCAGTGATACGTTTTAAAACATTGCTTTCCTATCACGTCATGGCGGACTAGATCCGCCATCTTTCTAGCTTACAGAAATATTTTTTTTGCGTTGATGTCTTTGCATATGGCTCAAGATTTCTATTTTTGTGGGTGGAAAATCCTTTTCTATCCAGGAGTCTTATATGGGCGGCTTTTGTGGTGTTATTTCCAAAGAAGATTGCGTTTGCGATCTCTTTTACGGAACCGACTACCATTCTCACCTCGGCACTCATCGCGGCGGCATGGCTGTTTTGAAATCAGATGGAGTTTTCCATCGCTCGATTCACAACATCCAGAACACTCCGTTCCGCAGCAAGTTCGAGCATGATCTTTCACATTTTTCTGGCAAGGTTGGCTTAGGCGTCATTTCTGACACAGACCCGCAGCCGCTCGTCATGACCTCCAAGCTGGGAACGTTCGCGATTGTGACGGTTGGTCTCATTACGAACATCGAAGATATCAAGAACGAACTTTTCCGCAACAACTGCATGCAACTTCAGTTCTCGACAACGAGTGGCATGGTCGGTCCGACCGAAGTTGTTTCAGCGCTTATCGCGACGCAGGATTCAATTATTGACGGTCTCAAGTACGTTCAGGACAAAGTTAAGGGAAGTTGCTCCGTGCTCATTATGGATAGTACGGGGCGTTTTTATGCGTGTCGCGACAAGTGGGGCCGTACGGCAATTATCCTCGGCAAAAAGAACGGTGCGATGATTGCTGTGCAAGAAAGCTGCGCTCTTCCGAATCTCGGCTACGATTACGTTCGCGATTTGGGTCCGGGTGAAGTGGTCGAGCTCACGCCGGATGGCGAAAAGACGCTCGTCGAACCACGCAAGAAGATGGCAATTTGTTCGTTCCTTTGGGTGTATTATGGTTACCCGGCTTCGAGCTACGAAGGTCGCAATGTCGAAATGACTCGTTACCGTTGCGGTTCGGCTCTCGCCAAGCGCACCCCGACCGAAGCCGATGCCGCTTGCGGTATTCCGGATTCCGGCACGTCTCATGCGTTAGGTTATGCGCACGAAGCCGGCATCAAGTTTGCTCGCCCGTTCGTGAAGTACACCCCGACTTGGGCACGCTCGTTTATGCCGCAAGACCAGCGCCAGCGCGAACATGTCGCTTCGATGAAGCTCATCCCGATTCCGGGACTCATCAAGGACCGCCGCCTCGTTTTCTGCGACGACTCCATCGTTCGTGGAACACAGCTCGGCAAGCAGGCTGCAAAACTTTATTCGATGGGCTGCAAGGAAACGCACATGCGTATCGCTTGCCCGCCGCTCGTTTATCCGTGCAAGTTCATCAACTTCTCCCGCTCCAAG
>Ga0129307_1002964_pt1 | contig 11735 bp, 17 predicted proteins | sample P1105metagenome_FD_94437 | JGI IMG/M metagenome (GOLD analysis project Ga0129307, IMG submission 94437) | Capybara group fecal microbial communities from Wisconsin, USA - P1105 metagenome | ecosystem: Host-associated > Mammals > Digestive system > Large intestine > Fecal | place: USA: Wisconsin... | reverse complement strand
TGCATATTGATTTTGCTCCATACTTGATGCGGAACTCATTGACGAACAGGTGACGTTCGCTTGTCTTTACTTCTTCCGGTCTTTTGCGAAAAAACCGAGTGCGTCCTTGAGAATATCATTTGCCTTGCGAAGCTCGGCATTTTCACGCTCGAGCTCCGTAATACGCAGTTTTGCTTCATCGTCGGTCATCTGATACTTTTTAGCTTTTGCAGCGGCATTTCGCTTTGTACGCCAATCTGAGAGTGTGTAATACTGGATTCCTAACTGCTGAGCAGCCTTTTTAAGTCCGATCTCATCCGAAAGGTTTAATGCTTCTTCTTTGAATTCTTTACTGTACTTCATAGTCGTTTTTCCTTTCCGGTTTTATCATTTTTATTCTACCAGATTTTTGGGTGTTTGTCGACTGCTCTTTCAGTATAACACTTCAGAACATTGTGATGATACCGTCGCTGAATATCAGATATATGGGACGGAGTATTTTTTCATCAGTCTGCCAACAGGCTCTAAAAAATAAAACGAGCAGCAATAACCTGACTTGCGCAGGATCGCTACTCGTTATGTACTGATTATATCAAATTTTCCGTGATTTTTCAAATTGTGTTTTTCACAAATCTCAGGCAATATGCTTTTCGATATATTCAACAACTTCGCTTTTGTCGATATCAAGAGCGTAGGCAAACTCCTCAAAGAGCATATTTTCAGCAAGGCTTAGATAGTTCTCGTCTGCGGAGCGGAGCTTCTTTCCGCTTACAGCAAGCTCTTTACGGCGAAGGTACAGCGTTTTGATAAGTCGTATGATCTCATGTATGTCGGCATCTTTAATGATGCGGCTGTATTCTTCCTTACGCTTGATGTCGTTGTCTATCCATATAAGTTCCTCGGAGTCCATGTGGGAGATCAGCTCATCGACCTCAGCCTTTGAGCATATCGGGTACATCTTGCTGAGAGCCGTGACGTTATTGATTGGCACATAGAAGATGTTTTTCTCAGAGTTTATATGTTTAAGAATGTAATATTCCTGTTCTTCTCCTGTAAGATCACGCTTTTCTATCGCTGTAACCTTACATATACCGAATGAGCCGTACATTACAATATCACCTGTGCTATACATAAGTATCACCTCATAAAAAAATAGAACGTGAAGCAAGTAACTGGACTTACGCAGTAACTGCTACACGTTCTCTGATATAATTATAGCACTTTCCAAAAGAAAATGCAAAGGAAATTTTGCACAAATATTACGCCTTTACAGCCTGAGCTGTTTCGTCTTTTCTTCTGAATATAGCTTTGAAGCACGTTCTGATCAGCGGCTGGATAAAGAAAAGCTGAGAGAAGAATGCGAATGGAAAATTTAAGGCAACACCGCACAAAGCTTGTGCTGAAGATGCGCCAACAGATTTTTCGTCAGATTGTATAGAAATTCCGCAGGCATACTATCGTATGTCAATGGATTTCTGTGCAAGATGACGGAAAATCTGTAAGCAGATTCAGTGCAAAGCCGTCAGACGGGCTTTGTGCGGTGTTGCCTTAAGCAGACGAGCTTTATCCGGTTGGCAAGGAATGTAAAGATGTTGAAGCCTGCCGTTAGACTGTTATTATTCGCACTTTCCGCAGTTACTGCATCCATTACAGCACATCTGCATACCGCAGGTCTTACAGCGTTCTCTGAATAAAGGCTTGTATCTGTCCTCATCTCTGACAGGATATCCCCAACCGTCATACAGATCGAAATGTATCGGCTTTCCCCGAAAGCTCATTCCCGACTTTCTTGCCTGCTGCGACTGGATATTCCCCTCCAGCTTGTAGAGTTTTCCGTCCTTGACAAAGCGCCGTCCTGTTCCGCAGAATACAAAGGTCACATTATTATCCACGCATTCCTGCCGCAGGAGCTTCACCCAATCATAATGGCAGGGTCTTGCACCGTCGTAGTTCTCGCCATCGCAGAGAACTTGCTCGATCTGTCCGGTCTCAAGATATTTTCTTATGCTGACCTGACCGATGAATGGAGCGCACATCACGCCCTTGTGCTTGAAAGGGAGTTCAAGCAGTATGGGGATACGTTCGTCCGCACGCCGCTGGTTTTCGGCTGTCACATTAAAAAAGATGTTATCCCAGCCGTTGCCCCAATCTTTGGGAAGATTCTCCGCCACACGTTCGGGACGTTTTGTCAGCAGAAAGAATATCACATCGCTGCGTATCTTCATAAGCTCCCACGCTTCATCACGCCACTCATCTGCCTCGGCAAGAAAGAAATCTGAGGTCATACAAACTCTTATCTGCTCTCCGCTTTTTATCTTGTAATTTCCCTTGCGGTCTTTCTGTATCGGGTAGTTGAAGCCTGACTTAGTCCGATATATATTTGAACCGTCCTGATCTCTCATCTTGTCAAGAAAATACATATAGCAATGGTCACAGCCCTCGCTTTTTTTGACACAGCCGTGCCAGGGATTCCAGATATCGTGCATATTATTTTCCTTTCAGCGCAGCACTCAGGCTATTCGGAACTCCCCTCGGACCTCTGACTGCAAAAATGCCATATTCTGATTTTAACCGTTCAAATGTAAACTGCTCAGGCTTGTATCTCTTTATCAGTTTGATCTTCATCAGCTTGATGATCGTAAGCTCAGATGAATGATAATCATATGGAATATCCACTTCAGTGACCTTGCACTTGTAAAGAATAGCTGACACAGGTGCGCCAACATACAGAAAAACAGTATCATTTTTCTTGATTCCTGCGCCCTGCTTCCAGTCAATCACATCGGCGTTATCGAAGGCATGAACGATGTCATAGTATTTCGGATTTGAGGGTATCAGCCACTCCTTTGGCAGTCTGATTTTTTGCTTTGTCTTTTTAGAAGCTGTCACATTATAGCTCACATCTATCAGATGTGTGATCGCATCAAGCGGAACTGTGCCGTCAAGGACGATAGAGATCCAGTTTCCACGGCTGATATGGTAGCCGATATAGTAACCGTCCTGCTGTATCAATAAGTCACGCAGGAGAATGTCATCGAGCTTGACATTTAGTATATCCACAATACCGCTTTTATCCCTGTTGATCTTATCATAGGATATGTTCATCACGATCCCGAACCACTTCTGATTATCATCGTGGCGAAAGACTGCATATTCAGGAAATTTCGCCCACAGATATTCCGGCTTGGCTTTGTACTTCTTTTGGATATATCCGAACACTTCTTCACGCATCGTTTTCATAGTATTTCAGCTCACATTCTGACAAGTATTATCTGTAATTATTATACATCAGAGAGTCAAAAAAGTCAATGTGATCACCATTGAGGACGGCGAAGTGATGGGCGGATACGGACAGAATATCGCAGCATTTTACGGCGATTCCGATATACGTCTTCACAGCCACGGTATTTCAAAGGCTTTCCATTCGGAATTCAAGGCAGATGATCTGCTTGACGCTCACGGTATTTCTGTGGATAAGCTGACCGCTGAGATGATCAGTGCACTGAAATAAGAACGCACATCACACGATTTGATGTTAAGGATAATAAAAAGTATGCCTGTGATCAAAGCAGAGCTTTTCATGTCTGTATATGTATTTTTTGCTTAAAATGCAGAGCAACACCGGCTCTGCATTTTTGGTCCGATCCGAAATTTCCAATAACTATTTCACGATAAGAAAAGATTTATGGCGCACGGGGATATAAAAAACGGTCTTCACACAAGGCTGAGCGTTTTTTCAGAAAGATACATAAGAAAAACTTATCTTAATTAGCCGAAATCCAGATTGATTTATCTGAAAAAGTATGTTAAACTGTAATTACAAAATAAATCACGGAGGTAATCATTATGGCTAACATACTTATCGTTTACTATTCACGCAAGGGCGAAAACTACTGGAACGGCGGACTGAAAACAATTTCTAAGGGCAACACTGAGCGAGTTGCCGAGTTCATTAAGAACGCAGTGGGCGGTGATCTCTTTGAGGTGGACACCGTGAAGCCCTACTCCGAAAGCTATATGACTTGTATCGAGGAGGCAAAGCAGGAGCTTCGTGCAAAAGCTCGTCCTGAGATAAAGGCTTATCCCGACAACTTCGAGGACTACGACACGATTTTTGTGGGATTCCCCAACTGGTGGGGAACGATGCCCATGTGTATGTTTACTCTCCTTGAAAAGTATGATCTGACGGGCAAAACCATTATCCCGTTCTGCACCAACGAGGGCAGCGGTATGGGTTCGAGCGAGCGTGACCTGAAAGCTCTCTGCAAGGGTGCAACTGTCAAGGCAGGGCTTTCTGTTCACGGTGCTGAGTCTGCCGAGTCCGAGAGCAAGGTGGCTGCGTGGGCGAAGAAAAGCGTATGACCGATAAGGAACAGATCATACAGCTCTACCATGAGATGTATGCCGCTATGGTGAACAAGGACAGAGCCGAGCTTGAACGTGTCCACGATGACAGCTTTGTGCTTGTTCATATGACGGGTATGCGTCAGCCGAAAGAGGTTTACATCAGCTCGATTATGGACGGCACGCTGAATTACTATTCTGCCGAACATGAGGATATGCAGGTGGAAGTCAAGGAAAATACTGCTGTATTGGTAGGCAGAAGCCGTGTTACTGCGGCTGTGTTCGGCGGCGGAAAACATACATGGCGGTTACAGCTTCGGTTTCAGATTGTGAAGAAAAACGGCGAATGGCGCTTTGCTTTAGCGAGCGCCTCGACCTACTGAGGTGATATGATGCTAAAACAGATACGTTATTTTCAGTCGGTGGTGCGGCTTGGCAGCTTTACCGCCGCCGCAGAGGAGCATTTTATCTCACAGTCGGCTATCTCTCAGCAGATCAAAGCACTGGAGGAAGAACTTGGCGTGACGCTTTTAGAGAGAAAAAAGCGCAGCTTCACGCTGACTTCCGCAGGCGAGTTTTTCTACAAGAAAAGCCTTGTGCTTGTTGCGGATTATGATAATATGGTGCGTGAGCTGCAAAAGGTTTCGGGCAATAACGGCGAACTGCTGAAAGTCGGACTGCTCAAAGGCTACAGCGGCAAGGAGTTCAACAGCGCTGTTTCTGAGTTTACAGTACAGTATCCCGATGTAACGGTAGAGGTCACACATGGAAATCATGATGCACTGTATGCGCTCCTGCGAAACGGCGAACTTGATATTGTTCTGAACGATCAGCGCAGAGCGTTCTCGGACGAGTATGTGAACATCGTGCTTGATATTAGGGAATACTATGCGGAAATATCGGCAAATTCTCCCCTTGCACAGCTTGACGAAGCGGAAATCTCAGACCTGAAAAACACGCCGCTGATACTGCTCTCCTCCCCCGATCAGCAGGAAACGGAGCGCAGCTTTTATGCAAATGACCTCGGATTTACAAGCGAGATATACTTCACTGAATATATCGACGATGCGCTGATGCAGGTCATTCAGGGCAAGGGTTTTATGCCCATAGAGGGCAGCGGTGATGCGGTTCAGGCTACCACTAAGGCTGTGAAGCTGCTGCGGAACGGCAAGCCGATCATCAGGCGATATTGTGCGTTTATGAAAGCCGATAATCCAAAGAAACATACAAATGAATTCATCGGAATTCTGAAAAATCAATTTTGAAAATCGGGAGGATAAGATATGGAATACGAAAACGGTTATGTATATGAGCTTATGGATAAAGGCGGTCCGACGAAAGTGACCGAGCCGTACTTCAAAGAAGCAGTTGATGAAATGATGAGGGCAAGAACGCTTTGTGCTAAGGCAAATGCGGTACTTCCCGATGATCCGTCCTATGTAGGCTATCTTGAGGAGCTTTTCGGACGCAAGCTCGATGATGTAAGGATACTCACGCCGTTCACCTGTGATTTCGGCAACCGTGTGAAGTTCGGCAAAGGTGTGTTTATCAATCACTCTGCGATTCTTTCTGCGTCGGGCGGTATCGAGTTTGAGGACGGCGTTATGGCTGCACCGGGACTTAGAATAGCAACGATAAATCACGATATGTACGACCGCCACACTACCTACACCTACAGCAAAGTCACTGTCAGGAAAAATGCCTGGCTCGGTATGGGCTGTACGATCTGCCCTGGCGTGACCATTGGCAAATATGCTGTTGTTGCAGCAGGAGCTGTTGTCACAAAGGACGTTCCCGATTATGCGGTTGTCGGCGGTGTTCCGGCAAAGGTCATCAAAATGCTTGATCCCGATCGTATGAAAGACTAAGGAGTGTTATGTATGAAGCATAAGATAGCTGTAATTACATCTGCACTGTTCATAGCTCTGACCATGACCGCCTGCGGTGCGTCTGAGCCTGCCTCTGCCCCAAGTGTTGCTGACAGCGATAAGGCAGCAGTGCAGGAAAAGCTGAACAAGCAGGATAGCAATACCGAAACAACTGATGAGAAAAAAGAAGACACTTCCGCAGAAAGCGAAGTTGTTTCTGAAGCGGTCACAGATGCAGCACCGTCGGAAAACGAGCCTGCGTCTGACGGCAATAATATCCTTGTTGCGTACTTTTCCCGTGCCGATGAAAACTACAATGTCGGCACGATAGAGAAAGGCAACACACAGATCGTTGCAGAGTATATCGCAAATGAAGTCGGTGCAGACAGCTTTCATATCGAGACAGTCACGCCCTATCCTGCCGATTATGATGACTGCTGCGATGTGGCAAAGCAGGAACTTGCTGACAAAGCCCGTCCCGAAATTCAGGGCAGTATTGATAACATGGAACAGTATGACATCGTGTTCCTCGGCTACCCGATCTGGTGGGGCGATATGCCGATGGCAGTCTATACTTTTATGGACAGCTACGACTTTTCTGACAAGGTAGTGATACCGTTCAACACCCACGAAGGCAGCTGTGAATCGGGAACGTACTCTGCTATCGCAAGCTATCTGCCAAATGCACAGGTGCTTGACGGCATGGCGATTCAAGGCAAGACAGCACAGGAGTTCAACTCCGATACACAGCAGTCTGTCCGTGACTGGCTTGACGGTTTAGGATTTTAGTGATAATATAAACGGCGGTTCAATAATGAATCGCCGTTTTGTTCTGCTATTTTTTATACTGTTTTAAAATCCTCCAAGCCCACGGTGTCCGTAAACCTTGTGCTTGTTCAGCTCGCTGTCAAGAGCCTTGAATTCCTCGTCTGTAAGCTCCACATCGGCAGCGTTCAGATTTTCAATGATACGCTCCTTGTTTTTCGAGCCTGGTATCGGCACTACATTAGGGTATTTGTGGAGCATCCACGCAAGGGAGATCTGCGCAGGTGTTGCTTTTTTCTTATCTGCAAATTCCTTAAGCATTTCCACGATCGGCATATTGCCCTCGATGTTCCGACGGGATAGCTGCGGCACCCAGTTGCGTACATCATCGTTTCTTTCAAACTGCGTTTCGGCATTTATCTTTCCCGAAAGCAGTCCGCTTGCGATAGGCGAAAACGGCACAAAGCCGATGTTATGCTCCATGCAGTATGGGATAATTCTGCTCTCGCTGTCACGCTCCACCATTGAGTAGATGTTCTGTATTGCCGTCAGCGGAGTGACACTCTGTGCTGCGTCTATCACATCAACATCGACCTGCGAAAGTCCCCAGCCACGGATAAGCCCGTCATCAATGAGTCTGCCCATAGCCTCTGCGACCTTTTCCACAGGCACGCCGCCCATTCGGTGCAGATAGTAGATGTCAACATAGTCGGTACGCAGGCGGTCAAGTGAGCCTTCCAGATGACGGCGCACCTCGTCATAAACACTCTTACGGAAGCCCACGGAATGGAGCATCAGCTTTGTGGCAATAACCACATTATCACGCACATCTTCAAGCGCCTTGCCGACGATCAGCTCGTTGTGTCCTATCCCTGACAAATTCGGGCTATAAACCTCCGCTGTATCAAAGAAATTGCAGCCGTGCTGATAAGCGTTCCGTATTGCCTCAATGCTGTACTCCTCGGACGGTATCTTCCCATAGCCGTGAGAAAATGCCATGCAGCCCATGCCGACTGCGGAAACCTCTATGTCTTTCAGCTTTCTTGTTTTCATTATGATTCCTCCTTATCGGTCAGGCGAATTTACGGCTATCCATTCACCGTCACGCTTTTCGTAGTAATGTGTGCCTTTCATGCGGTATATTCCCCTTGCACCGTAGGCATTGGCATTCAGCACCGAGGTATATGTGATGGTTGCGGTATCGCCGCTGACCTTGATTTTCGGGCTGTCAATACCGATCGTGAAGTACCGCAGGCTGCCGTCGGCGATGTCTGCAAAGTATTCCTCACGGGTCTGTGTCATACCGCTCATGTGGGTGTAGGTCATATCCTCGGAGACAAGCACTCGCAACGTGTCAATGTCCGCATCGGTCATAGCCTGACAGTATCTTGCCTGTGCGTACAGAACAGAGAGCTGTTCATCGGTCATAGAGCCGAGGTCGGTATTTATCAGCTCAACATTTGTGAGTGCAGAAAAGTTGTTTTTTTTCATATTATCACCGCTTTCGATCGTGGCAGTTTCAGAGATCATACTTATAGCTGATCGCTCGTCATTATTTTCGCAAGAGGTCAGGCAAAACATTGTTGCGAGTAATAGAATAGCTGACTTCATCGTGAACTTCTCATCTGCCAAGGTTGAATTTTTTGTTTTTCAGCGCAGCTATCGTTCCGCCGTCCACAAGCAAGTCTGCGCCTGTCACATAGCTTGCGGCATCACTGAGCAGGAATGCACCTGCCGCACCGATCTCGTCGGGAGAGCCCACACGGCGCATAGGTGTTGCGTCGATCATTCGCTGATAGCCTGCACCGTTTGCATTGAACTCATCATAGGCAAGTGGCGTTACAATAACTCCCCGGCTTATGGTGTTTATCCTCGCACCACGCTCGCCCCATTCATGGGCTGCTGCATACTGCACCTGCAAGTGGTTCGCTTTTTTTGAAACGATGTAAGCCGTTCCCGAATTGGTGATACGCTCAGGCGACAGGCAGGGCAGGTCTTTCAGCTTATCCGCAGGAGTGGTCATGATCTGATATTCCTCCTCAGCAGAAAGCGGTGGGAACATATATCCGGTCTGACTGGAGATCAGCAGTCCTGCACCGCCTCTTGCGATGACCTTGCCGAAAGCATCGAGTGCGTACTTTGAGCCGATCAGATCAAGGTCGATGATCTTCTCAGGGCTTGCCTGATTTGGCGAATGTCCTGCTGTGTGAATATAGTATTTCACCTCGCCAAGTTCAGCTGCTTTTGCGGCAAAGGCTTCAATACTCTCTTTACTGTTGGCATCGACTACCATTGTTTCCACCGCATAGCCGTAACCCTGATACTCACGCTTTACCTCGTCAAGACGCTTCTCGCTGATATCACCGAAAAGCAGTGCCATTCCTGCACACACACGTCGCAGGATAGCCGTTCCCATGCTGCCTGCACCAAGCAGTACAGCAACCTTTCTGTTCTCGTTTCTGTCAAATACCATAGCCATAAAAATACCTCCTTAAAAGTGCCCTTTGCACGGCACACGAAATACTCCACGTATTCAGCCGTGGGATACTTCATACTCTCACCTTAGTGTATCTTATACATTCCAAGTGTAACCGCATTTGCCATATTGTCGGGGGCATGTGTTCCTTTGCCCTTGTCAAGCGCACGGATCGCAGTCATATCCTCGACTGTCAGCTCAAAATCAAAAATGCTGATGTTGTCATGGATATGTTCAATAGAAGTCGCTTTCGGAAGTGCGATGATGCCCTCCTGATAATGCCAGCGGAGAATGATCTGCGCCACGCTTTTACCGTATTTTTCGGCAATTCCCACAAGCACCTTGTCGGTCAGAAGCAGCCTGTTTGCGTGACCGAGCGGATACCACGCCTCCATGCGGATATTGTACTTTGCAAGATACTCACGCAGCTCCTTCTGTTGGAAATACGGGTTGCATTCCATTTGATTCACAACGGGCAGTATCTCCATTTTCGGCAGCAGCTTGTCAAGGAATTTGACTGTGTGATTGCTCACTCCGATCGAACGTATTTTGCCGGCTCTGACCGCTTCTTCAAGAGCCTTCCACGCACCGGCGGTGTCACCATAGGGCTGGTGGAGCAGATACAAGTCCATGTAATCAAGCCCCAGCTTAGAAAGCGAGGTGTCGATCGCCTTTTTCGCCGCTTCATAGCCGTAGTCCTGAAGCCACAGCTTCGATGTCACATAGATCACCTCATAAAGATTTCTTTACTATAATTTTATCACACGAATAGTGGTAAGTCTAATAGAAAACTTTAATAACCGATAGAAAAATTAAATCGCTCAGTATACCTTTACAAAACAGAATGACTATGCTATAATAAATCCGAGGTGATACAATGACCACAAAACAGCTTACCTATGCCGCCGAGCTTGCACGGACGCAGAATTTCAACCGTGCGGCGGAAAATCTCTTTATCTCCCAGCCCACACTGACCTATCAGATCAAGCTGTTAGAGGAGGAGATCGGCTTTGAGATATTCGCACGTTCCGGCAAAGGTGCAACGCTCACTCCCGCAGGTGAGCAGTTTATCGTGACGATTCGTAGTGTCTTGACCGAGCTTAACAAGGCGATAGAAAACGGACAGAATTTCAGCTCAAAGTATAAGGGCAACATCAATATCTGTATGCCAGTGAGGTCTGCACTTTATTATCTGCCGCAGATCATCATGGAATTTGCAAAGGTCTATCCCGATATTTCCGTCACGCCGTACTTTATTTATACGGGATATTTAGAACGCTTTTTTTCAGGCGAGATGGACGTGACGTTCTCGCTTGAACACAACATGAAACGAATCCATGACGTAAAAAAACATCACCTTTTCGACAGCGGCATTTACCTGATCTGCAAGAAAAACGATATGCTCTCACGCAAGCGGATTATCCGTGAAAGCGACCTCTCGGGACGGACACTTATGGTTGGAAATACCTCACCGCCCGAACTGAAAGCTGTTCAGCAGAGGCTCATCGCAGGGGGCAATATCAGCTATTTCAATAGTCCCGACCACAACACTACGCTGACGAATGTGGCGTCCGAGCGTGGCATCTGTCTGTCACCGGGTTTCCTCAATGACCACACCGGCGAGTTTGTGTGGATACCCTTTGACTGTCAGGAGAAAATGCCATGCGCCCTTTATACCCACAAATCCGAGAGCCGAAAGTTTGTGCTGGATTTCGTGAAAATGGTTCAGGATAAATACAAAGACGATCCGCTTGCTGTATGACGATTTAATTTTTCTATCAGCTATTTAATATTTCAATTAGATTTACCTCCGCTCTGTATGCTACAATAGAAGTAGCAAATCAGAACGGAGGTATTTTTATGAAACGCTTTATTTCTATAGTGCTTGCCGGTGTGATGACCGCTGTTTCCGTCACATTCAGCAGTCCCACAGTCACGGCTGAGGCAGAACATCATTACAACGTGCTGATCACATACTTTTCAAGGGCAGGAGAAAACTACAACGTAGGCGTTGTGGAGCGAGGAAACACCGATCTCCTTGCTGAGGAGACAGGCGGCGAGCTGTTCCGCATAGAGACTGTTAAGGAATACCCGACCGCATACGATGAAATGCTCAACATTGCCACAGAGGAGCGCACCAACAAGAAATAGCAACAGCCCTTGTGTGCAATTTTTAATCTAGACCTGCAATAAAAAGTCAATAGTCAAACCGAATGTTTCACAAAACTTTCACAATAGAAAAAATAGGTACGACAATAAGACCGCCGAAGCAGTCTGAAAAATAAAATTCAATTGAAACCGTC
>Ga0129307_1002963_pt1 | contig 11743 bp, 13 predicted proteins | sample P1105metagenome_FD_94437 | JGI IMG/M metagenome (GOLD analysis project Ga0129307, IMG submission 94437) | Capybara group fecal microbial communities from Wisconsin, USA - P1105 metagenome | ecosystem: Host-associated > Mammals > Digestive system > Large intestine > Fecal | place: USA: Wisconsin... | reverse complement strand
GGTGTAATTCAAGACTCCTGTGAAACCGCTCTTAACTCAAGTGGGGACGCATTGTTCTCTGCAACAGCCGAGTATCATGACAGGGCAAAAGCAGGAGAACCTGTTAATTTCCTAGGTGAATTCGCTAAAGATAAGGAAGAGGCAACCGCTTAATCTTCCTTTTTATTTTTTACTAATTTTTTAGCTTATTTTTTTCTATTATTTTTTCTTATTTTTGAAATTCTTTTTTTCATCTTCTATAAATTATAAAATTATAAAACTAATAAAGACAATAATATAATTATAAAACAATTTTATCGGATTTTACAATTAACTAAAGGAACTAAACAATGAACTATGAATCAATTTTAAATGAATTAAGACCAACTCCTGAGGAGATTGAAGCAGTTAATGAAACAACTGAAAAGGTAATTGATTTCATTAATGAACTCTGCGAAAAAGAAGATATTGATGCTAAAGCAAATGCTGTAGGTTCTGTTGCTAAAAACACTTGGTTAAGAGGTAAATCTGATATAGACATTTTCATTAGTTTTCCTATAGATACTGATATGGATTATCTTAAGGAAAAGGGATTGGATATTGCATACAAAACCAATGATGCATTGAATGGAAATGCATCAGAGCATTATGCTTCCCATCCTTATTTAACATGTGGCATAGATGGATTTGAAGTTGATATAGTTCCTTGCTATGCTATTGAAGAAGGCCAATCCATTATTTCTGCTGTTGACAGAACAATTTTACATACAAGATATATCCAAAAGCATTTAAGCAAAGAGCAGGAAGATGAGGTTCTTTTGCTAAAGAAGTTTATGGATGCTGTTGGCACATATGGATCTGAATTCAAGACAGGTGGTTTTGCAGGTTATTTATGTGAATTGCTTATTTTAAAGTATGGCACTTTTGAAAAAACTTTAAGGGCCGCTCAAAACTGGAAAAAACACACTGAAATTGATTTGGAAGGTTACGGTACAGCAGGAAATGACATTTTTAAGCCAGATCCTCTTGTTTTCATTGATCCAACTGACATGAACAGAAATGTGGGGGCAGCCTTAAGAATAGAAAGGTATGTTGATTTCATTGTTGCTTCAAGAAACTTTTTAGACATTGCTGATATTAATGATTTGGATGAAGAAGAAAAGCAAGAAAGGATAATTGAATTCTTCAAGCCTCTTCAAAAGGAGCATTTATTGGGTAAGTCCAACGATGAAATTGCTAAAGACATTTTAAAGTCATTCAAGGATAGGCAAACCCAAACATTGGTTCTTAAGTTCCCTATTCCTGAAATGTCCGCTGACGCTCTTCATCCCCAGTTGCTTAAAACTGTCACTTCCATATGTGAAAAGATAGAAATGGAGGAATTTTCCGTCTTCAATTATGATTATTGGACAGATGAAGAGAGATTCGTTATCTTTACCATAGAGCTCAATGTATTCAAGCAAGGAAAATACTACATACACAAAGGGCCTAAAGTATGGCCTAAGAAAGCCTGTGACAACTTCAAGAAGAAATGGCAGGATGCTTTATATCCCTTGGATGAATTTATGGTTTTAACAAGGGAAAGAGAGTTTAAGACTGCTAAGGAATTTTTAGAAAAGGCACTTACTGATGATTATATCCATATCTTCAAGATTGGAAAGAACATAAAGGAAGCTATTTGCAGTGATGAATGTGTTCCTATTGAAATAGATGAATTCCTTAATGATTTGAATAGTGAATTTGATTATGACATTTCCAATAAGAATGGTGATGAATTAGCAAGAGATTATTTAAACTCTTTAGATGACTTCTTAAATCCTGGACAATACATTAAAAGATAATTTGGAGATATATATGAAAGCAAATCAATCAGAAACCATAAGAAGCTTTTTAGCCATTGAACTTGATCAAGAATTGGTTCCTAAGATTCTAGATGTTCAAAAGGAGTTTAAGAAGACAAATACCAATATCAAATACGTTCCATCAAGGAATATGCATTTTACCTTGAAGTTCTTTGGAAACATTGATTTGGATATGGTTGATGATATCGCTGATGCAGTCAATAAGGTCATTAAAAATTACTCTTCCTTTGACTTGAACATTAAAAACTGTGGCTGTTTCCCAAATAAAAATGTAATAAAGGTTCTTTGGTTAGGATTGGATGAAGGCTCTCCTATTATTAATCTTCAAAAGGATCTTGATAAGGAATTCAAGAAATTGGGATTCAAGAAGGAAAAGAACTTCATTTCCCATTTGACCATTGGAAGAGTGAAAAGTCCTAAGAATAAAAAGGAAATAAGACAAACAATTGAAAAATTGGCAGATATTGAAATAGGAAATTTCACTGTTTCTAAAATATGCTTAAAAAAGAGCACTTTAACTCCTCAAGGACCAATCTATGAGGATATTAAAGTGTTTGAATTAAATTAATTTTTAATTTTTTTCATTATTTTTTATTAATTTCGTATCGACTTTTTATTTATTTTTTATTAATTTTTTCATTGCTATTTTTAATTCTTTATACAGTTTTAATTATTTTTAGCTGTTTTTTTAATAGCTTTCATAGTGAATCCTATCTTTATCAAACCTATCTGTTCCAGTGTAATCCTCTGTAGGATATCCTAAAACAATTACAGAGTAAGGAAAAACATTTTCTGGAATGTTGAAATGCTCTTTCAAGTAACTTACTCTTTCCTCATCAGGATATGTTCCAAGCCATACTGCACCGAGACCTTCTTCTACAGCTTGCAATAAAATGTTTTGTGTACATGCTCCCATGTCCTGCTGGACCCACTTGTAGTTTTCAAACTGGCTAAGGTAATCCTCATTAAATAAGGTTATTATGCAACATGTGGATGTTTTAGCAGGTTTAGAGTATTGGCTCATGTTTTCTATTTTCTCAATTCTATCCTTATCCTTAACTACTAGAAACTCCCATGGCTGTGAATTTATAGCAGAAGGCGCTTGCATTCCTGCCTTTAAAAGTCTCTCAATTTTTTCATCTTCTATTTCCTTATCCAAAAACTTTCTAATGCTTTTTCTTTTAAAGATTGCATTCATTCTAACACCTTAATCTCGTTTTTTTCAATTTTCGATTTATTATTCAGTATTTATCAGGAAAATCAAGTATTTGTATGAAACGAATATTACTAAAACCAATGCTATTGCTGCTTGAATATAGAATAGCCAGTTCAATACATCCAATCCAAAGAATTTATATGCTTCTCCAGTAGCTATTGTGCTTATAACAAATGGAAATGTAAATGCTGAAAAGCTTGGCATGAACTGCAATCTTTCAATTGCTATAAGTTTGATAGCTTGGAAAATTGCAAAAACATAAAAAATGCATGCTGCTATGTAGATAAAACTCAAGAAGTTTTCATTAATTGATAATGCATTCACGTATCCAACAATAAGGATTGAGAAAAGTGCAGTGTAGATGCAAATAAATGGTTTATTTTTATCCTCTATTGCAGTAAACTTAAGGTATCTGTATGAGACCAAAATGACTGTTGGTATCATCAATATGAATCCGATTCCAAAGAATATGAATCCATATTGGGACAAGTCAAATGCAGGTGCTGTAATTGCAGCCATTGTTATTCCAATGTAAACAATCCACCAGCTAGCGAATACGTTTTCAATGTCAAAATTCTTTAAGACGTAATCCTTTGTAAATATAACTATTATTGATAAATGAATGATGATTCCTAAAATCCATATTCCAAAAGCAATGCTCTCGGACAATGGTAGGAATAATGGCTTAAGATATGTGCTAAATAGCATCAGAGCCATTGAAAATGTACCGAATGTACTTAATGCAATCAGAGTATTCAGTTCATTCATGAAAATGTCAAAGTGAAAAACAAGCTTTAATAGGACTAAAAATATAATGATTGATCCGATTATAAAAAATATGCTGCTATAATCGGAAAAAATCTTACCTAATGATAAAATAGCTAAAATTAAACCAGTGATTGCTAAAGGCAGATTTCTTATAATATTCATAATATTAATTTAAAAAAAGAGTTTAATAAAATTTTCTTAATATTTTTAAGATAAATGAAAATGAAATTTTTTTATAAAAAGTTTTAGAAGAAATTTAAAAAAACATTAAAAAAAAGATTTAGATAAGATGAACTTATCTATAAAAATTATTTATTCGTATAAATTTAATTCTTCAGCGCTAAGCACTTTAATTTCCATATCCTCAGCCAAATCTGCAGATTCCTTTGAGAATAATTTGAAATGAGGTGAATTCAAATGCTCACTTAATGCTTCTACACTTTCCCACTCTTCAACGAAAGTGAAAGTGCCGTCTGTGATTGATCTTAAACATTTGTAATTAATGTTTCCTTCTTCTTTAAGAGTTTCTTCAACTAATGCCTCTGCAAGAGGAATCAATTTGTCTTCTGCCCCTTCTTTGGGGATAAGTTCTGCCATAACTACAATAAAGCTCATGATTAATCTCCTAATTGATTATATTAATTGTTTTATTTGACTTCATATAAAAATTCAGGGGGTTCTATATTTTTTCGAAATAAGTTTGTGTTTATTTAATTTCATATAAAAATTCAATGTTCTTGATTTTTTTTCGAAATAAGTTTGTGTTTATTTAATTTCATATAAAAATTCGTAGTGTTCTATATTATCTTCCAAATAAACTTCTGACACTTTTTCAAAACCCAAATCCTCATAAAATTTTGTCAAATAAGCCTGTCCGGAGAGTTTAATTCTTTTTTTACCTAAATTCACAGTAATAAAATCAATTGCCTTCTTCATCATTATTTTAGATATTCCTTGGCCTCTATAATCTTTTTTCACGATTACTCTCCCAATGGCCATATCCTCATATGAAATGTTTTCTGGAAGTATCCTTAAAACAGCTATTACGGAGGAATCCTCTTCATTTTCTAAAAATAAGTGATAAGCATACTTGTCCTTATCGTCCAAGTCCTGATAGGGACAATCCTGTTCAACAACAAATACTTCTGCCCTTAATTTTAGAATTTCATATAATTCCTCAGTTGTAAGTTCCTCAAACTTTTTAAATTTCCAGTTTATATGATCACTTCCGAAAAATAGTGGATAATTTCAAAAAGACATTAATTTTTAAAAAAAAGAAAAAGAGTAATTATTCTATAAAAATAGAATAATTAAAGGTTTGAATTTTAATTCAATGGAATCTATTCATCTAATTTTGGAATTCCAGTGATTCTGAGTCCACCGTAATGGGATTTGTATTTGATGTTTAATCCGATTAAGAGTGGGGTGATCTTTTCGATGATTCTGGATTTTTCCAAGATTCCAGTATCGATGGTTCTTACACCAGGGATCTTGTTTATGAGTTCTGCTGCAATTTCTTTTGCTTCCTTGTCATCTCCAGCAATTAAACAGTCACAGTCGATGTCTTCTGGAATGTTTGATAAGTGGGAGTTACTAATGTTACAGAATGCACAGATGACTTTTGCACCGGTTCCTTCAAGGATGGATGCGGTTCTTTCAGCTGCGGAACCTTCCATTAAGTCAATGAATCTGAATGGTTTTCCGCCGATAGCAGTTTCTAAAGGTACGGTTGCATCCAATACAATCTTGTCGCTGCAGAATTCCTTGATTCCTTCTACAGTTGGCTTTTGTGCTGCGAGAGGTACGGTGAGGATTAGGATGTCCCCTTCTTTTGCAGCATCTTCGTTAGCTAAACCTTTTATGTTTAAGTCATAGTCTGCATATTTTTCTTTAGCTTCTGCAACAACGTCTAGTGCCTTTTCCTCTTTACGGGAACCAACGATAACTTCTACACCTTCAATTGCTAATCTGAGAGCAATTCCTAAACCTTGTGGACCAGTTCCACCGATTACACTTACAATCATTTTTTTATCTCCTAAAATATTGAATTTTTTTAAGTTTGTATAAATTCTTAAGGTAATATATTGTACAATATATTGTTGTTATTATTTATATGATATTCTGTTTATAAATCTTTTTATTTTATTTAATATTTTATCATTTATCCTAGTTAATGTTTAGTTAAATTTTATTTTATATGAATATTTTTTAATATTTTTTATTTTTATTATAATTTTGTCAAATTATCGAATTAAAAAAAATCAATATTGATATTTAAATTGAAAAATTTATGACAGTTTAATAAATTAAGTTGCTTTTCAATCTATTAATCATATTTTAAAATAAGTTATAAAAAAGTAAAAAAAGAAAAAAATAAATGATTTTCATCATTTATTTAAATATTGTTTAAAAATAACTAAAATCAGTTTTTAGTATTCGTAGAATCCTTTTCCTGCATTGATACCGGTTTCGCCAGCATCTATTTTTTCCTTGAGCTTGAGAGCTATTTTACCTTGAGTTGTGTTAGGGTCTTTGGATCTAGGATCCATGATGACAATGTTATATGCAGTTACAAGTCCTACAACATCCAAGATTTGGAACGGTCCGTTAGGAGCTCCTGTAGCAAGTCTCCAGGTCAAGTCAATTGTTTCAGGATCTGCCACTTCCTCTGCCCATAATGCTTGTCCTGCAGAGAGGAATGGCACAAGCAAGGAGTTAAGGACGTATCCAGGTTGCTCTTTCAATACTTTGATTGGGACCATGTTGATGTCTTCTGCAAACTGAACGATTGCATCAAAGTATTGTGGGTCTGTTCCAGGGTGTGGCATTACTTCAGCAGTGTTTTGAGCCCAGATATTGTTTGCAAAGTGGAATGCAAGATACTTTTCTGGTCTTCCTGTAGATTCTGCAAACTGGCTTGGAAGCAATGTGGATGAGTTTGTTACAACAATTGTCTTTTCAGGCAAGTATTTTGCCAATTCCTCATAGAATGGGATTTTTTGATTAGGGTCTTCTGCAATTGCCTCAATAACAAGGTCTGCATCTGCTGCTGCTTCTTCATAGCTTGTTGTAAATGTCAGGCTGTCGAATGCTTTTTGAGCTTGCTCTTTCAATGCATCGATTTCCTCATCACTGAGGTCTGGAGTTTTGCTGAATCCTCTGCAGTATGCAGATTTGTCGGTTTTCATTTTTTCCATTGTTGCTAAATAGATGTTCAACAATCTTTCGAATTTAGGTTTAGCCCTTTCGATTGAGCCTTCGCTTCTGAGCCAAACTGTTACATCAAAACCGCAGAAAGCGGATTGGAAAGCGATTTGACTGCCGAGTACTCCTCCACCAGCTACTACAACTTTTTTAATATCCATTTTATTCACCATCTAAATTTATAAACTATATGGAATTAAAAAAATTAAAAAAATAAATATAGTTTACTTGTATACTATTATAAAAATTCAAATATTTAAAATTTTATAAATTATTTTAAAAAAAGAGTTTATTGGCTATAATTATTACAGAAAAAATTAAAATAGTTGATTCATTCCCAATCATTCAATTCAGCAGACTTGAATGCTAAGTCAATGAATGTCTTGAAGAATTCATCATCAAGCTTATCCAATCCCATTTTCTCTTCCCATTCATTGTTGATTTCTTCAAGAATTGGGATAAGACCCTTTCCTTTTTGGGATAATCTTAAGATGTTATGCCTTTTGTCTACTTTTGACTGCTGCCTGATTATGATTCCATTGGATTCCAATTTCTTGATAGCCTTAGTTATTGCTCCTTTTGTAATGTAAAGGCTATCAGACAAGTCCTTTTGATTCAAGTTTTCCTCATTGTACACTCTAAGCATGCATAATACTTGAATCAAATTCAAGTCGTACTGTGCCAAGGCATTGTTTAAATAGGTTTTATGATTCTTATGAAAGATAAATAAAAGGTCTCCTAAACGATTGTAATCATAAAATCCATCATTTGTTTTCTCGCTCATCATATTCTTTTTTTATTACTACAGTTATTTAAAAATAACTAAAATAAGTTAATGTATTTTGTATTTTCATTCAATTTTGAAAAGATTTAAATATAAAAAATTACAAAATAATTATTGTATTTAAAAATACATTAATGTATAAAAATATACATTACATTTCATATAATTTTTCAAACCATAATAAAACTTTTATATTTTATCATTAAATATTTAAATGGTAAGTTAAATTATATAAAATTTATATAATTTAATTATATTAAAAGGAGACTAATCTTATGACTGAAATAGGAAAAAGAATTCGTTTAGAAAGGATTTTCAATAGAAAAACCGGAAGAACCGTAATTGCTCCTATGGACCATGGTGTATCAAGCGGTCCAATCAAAGGAATAATTAACATGGATGAAACCGTTGAAAGCATCTCCCAAGGTGGAGCAAATGCAATATTGATGCACAAAGGTATCGTAGGACTCGGACATAGGGGATACGGTAAGGATATCGGTCTTATTGTACACTTGTCTGCAAGTACCTCTTTAAGCCCAGACCCAAACAACAAGGTAACTGTAACCAGTGTGGAAAAGGCAATCCAATTAGGTGCAGATGCAGTGTCAGTGCACGTGAACATAGGTTCTGAAACCGAACCTGAAATGCTTATGGAACTTGGTGAAATCTCTGAAACCTGCAGTTACTGGGGAATTCCACTTTTAGCAATGATGTACCCAAGAGGTCAAAAAGTGGAAAATGAGCATGATGTTGAAATGGTAAAGCATGCAGCACGTGTAGGTTCTGAACTTGGAGTGGACATTGTAAAAACCAATTATACCGGTGATCCAGACTCTTTCAAAGAAGTAGTGGATGGGGCATTGGTTCCTGTAGTCATTGCAGGGGGACCTAAAGTTGAAACCGACAGGGAACTTTTAGAGATGGTAAAGGATTCCCTTGAAGTTGGAGGAGCAGGTGTAGCATTTGGAAGAAACCTTTTCCAAGCTGACAACCCTGGAAAAATCACAAGAGCTATTGCTGAAGTAGTTCACAATGATTTAGATGTTGAAGAAGCATTGAAATTCCTCGAATAATTAATCATAATTATGAAAGATTGTTTTTTTATCTATTAACAATCAATACAGAAAAATAATGCAAGAATTAATGCAAGAAAAATTTAAGGAGATTAAAATTGTCAAATAAATTCGCTTGGATTATGTCCCCAAAAGCAGATTGGGACGATAAGAAAGAATTGATTACAACAGCACTTGAATCAGGAATCGATTACGTTCTTGATACAGAAGACAGTGAAAACATCAGAAAGGTTGGAAACTTCAAGATAATTTCAAATGAAGAGAATGCTGACATTTATTTGGTTGGAATTGATGGTGAAGGAGACGGCACTCTTGAGCTTAAGGACAATTTGAATGAATCAGCAGATTTAGCTAAAGCAAATGAAGCTAAAAACAGTGGTAAAACTGTCTGTGCCTATATAGTCATTACCGACAAGTTGCATGAGCAATTGGCAGTGACATTAGGCAGAGTTGTTGATTATATAATCCTTGTAGCAACCGATTGGACAATCATTCCCCTTGAAAACATCATTGCAGACCTTCAAAAGGAAAATGTAAATATAATAGCTGCTGTAAAGACTGCAGATGATGCAAAAGTAGCTATGGAAACCTTGGAAGTGGGCACTGATGGTGTCATATTCGAGCCAACGGAATTTGCACAGATTAAAGACATTGCAAATTTGATTGATGAGCTTTCTACAGAAAGCTACTCCTTAAAGGACTTGACAATCACCAATGTTGAGCCAGTAGGCTCTGGAGACAGAGTATGCATTGACACAACAACCATGATGAAGCCTGGAGAAGGAATGTTAATTGGTTCTTACTCTAAAGCAATGTTTTTCATTCACAGCGAAAGCTTGGAAAGCGAATATGTGGCATCAAGACCATTTAGGGTTAATGCAGGTCCTGTACAAGCTTATGTCATGGTTCCAGGCAACAAGACAAGATACCTAAGTGAACTTGAAACAGGTGATGAGGTATTGATTGTTGATAAGGATGGAAAAACCAAAAAGTCTATTGTTGGCAGATCCAAGATAGAAAAAAGGCCTCTTCTTTTGATTGAAGCTGAATATGAGGATATGAAAATAAGGTCATTGGTTCAAAATGCAGAAACCATAAGATTAGTCGATGTGAATAATGAACCTATTTCCGTTTCAGTTCTAGAGCCTGGAATGAAAGTCAAAGGATTTATTGACGATAGCGCAAGACATTTTGGTATGGCTATTGATGAACAGATCATTGAACAATAACTTTTTTTAGATTCTTAAGGGCAATTGCTCTTAAATCATTTTTTTTTAATTTTTTTTTTAACTATTTTTACTTTTTTTTAACAAATTTAAATCAATATTATAACAAGATTGTTATAATATTATAATGATTTTAAATCAATATTATGGTTAAATAAGAATTTTTAAGGATTTATATTAAAAATAAACTATAAACAAAAGTAATTATATATTTTTATACCTAAATGTAAACTCTTTAAGTCCAGGAGGTGATATTATGCATTTTTGCTTTATTGCCATGAATTTGGTTCAGGATATTCTTGAAGAAAATTCTATCTGGCAAATCCTAAAAAAGGAGGGTCATTATGTCTGTCCAATCAAAGATTTGGTTGGCACTGGTTGTGTATCTCATTTATTTGTGGTGCATGGCCTTTATAATCATAATGATTTTATACAAATTGTTATGAGGTCATAATGCCCTTTAAATTGTAGGAAAAAACTTTATTGCAAGATTTTGTTTTTAAACAACTCCCTAAGTTGTTCTTGAGTTTCCTTTGGCTTGTAAAGTTCACATCCTGCAATTTATAAACATATTAAAAAAGTTTAAATATTATTTCATTTATACTCATTAGTAGAGTTTAAAAAGTTTCTTCATTAAACTTTTTGACCCAAACCTTTTTTATGGATTTACAATATCTATCTTAGGGATTGCATGATTTTATCAGGCAATGTAGATATTGGGAATGATTTGAATCTTAATCCATTTGGATTAGATTCATAAATCATTTTTTTAAAAAATAAAAAAATATACTATTGCTCTTTTTTTAACAATTTAACGAAGATAATGGACTTTTTCCTTATCAATATCATCAAGGCTGTAAGCTTCCACATGCCCATCTTCTATTCCTAATGCTAAAAGTCCGACTATTCTAAAGTAATCGTCAATTCCTAAAATGTCACGTACAAGGTCTTCTGATGATTTTCCCAATTTGGATTTTCTTAAATGTATTTGGATCCAGCAGCTTCCAATATCCTGTTCTGCAGCCATCAAATGCATGAATGCTAAAGCTATTGATGAATCTTCAATCCATGTATCTGAAATCTCGCTGTTTGCAATTACCGCAATTGCCTTATTTGCATCTTTTACAAATGAAGCTCCAAATGCTTTTGATTTGCTTATTTTCTTTAATGTTTCCTTGTTTTCAATAACTAAAAAATTGCATGGCTTCAGGTTTCTGCTTGTTGGAGCAAGGAGTCCTGCCTGGAGAATCTTGTTCATTTTCTCTTTTGGAATCTCTTCATCAGTATATTTTCTTACACTTCTTCTTTTTAGCATTACATCCAATAAATCCATTCTATCATCCTTTAAAATTAGTTATTTGTTTATTTCTTGAATTGATTTTTATAGTTTATCATATTAAACTTTTTATAAAATAGAAATACCTATTAATTAAGATAAATAAACTATATTATATAATAATTGATTTATGATTAAAATTATTCATTTAAATTAAACTTATAGGAATTATTATCATGAATAGCGAAGAATTATTTAAAATAAGTAAAACCATCACTCCTGGAGGAGTAAACTCTCCAGTACGTGCTTTTGAACCTTATCCATTCTTTGTAAAGGAAGCAAAAGGTTCTCACAT
>Ga0129307_1002962_pt1 | contig 11749 bp, 11 predicted proteins | sample P1105metagenome_FD_94437 | JGI IMG/M metagenome (GOLD analysis project Ga0129307, IMG submission 94437) | Capybara group fecal microbial communities from Wisconsin, USA - P1105 metagenome | ecosystem: Host-associated > Mammals > Digestive system > Large intestine > Fecal | place: USA: Wisconsin... | reverse complement strand
TTATTTTCCTTATCCGCCTTTACTGCAATCGGTGTTCCATGTTCATCAGTAGCGCAAACCAACAACACATCATTACCAATCATTCTATTATACCTTGCATAGATATCTGCCGGCAAATAAGTAGAACGAATATGGCCTAAATGACATGGACCATTTGCATAAGGAAGTGCACATGAAATAAATATTTTAGACATTTATATTTTCCCCTTATTTATTTTAAACATTTAATAATTATGTCGTTTATATATAATAAATTATTATTTTTAACGTTGTTATAAAATGCTAAATCCAAGTAAAAATTGATTTTGAAAATGAGTTAGCTATTTAAAATATAAAATAAAAAGTTAAAATCATGGCTGAAGTTTCATATATCAACCCATTGTCAAATGAAGGAAAACAGATTATAAGACAATACGGCGATTTAAATCAAATATTTCAAGAGGATGAAACCCTAGTTGAAATTATAACTCACACTACAAATCAAAAAATATCTGATGATGCCATAATTCCCAAATCATATCATGATTTGGCCATAAAACGTATACAATGGGCCATTGAGAAAAAAAACAATAAGAACTTCACACAATCTGAATTCGAATACTTGACTAATGAAGAGCTCTTTATGCAGGACGTGGTCACTTTTCATATACTCTGCCAAGCCATTGCAATCCAATTCAATACCGGCTCACGCGAGACAAGGCTTTTTGTTGAATCACTTGGAACATTAATCCTTGAAAGATTGGCCAAAATTCCTCCAATGTCAAGAGCAGAAATAATTGATGAAGTGTTAGATGAAGTGAAAACAGACGGTGCAATCCATTGGAAATCTCTAAGAGATGTGGTGGCTTCAAAAAAACTAAAATTAACTGATTTATTGATAGATGATGGAGACATTATTCTCCAGCAAGACGATTTTCTTGAAAGATTTTCTGATAAATTCCATGACAGAAGCCCCGATAGAATGTATGGAATATTAATAGGCGATACTGTCAAGGAACAGATTCTATCCAGGCTCATTATGCAAAAAACCGAAGAATACATTGCAAGAATTAAGGAAATGTCTGCCAGAATTGAAATTCACCCCGCCATCATAAAAATAGGCGAAGAGCTGAAGGACTTCATACCTGATGAAACCAGCAAATATAATCAATATTATGCAGGAAGTGGTGGAATTTACGGAAGTGTGCAAGCTGGAAAACTTAATCCCGATGCATTTCCACCGTGCATCAAAACAACAGTTGAAGGTGTATCATCAGGAGGACGTAATGATGCAATCGTGCTTCTTTTGACATCATTTGCATCATATGCAAGGTTATATCCTAGAATATTTGCCTCAGATGAAAGCGTGAAAGTGTCAGACATGGATCCTGATTTGTCCATTACTGAAAATGAAATCCTTCCATTAATCTTTGATGCTGCAGACAACTGTACACCACCACTATTCGAAGACCAACCCCAAGAAAAAATAAATATCATATCAAAATTAGGTTTTGGAATGCACGATAAAGTAGACATCAACCATGAAGGCGAAACAAAATGGTACACTCCAATGAGCTGCGAGAAAATAAAAATACATTTGCCTCACCTATGCCATCCGGACAAATCATGCAAAGGAATAAATAACCCATTATCCTGCTATGGGCGTAAAAAATTCCAATTGGACAACACAAAAACTGAAGGTAAAAATAATGATTAAAGAAAAATTATTTACATCCAATAAATTCACAAGAAAATTTATCATTTGGTTTTTATCTAAAAAAGAAAATGGGGAATGGAATTCAAAGACATTAAGAATTCTATTTAAGAAATATAGAAGAATTGACGTTGATTTTGCTTCTTATGGATGGGCTCGTGACGGTATCGATGGGCCGCTTACAATTGGAAAATATTGCAGTATTGGATCTAATTTCAGAAGAATATCATTTAACCATCCTATATATGGAGTTTCAACTCACCCAATTTGGTTCAATCCTAAATTTAATTGGGTTAAAAAAGATTTTAGAAAAAGAGCACATCTTAAAATTGATAATGATGTTTGGATAGGCGATAATGTAACAATCCTTCCAAATTGCAAACATATCGGAAACGGAGCAGTAATAGCAGCAGGCGCAGTTTTAACAAAAAATGTTGGACCATATGAAATTTGGGGCGGAGTTCCCGCAAAATGTCTTAAAAAAAGATTTGACGATGAGACCTGTCAAAGATTAGAAAAAAGCGAGTGGTGGAATTTACCAGAATCCCAATTAAAAGAATTAATAGAAGACTTTTCCAATCCTAACCAATTTCTGGATAAATTACAAAGATGACTGTGAAAATTGAAATGGATTGTGGTCCTCATATATCGCATCATAATATCTATTTAAAATCTTAGATTCCCACATGTTATAATTGGCTTGTTCCTTTTTTTCAAAATTATATGCTAAAATTCCAATTGTGCGTTCATACTCGTCTATGCCTTTTTTCTCGCAAAAATCAGTTATAATATCAGGAACATATTCACATGGGTCATCACTGCTGAATTCCAAAAATTCCTCATATTCACTTTTAGAAAAGAAATCCTCTTCTGAGACTGGTTCTTCATGGGATTCAATGGAAAATAATTCAATATAAATTTCTGCAGCTAAGGGTAATTGATTCAATTCAATGCCCAATCCATAAACATTGCCTGTTTCTAAGTTTAATACGGTATGCCCTGTTCTTTGGCAAGCTAACCAATTATCATAAGCCGGTTTTACAATATCTTCAGGTGTTAAACTTGATAGAATTGTTTTTAAGTGTTCAACACCTATTACTTCAACATACTCCTCCATATGATTATATTATTTGACATGACTAATAAAAGTGTGCAAAAACACATCTGCCCAAATAATATATACTTTGAAAATAAATTTATAATCATGTTCTCTAAATCCACCATCAAGGAGCGAAGGCAATATTATCGTGAGGAATGGAACCCTAAGGACTTGCCAGACTTCATAGCCAAAGATATTAAAAAAAGGGAGTTCGGTTTTGACCATAACGGCAGAGGTCCTAACGATAGATACAAAGTATTTAGAGGAACCGAGTCTTTGCGAAAATTTTTAAGATTTAAAGCCCCTTTTGCTGCATACATCTCCGTTGCATTTTACAATAATCCTAGAAGAAGGGAAGATTGGCTTAAGGCGGAATATATTTTCGATGTTGATGCAAAAGACATTCCAATCAGGTCCTGCCAATGCGATGGCGTTTGTGAAACATGCCTTGGTGAAGCCTTAGAAATCGTCAATAATCTCATCGACACGCTGCAAGGTGATTTGGGCCTTAAAAATATACATTTAATATATTCTGGAAGAGGGTACCACATTAGAATTTTAGATGAGGAAATGATGTTGGCCAACAGTGAACTTAGATCAGAGGTTTTGAAGTATGTTGCAGGTGCAGAAGTTCCTAAATCTCAATTCATAAACTCTGAAATATCAAATCAAAGCTTTAACTTTGAACACTTCTCCATTCCAATTGGATATTCCAAGATATTCACCGACAAGGTTAAATTCAATATTCAGCATTTAGTTGGAAATGAAAAGCTGGACGGAATCAATCCTAAATTAATGAAGGACATTATAGCTTCAAGACACCATTTAGAAAATGACAATTGGGGATATTTCAAAAGAGACATCGGCCCAAGACGTTATAAAAATCTTGTTGAAGCAATGGCAAGAGTCAATCTGGCAACAATTGACGCTAAAGTTACAATAGATTTGAAACGTATCTTAAGACTTCCTTCATCCCTTCACTCAAAAGTCAGCATGAAGTGCATGGAAGTTAAAAACAGAGAAACTTTCGACCCATTTGATAAGGCAGTTCCAAAATTTGTTTATGAGAGAAAAACAGCTTAGTTAAGACAATAGCTTATCTGACTCCAGGCATTTGGATACTATTTTTTCGGATATGACTTCAGCAGAATCATCAGCAGGAATTACATTCCAGTTGTAGGTAAATTTTTGTGACCTTTGGCGATTTTTAGTAAGGGATTCCATATTTTCGAACATTTCAGTCTCCTCACCACGGGAATCCATCCTTCTAAGGGATTCTTCTGGGCTTACATCCAAAAAGAACATGCAGTCGGATGTAGGTAAAATAAAATTAACGATTTTATAAACAAGAGTATTTACGCCATTTGGAAGATACATTACCGCCAATATATATCTTGAAAAAATAACGACATCCGTATTTTTATTATAGCAGAACATTTGAACGGACCTGATTGCATCTAAACCAAAATAGATGGTAGCTTTTATATGGTTAATTTTTCCCTCCTTTAGAAGGGATTGTTTTGATTTTCTACCGTATTTGTTGTCGCAGCATGGATGGGATCTAATAGTAACATCCCTTCCTTGTTTCTTATACACTTCAGCAATCAGATTAACTTGAGTATCCTTTCCAGATCCGTCTAAACCATCAATGACAATGAACTTCTTCATTTTTACACCTAGATTATTTTGAATTCATCTCCATTGCATCTTCAATCGGATAAAATTCACTGTATTTTGAATTTCTTTCTATCGGATTTCTATTCAAATCTCTAACCATCCTACTCAATGTTCCAATAGATGCTTCAACTCCATCAGGTGCTCCAGAAGCTTCGGACAATTCATCTCCACCTAATGTTCCTCCTAAATCATTTGCACCAGCAGTCAATACGACCTGTGCAAATCTGAATCCCATTTTTACCCATGACACTTGAATATTCGGGATTAAATCTTTAAGCATCAATCTTGAAACGGCATACAGTTTCAAGTCTTGAGTTCCTGTAGCTCCAAGGTTTGACTGGCCTTCCAAAAATATTGGAGAGTATTCATGCATGAATGTCATTGGAATAAATTCTGTAAAACCGTTAGTATCCTGTTGAATCTGTCTGATAATGTCAATATGCTCTACCCTTTCTTCTAGATTTTCCACATGGCCGTACATTATTGTTGCAGAACCTGGAATTCCAACTTCCTGAGCTGTTTTTACAATATCTATCCATTCAGCTACACTGACTTTTTCAGGACAGATTATTTCCCTTGACCTGTCGGTCAATATTTCTGCAGCAGTTCCTGGCAATGTATCGAGGCCTGCATTTTTTAGTATTTCGAAACCTTCTGCAATGTCTATTCCAGATAATGAGCAAGCATCCTTTATCATTGTTGGTGAAAATCCATGAATTGAAACGTCAGGATATTCATCTTTCAATAATCTAAGCAGATGCTCGTAATAATCAATGTCCGCATCGGGAAGCACACCTCCCATCAACGTGAATTCACGAGCGCCATTCTCTACAGCACCCTCGGCTTTTTGAAGTATTTGCTCATCATTTAAAATATAAGCATCAGAGTCTCCAACATCCCTTCCGAATGCACAGAATCCGCATCTAACAGTGCATATGTTTGTGAAATTAATATTGCAGTTGTTAATGAATGTCACGTTGTCTCCAACAATTTTGTGTCTTAAAAAATCAGCAGTTGCCAGTAATGGATATAATTCCGGCCCCTTAATATTCATCAAATAATTTGCTTCTTCAACATTAATTTCTTCATCCAAAGATTTTGTTAAAATTTTTTCTGTTTTAGAAGAAATCGGAAGTTTGTCAAACATGATTTTATATTACTTTAAAGTTATATAAAAAGGTTACTATTAAGTTTCAGTAATGTATGATAACCTAAATTAATTAAATGAAAAAATCATTATCAAATAGCTATTTATAATATTTTTAATAAAATAGTAATATATATTAAATTGAAGTGATATGATGGACAGTACAGAAGCTATTTATAATGGCCTAAAAGACGCGGGAATTGATTTCATTGTAAGCGTTCCATGCGTAAACCTATCAAAACTGTTAAACATGATTGATGAAGATGATGAAATAATCCACATTCCAGTTACCCGTGAAGAGGAAGGAATTGGAATATGTGCTGGAGCTTATCTTGGCGGCAAAAAAACTGCCATTTTAATGCAAAATTCTGGACTTGGAAATTCAATTAATGCACTAAAATCCCTTATGGAGCTATATGAATTTCCACTGTTAATGATAATGAGCCACAGAGGAACAGAAGGAGAATCCATTTGCGGACAGGTCCCCATGGGCCAGTCTACACCAAGAATCCTAGAAGCAATGGACTTTAAATTCTTCAAACCAGGAACCCCTGAAGGAGCTTATGAGGACATTAGAGAATCTTGGGAATTATCTCTTGAAGATGGAAAACCTGTTTCAGTACTTTTAGAAATTAAATATTGGTGATAATATGGCAAGAAGAGAAGCAATCGCAGAAATAATGAAACATATTGATGATGAACTTGTTGTATGCAATATTGGGTTTCCATCAAGAGAATTGTATGACATAAAAGACAGGGACGAGAACTTCTATATGATTGGGTCAATGGGCCTTGCATCATCAATCGGATTTGGTCTTGCACTTGCAAAACCTGAAAAGGATATTGTTGTAATTGATGGAGACGGTTCTCTTTTAATGAACATGGGTTCTCTTGTAACCATTTTTGCAAACAATCCTCAAAACCTAACATGGATTGTTATCGACAATGGCGCTTATGGATCTACCGGAAATCAGGATACCTATTCACAGTTGATTGATTTGAAAGATATTGCAAAAAGCGTTGGGTTCAAAAACAGCCATAATTTTGAAGAAATTAATCTAAAAGAAATTATCAATAGCGAAGATTCTAGCTTTATCGTTTATAATACAGAAGCCGGGAATTCAACAGCACCTATCATTGATTTAGAACCTATTGAAATCAAAGAAAGATTCATGAAAGCTATAAAGTAAACTGATAGCTTTTATTTATTATATTTTAAAAAAATAAAGAGGATATAACTTAATTAGATAAGTTATAATTTAGCCTCATTCAATTCCTCTATTTTTTTATCAAATTCCGTTAGCTTGCGGGCAAGCCCTGAGAAGTAAGGGATATAAACTTTTGAAAATGTCAACCTTTTAGGGTTTTGATTTAACTCAGATATTCTATTTTTAACCCTTTGGATTTTCCTTTCAACCTCATCATACATTAAATCTCCAGGGAATTCACCAATAAATACTCCATCTGCACCGTTATTAAGTGCATAGTGAATATGGTCTGGACTTACACGATTTACGGAAATGACTTTAATTATATGAATGGATTCCGGATATGAAAGCCTGTTTACTCCAATATTATCTGCAGCAGTATAACCAATATTATCTAAAAATACAAGAATCATACGTTCGCCTTCTCGTTTTTTAGACAGAACCCCTTTAATGGTTGCCAAAATCTTTTCATCTATATTGCCGTTTACATGAATAGCTCCAGTATTACATCCAACAAGACATTTTCCACAACCGTTACAGCTCATCGGATCAATATAAACTTCATCATTTTGAATACTCATGGACTTGTATTTACAACGTTTAATACATTCTCCACAAAGCGTGCATTTTTCTTTATCAATTTCTGCAATGAATGGCTCGATTTCAACTCCGCCATAGTTATATTCTCCAACTTTTGCTGCAGCTGCAGTCGCCTGCATTATTGAATCAGTGATGTCTTTTGGATCGTGCGCTGTACCACACACAAATATTCCCTGTACATCGGTTGCTATCGGTTTTATTTTTGGATGTGATTCCTTAATGAATCCATCTTCAGTTACCCCGACATTTAAAATTTGAGCTATTTCACGAGTGCCGTCTGATGGTTCCATTGCAGTTGACAACACTACCATGTCCGCTTCTATTTCAACAAATTCACCTTTAAGAGTATCCTCTGTTCTTACAATGAAATTGTCTCCTTTTTTGACTACCTCTCCAGGACGTCCCCTCAAGAATCTAACTTCATTTTCCTGAGTGTGCTTGTAGTATTTTTCAAACATACCTGGAGTTCTAATGTCAGTATAACAAATCAAAACATCAGTATCAGGATACTTATGCTTAATGATATTTGCATTCTTAAGTGCAACTGTACAGCATATTTTTGAACAGTATTTGTGTCCATCCGGCTTTTCATCCCTTGAACCAACGCATTGTATCATTACTACGCGCTTTGGAACTTCGCCATTTGCCTTTAGAAGTTTGCCTTTAGTAGGACCATTTACCCCTGTGATACGGCCAAGTTCGGATTGGGTTATTACGTCATCATATCTAAGATAACCATATTCCGGGCGCTTTTCCATATCAAATAATTTATGCCCTGTTGCAACGACGACAGAACCTACTTGAAGAGGTATCCTTTCTGGCTTTCCTCTAAGCTTAATTGCTTTCATGGTACATGCTTTAACACAATTACTGCACTTATCACAATTTTCCATGTCAATTACATAAGCCTCAGGATATGATTGTCCAAATGGCCTATATATAGCCTTTCTTGTTGACAGGTTGTCATTCCAATCGTTTGGAACTTCAACTTCACATGCTTCCGCACATTTACCGCATGCGATACATTTTTCTGTATCAACATATCTTGGAGATCTCTCTAGGATTAAGTTATATGTCCCAGCTCGTCTTTCAGCTTCAATAACTTTGGTATTTGTTAAGATTTCAATGTTTTCATTCCAGACAAGCTCATTTAAAATTGGATTTAAAAGGCACATTCCACATTCTTCAGCAATTTTAACCGGTGAGAAAACCTTACCTATTTTTGCCATGTGCCCGCCAATTGATGGTGACTGCTCTATGATAGTTACTTTTGTTCCTTGCTTTGCAATGGATAATGCAGCATTCATTCCTGCAATTCCACCACCGATAACAGCAACTTCTTTAGGAGTTTGACAATAAATTGGATCTACGGCATCAGATTGCTTAACTTTCTCAATAGATGCATTTATAAGAGTTATGGCCTTATTAGTTGCTTTTTCCTTATCAGAGTGAACCCATGAACATTGTTCCCTGATATTCGCCATATCCATCAAATATGGATTTAAAGGTTTTACATAATCTTGAAATGTTTTTTCATGACTTATAGGAGAGCATGCAGCAACGACAACCCTGTCCAGGTCATGTTCAAAGATTGCATCACGAATGATTTTACGGCCGTTTAGAGAACATAAATTCTCAAACTGTCCAATAAACTCAACATCAAGTTCCTCACGAACCTTATCCAAATCAATTACATCTGCAATGTTTCCACCGCATTCACATAAAAAAACGCCAATTTTTAATTCATCCCTCATTTTTCAACCTCCCCTAACTCTTTAATAATAGAATTTATAGGTACTGTATGTGCTTTTTGACCTATGACTTTATCCAAATCTCCTCCCATTGCCAATGCAATAAATTGGGCAATGTTTAAATGAATTGCCTTGAATTTTCTTCCTTCCCTTTCAGAAATTAAGTGTTGATATCTATCGAATTGAATATGGCAATTAGGGCATAAATGAACTAGTATATCAACATCTTCGTCTTTAATGGCATTCATTTTATCCGCTGTAGCCGTAAATGACAAATCAGGATTAGAGTATCTTTGTCTAAAACCTGTTCCGCAAGTTGCTCTTTTGTGGTCATACCATCCAATTGTTTCGCATCCGCATGCTTCTATCAATTCATCCATCACGTTAGGGTCCCTTACACCGCCAATGGTGTCTTCATAATGTACTTTACAATAATGACATCCATGATGAGTAGCTATCTTATAATCACTTAAATCATATTTGATATGCTTTTTAATTTCATCTTTTTTGTTGTATAAGATATCGACTACATGATAGATGTTTTTTGTTGGATCCAAGTCATTTTTGTTATATTTCAAATGACTTAAACCGTTTTCATCAAACAATTTGTTGATGTGCTCTCTTAAATCATCTTTCTTATTTAATAATTTCACTGATTTTTTATTGATTGCATAGCAGGTAGCGCACATCATCACCATATTCGGCCTTCCCAAATCCTTTGCGATTTTAAAGTTGCGCGCTCCAATTGCTGATGTATCAACTTGATTGAAGACATCCGAATAATGGCCGAGGCCAGTGCAGCAAGTCTGCTTTTCGGAAATTGCATAGTCGATTCCCAGCTTATCAAAAACGAATTTTGTAGATGCCTCAACACCAGGATACTCAACACTGACAAGACAACTTCTGAATAAAAGAATATCACTATCAGGAATGTACTTCATCTTTAGCCTCCTGAGATTCTCTTATATTTTCAATTTTTTCTTTAAACCCAGTAATTGTTAAAATTAAACTAACTTCATCAATAACATCTTGAGGCGGCATTAAAGGAGGGTTCAATTCAAGTTCTTCTCGAATTTCTGTTAGATTTTGTCTGAAATCCCACCAGCCCGGCACATCGCGGTCTATATCTGCAAAGAATATTTCCGGTATCGCACCAATCGCTGCATTAAAATAGCTATCTGCAAATCCTAAATATTCATAAAGCTTGTCCCATGCAATGCCATTTTCAATTGCAAATTGCTTTAAAATCTGATTTACTTCACAAACACTGTTTCCAACAGGGCAAACGCTATGGCAAGTGTAACAGTAAAAGCAATTCCAAATGATTTCATCCTCTAATATTGTCATGTCACCCTCCAAAACTCTCTCCATTATATCCCTCGGATTGTATTCGGAGTGTCTTGCAGCAGGACATGTGGATGTGCACATTCCACATTGCACACATTTTAAAACACCTTCATCCTTTGAATTTTTTACATCATGGATAATGTCTTCTGCAAAATTTATGGGTGAATCTGTAATTTTTTGTTGGCTAGTCAAATAACCACCTCACAATTTAAATTCGCTATTTTCAATCATCTTCTTTAATTTTAAAGACAGTTTATTTCCTCTTAATCTATCTGATTGCCTACATATAATCGGAATATTTACACTTTGTCCGTTAATTTCCAAATCTACATCTCCAGTATTCATGTCAAATGCATCATGAGTGCAGAAATTAGCGCACATTCCACAGCCATAACAGTGAGCGATATTTAGACTGCCTTTTTCAAATGCATTTGTAGGGCAAATTTCCTCAACTAAACATTTATCACAGCTTGAACATTTGTCTCGATTATATTGAGGTCTCAAATCATAATTTTCCCACATTTCCTGATAATTAGTATTGCCCAATGGCAGGTGACGTCCCATAATATCTGCAACGGGCAAATCAATTTTATCATCAGTTATCAATAGATTATTGTATATTTCTTTAGATAATACCGGTATCGGAATGGCTACAGTGTCATATATCTCTCCACCTTGACCTGTCTTAAATCCTCCCATATAATATGGGTCCATTTTAGTTAAATCACCGGACAACATTAAATTAGGCTTTTCAACGCTGGACCTTGTACCATCACCTAAAATATAGCCTACAGCACCATTCAAAAGCACTCTCTTACCTTCATTTATGACATTATGAGGAATATCATTTTGAAGAGGATTCAAGTCTCCGCAACCTGAAAATGTTAATCCTGACAGATTGCCTTCCAGAGGAGTTGCTGCAAATATTGATGATACTGCTTGGGGATTTGGATTTGTGAATGCAGTGTAGTTTTTAAATGCCATACGGGCACCTATTATCTGTCCACGTGTGATATCATCAATTGTAATGGTATTTTTGATTGTTTTTCCATCAACACTTTCAACAACCACGTCAACTTCCCTACCTTCAAGAAGGTCTTTTAGCAGGAATCCCCCACCATAATTTTCATCATGAATTGAGTGGGCTGTTCCATGCAAAATAACGTCAACAGAACCTAACCATTCATTAGGGCAAGGCCCTGCATAAGCCGGAACCCCATTTAAATA
>Ga0129307_1002959_pt1 | contig 11772 bp, 10 predicted proteins | sample P1105metagenome_FD_94437 | JGI IMG/M metagenome (GOLD analysis project Ga0129307, IMG submission 94437) | Capybara group fecal microbial communities from Wisconsin, USA - P1105 metagenome | ecosystem: Host-associated > Mammals > Digestive system > Large intestine > Fecal | place: USA: Wisconsin... | reverse complement strand
TTTTCGGGAAGTTTTGCCGCCCGCGGCCGTGATTCCCCGAAAAAGTTCGGAAAAGGCCGGTATGGATCGTTTCCATACCGGCCTGACGGACAAAACCTGTCTTTATTTGGCAAAGTCAGAGACACGTGTTTCACGGATGACGTTCACGCGGATCTGTCCGGGATATTCCATTTCCTTTTCGATCTTCTTGGCCACTTCACGGGCCAGGACCTTCATGCCCTCATCATTGATGTCTTCGGGCTTGACCATAATCCGGACTTCGCGGCCGGACTGGATGGCATAGCACTTTTCAACGCCGTCAAAGCTTGTGGCAATTTCTTCCAGCTTTTCAAGACGCTTGATATAGTTCTCCAGGCTCTCCCTGCGTGCACCGGGACGGGCGGCAGAGATGGCGTCGGCAGCCTGAACCAAGATCGCTTCCACCGTCTGGGGTTCGATATCGTTGTGATGTGCAAGAATGCAGTGGACCACTTCGGCGCTCTCGTGATACTTGCGTGCCAGTTCACCGCCGAGGGTAACGTGTGTGCCTTCGGATTCATGGTCAACCGCCTTGCCGATATCGTGCAGCAGACCTGCACGCTTGGCCAGCTGGACATTTGCGCCGACCTCGGCGGCCATCAGTCCGGCCAGGTGGCTGACTTCAATGGAATGCTTCAGGACGTTCTGACCGTAACTGGTGCGGTATTTCAGGCGTCCAAGGAGCTTGACCAGTTCATGGTGAATGCCGTGCTGACCGGTTTCAAACACTGCGCTTTCGCCGGCTTCACGGATCTGGTTGTCCACCTCGCGGCGGGCCTTTTCCACCATTTCCTCAATGCGTGCAGGATGAATGCGTCCATCCGCGATCAGACGTTCGACCGCTGTGCGTGCAACTTCACGCCGCACCGGATCAAACGCGGAGACAATCACTGCCTCAGGCGTATCGTCGATGATGAAGTCCACGCCGGTCGCCGTCTCCAGCGCACGGATGTTGCGGCCCTCACGACCGATGATTCTGCCCTTCATGTCATCGTTGGGCAGCGGAATGACCGTCACGGTGGACTCGGCCACATGATCGGCTGCACAGCGCTGAATGGCCAGGCTGATGATGTTGCGGGCTTTCTTCTCGCCCTCTTCCTTGGCCTTGGCTTCAATATCACGGACAGAGGCCGCTGCATCATGGAACGCTTCCTTCTGGACCCGATCGATGATGATCTGCTTGCACTCTTCCTGAGTCATCCCCGCAATGCGTTCGAGTTCCGCGTGCTGCTTTCCGATCAGCTCATCGGCTTCTTCGTGCTTTTTGCGGAGTTCTTCCGTCTTCTGATTCAGCCCCTCCTCACGTGAATCCAGGGTGGCTGCTTTCTTGTCGAGCGTTTCCTCACGCTGGAGCAGCCGCTGTTCCGACCTGAGGACTTCCGTCCTGCGCTCGTCGAGCTCACGGTCGCTCTTTTCACGTTCGCGGCGGATTTCTGCCTTTTCACGGGCATTTTCCGCCTTGGCTTCTTCTTTGACTTTCAGAATTTCTTCTTTGGCTTCCAGTACCTTTTCTTTTTTGTACTCGTCAGCCTTGCGAACAGCATCGTCATAGAGATGCTTGGCATATTCTTCCGTACGTCCGATCTTGGCCTCCGTTGCCTGCTTGCGGTACGTATATCCGGTAAACGCACCTGCGCCGGCCCCGACGATCACCAAGAGGACCCATAGCCATGTCATCGAATCCCTCCTCCTTTTTTCAGTTTTATTCAGTTCCCCAATTCATTCAAGAGACCGACGACAAAAAACCGTGCAGAAGCGCACGGCCGACTGTCTTCCGACATCCTGGGTATGCCAACCCCACAAAAATATACTTCCATCATGCATTTTTAAGCAAAGAAACGCATGCCGTGAAAGCCCAAAAGGTACGCCTTTCGGTATTTCTATGCGCCGGTTGCCCGGCAATAACGGACAGAAGTCCGATGACAATGACAGGAAATCTATTGAAAACAGCCATCAAGCAGACGACCTTCGGACGGACTGCCATCCGCCATTCCGGAAAACTGCTTACCAGCCGGTCTATATGATTGTATTATTTTCACTTCGTGCTGTCAAGAAAAAAACCATCCTAAAATGTCGCTTTCAGGTTTCTTTTTTCCATCTTTTTTCATGTGCATTTCCCTCTCTTCCGCATCCATGGACTGCATCGGAGGCGTTTTTTTCTTTCCTTCCCGCGTGTCCGGTTCTTTTCCGCGTGTGGATTCTTTCCATATAATATATGAAAAAATCCGGATGATCCGCTGCAAGCGGATTCTGAAAAAAGACTTGATTCATCCTTCGCTTCCCACTATCATGTATACAGTGTGACAGCCCGGTTTCGGGAATGCCAATACAAGGAGAACTATCTATTATGAAGAAACTCTGCCTCATCCTCTGCCTGTGCATGCTCACCGTCTGTCTGATGCCGCTGGGCGTTATCGGAGAAGACGCAGCCTCTGAAGCATACACCTACACGATGGATCTCATCTCGCCCGCAGACGCAAAACCCGGGAAAGCGGTGCAGCTGCCCCTGGATGAAACCGGCGGCATGCCCTTCTCGATCAACTTTACCAGCGACACCATGACCTATGACGATCCGACCATTCACGTGGAGCGCTTCAGGATCCGCAACCAGGACACCGCCTACAACTGCACAATCCATTATGCGAAGGTCCGCATTGCCGATGCTTCCCAGCTCCGGACCGCCTCCTGCAGAGGGTTTAACAACCGCAGTGTCGCGCGTGTGGACGTCATCGGACGCCAGGTCAATGCTGTTCTTGCGATCAATGGCGATTTCTTCGGTTCCCACAAGGACGGGTACATTCTTCGCCAGGGGACCGTCTACCGCGATGCGATTGACAGAAAATGCGACATTCTCCTGATCGATGAAGACGGGGATTTCCATATCATCCCCTACGACGTGGATCAGAACAGCGTCGACAAGACGCAGATTGACGGAAAAAAAGTCTTCAATGCCTTTACCTTTGGTCCTGTCCTCATCATGAACGATGAGGTGGTACTCGACATCAAGGCGGATCCCGCCCATGCGGATGCCCCGGGACGCGGCGCACGCACCGTCCTGATTCAGACCGGTCATCTTGAGTACATGGTCATCACCTGCCGTGAAGTCGGCCTGAGCCTCGAGGAACTCACCTCGCTGATTCAGGAACTGACCGACCACGTCGAATGCGCCTATGTGCTCGACGGCGGTCTCTCCTCCCAGATGGCTTTTGCCGGCCGCCTCATCAACAAACTGGCCGACAAGACGGCTCGCCCTGTCACCGACATTGTCTATTTTGCCAGCGCCTGGCAGACAGAATAATCCCCTCCTCGCCGTTTTTCGACCGTCCCGGTCTCCGCTTCTGAAAAAGGTCTGAAGTTTTTTCCATTTTCTTTTTCTCATCAGCTGCCATCCCCGGTTTTTCTCCGTATCAATTCATGGAAACACAAATACAATGTTTCCGAATCTTACAGAGAATGCAAAGGAGATTAAAACCATGATGGAAAAATTTCTTGCCAACAGCTTTGATTTTCAGAAGTTTGAGAACAATACCGACCTGCAGCTGATCATCAGCGACGTCCATTCCCGCTATGCTGTTCAGGAACTGAATCTGGACGATATGGAATTTGTATCCGCCGCCGGCATGATCACAAAGCACGACAAGAAGGACGAACACTGATCCCCGCCGCATCCGAAGGATAAGCCAGTGTGCTGAAGGAGAGCAGGCAGTGGGATCCGGACCCGGTCCGGATCATGACTGAGACGATCACAACCGATGAAACCCATAATGAAAAGCGGCCGGTCCCGTACATAGTACCCGATTGCGTCTGAACAGACGCACAAGGATTTCACTGCTTCGGTGCGTTCCGGAGCAGTTTTCCTGCGTTTCCGGGAACATCATCGATTAAGGAGGACCCACATGATCATCCTGAACCTTGCCATCGTGCTGCTCACTGCCGCCTGCATTGCTCTGTATCTGGAAAAAAGTCCTGCTCACCTTGTCTTCCGGTATTTCACCGTCCTGTCCAACTGTTTTTCCGCACTGGTATCGCTTGTGACGGTGCTTTTCCGGCTCTTCGGGGAAGTCCCCATGGCTGTGCTGCTCGTCAAGTATTCCGCCACGGTCTGCGTCTCTGTGACATTTTCCACCGTCATGCTCTTCCTCGGCCCGATTGTCTACGGATACAAAGCCCTTTTTAACGGACCGGATCTCTTCATGCATATGATCTGCCCGCTGATGGCCATCGTGAGCCACTTCGCCTGGGACAGGCCTGCCGCTCCGTTTGTCTCTGTGCTCCTCGGCGTGCTCCCTGTCCTGCTGTATGCCCTGCTCTACCTCACTCAGGTCGTAATCCGGGGAGCATGGGATGATTTTTATGCATTCAACCGGGACGGCCGCTGGCCGCTGAGCTTTGCCCTGATGATCGGCCTTGCGCTGATTCTCTCGATCCTGCTCCACGTCCTGTAATGCTCCTCAACATTTCATGGTTCACAAAAAGCCGAAGCGCTGCCGCTTCGGCTTTTGCTGTATTTATCTGATCTGCTTACTGCATCTCCGGACCGATCCGTTCAACGGTGGTCAGTCTCCCTGCTTCATCAAAGAAGACCCAGACATTATCCGCAGTGAACGCTGACGGATCCGCTTCAATCATGGAGAGCAGTTCCGCAGCTGTATACTGCGTCGCATGATCGTCTTCCTCCCAGGTTTCCCGATTCACCCAGTCCATGAACTTCACATCATCTGAAAGCGTCACGGTGATCTGTGCGAACGGTTCTGTATACTCCCGCTCATCCAGATACAGACGCATTTCTCCGCCATAGTTCCGAAGGGCAGTCGTCCCGTTGATCAGAATGTCTCCGTCTTCCGTCACTTCCACCTTTTCAACGGTCTCACTGAACTGTCCGACCGTCAGCGTGTCTCCGGGTTTCAGTGCTTCCGCCGCTGCAGGATCAATCTCCATAGAACGCATGACTTCCATGCGAAGGGTGCCGGAAGCCGCATCCTCCACGGCGAGCGTGGCGGAATACATGCTGTCTGCAAGCTGAGACATGACGTCCTCTTCCTCCCCGACTGGCACAAAGTCCAGGTCCGTGAGGAAATCCACACACAGACGCATCTGCTCCTCCGTCAGGCTCTTATCCTCTGCGGTGAGCGGTGCAACCATGACAAACTCCACAAAATATCCCTTATAGATACTCATGATGTCGAGGTAATCAAAGCCGCCGTCATTCTGTCTGGCGACCATCAGCCGTGTGCCCATTCCGGTATCGCCATAGGTGATTTCAACCGTCGGGTCAACATCTGTGAACGTTTTTTCAAGCACAGCGAGCTCTTCATCGCTCAGATCATTCAGCCTCTCCACGGATGCATAGACCGGATCATAGGCGACAGACAGCACCATTTGAGGCTTTGCAGGGTCCTCAGTCGTCATGACCGCCACCATCTGATCACCGAAGGAGCGCACGGGCTCAATGGCATACCCCTCGGGCAGACCGCACTGCAGGGAGAACGCCCCGTTGATATCGATCACCCCGAGATTCATCTTGCCGTTCTGTTCTGTGCCCAGTTTCAGTTCCTTTTCCTCGGTCTCCTGTACCTCTGTGGTCACATAGGCCTTATCAATATAGCCGACGTCTCCGGTCTGCGTGTTTTCAACAAGCAGCCAGTTTTCTGTTTCCTTCAGGACCGTCAGTTCCTGCCGGGCCGGATAGGTTGCCATGATCGGAGCCTGCTTTGAGGGGGCCCAGCGGAGCGCGGTCCAGCCGCTCACGCGCGTAGGGTGAACCATCACCTGATAGGAATCCACTTTCCTGGCCTGCGCGAACTCAGACGTGATCTCTTCAAAGGGATCAGACGCTCCTTCTGCCGCCGCTCCGGTCAGAACGGGCAGGGCAGCCAGAGAAAGAACCAGCATCAGGGAAATCAGTTTTTTCTTCATCGACATTATTCCTCCTTTATGGCTTCATTCCATGAAAGTGCTCCTTATGGTCTGTAGGAAAACTTCGGCTGGCGGTTTTTCCGAATGGTTTTGACCCAGTCGCCGTCAATCTGATATTCAACAACACGGACCGTCATATGCTGGAACGCTTCATCCTCATTGAGATCTTTGTACTTCCATTCCGAAGCCGGTGTCGTTTTGCCGGGATTCAGTCTCTTGGAGTAGACAGCCCGAACAATATTGGAGCCGTCCTTCGTGTTGATCGCAACCGGTTTGTTGTCAAAGTCGTACGCTTCGATCTCCAGCGTGATCCGTGTCAGCGGCAGATCGACACTCACATTCTTTACAAGAATCTCCAGCTTTCCGCGGCCGTCAATCAGCGCGTCGGTGATCTTGGTTGCATGGCTGAAATCGCCGACCTTGACACGGATGGATGTCTCGTATCCGCCGTCCTCCGTGGTCCCGTATACGACCGTCTCACCGTTGTTCACACCCGTGATCTTCACCCGGTTGCCCTGGTTGCGGATAGGTTCCACAACGCACACCGATGTGTCTGCGCTTTTCCAGGTCATGTTGTTGTTGGTTGCATTCTTCGGCTCGAGCACTGCGGCCGTGGTGGAAGAATCATTGAGGTCAATATAGGCCGTGCTGCGCAGCATATGGACGCCCTGCACGTGCTGACCGACCTTCACTCGGACCCTGGCCCGGCGGTTGGTGCCGTCGGTGGTGACAGCATTGACGTAGGCCTCGCCGGCCTTGATGCCTGTCACAATGCCTTCCGGACTGACGGTCAGAATGTTCCTGTTGGAGGTGGAAAATGTCAGCGTCTTGTTGCTGGCATTGTCCGGTTCAACATGCCAGGCCAGCTGCAGGGTTTCTCCCGCATAGACCATCGGAGCTGTGTCAAACGTCACGCTCTTCACTGGCTGCTGCACATGGACGGTCGCCCTCGCCTGCACGTTCCCGTTGGATTTGCTTGTGCAGACCACTTCACACGTTCCAAGGGCCACACCGGTGATTCGGCCCTGTCCGTTGACTGTTGCGATCGCAGGATCTGTGGTGGACCAGACGACATTCCTGTCGTTTGCATCCTTTGGCAGCACAGTCGCGCGGATCATGGTGTTTCTTCCCGCGCCCACGGTGATTTCCGTCTTGTCCAGATTGATTTCTCCGGCGGGCTGGGTGACCTGTACGCTGATGTTGGAACGGACATTGCTGCCGTCAACAGCTGTGGCGATGATGCGGACATTGCCGCGTTTGATGCCGGTCACACGGCCTTCTGCATCGACCGTTGCAATTCGCTCATCTCCGCTGGTCCACGTGACCTGCCGGAGTGTTGCATTCTCAGGCTGGAATGCAGCCGCAAGCTCAAGGGTCTCACCGACCGCCACGCTCTTGGCGCCGGCGGTCAGGGAGATCCGGCTGACCTGCTGGATGACCAGAAGGCGATACTGGAGTTTTACCGATTCGTCCGCCTGACTGGTCAGCGTCAGTACGGTTTCGCCCGCAGCCAGACCGGTCAGACTGTTTCCCTTCACCCGCACGATGTCCGCATTGTCCACTTCCAGCGTGACTTTTCTGTTTCGGACCGACTGCGGAAGAATCCGGGTATTGATCTGCAGATTCTTTTTCACCGGCAGGATGAGGAACGAAAGCCCGTCATCAGGCGCTGCTTCCGTTCCCCTGAGGAGCTGAATGTAAGGATCATCCGCACTGTAGACCGGAAGTTTTGCCAGGTTGACCACTTCCAGTGAGATGGTCTGTTCCGCCAGTGCACACGTGCCCATACAGAGCACGCCAAGCGCAAGCAGGATAAGCAGAATTCTTTTCATTCCGGAAAAACTCCTTTCGCACCGCATTGACATATCACATCCGGGATCAGCCATTTCCGCCCTCTGTGATGTCAATGCCTGTTATGGACAGCGTGCCGCTGGGCACAAAACCTCTGGCGACCTGTCCGTCAATCGTGGTTTCGATATAATCCCAGGCAGTCGAATTGTACATGGTGCTCAGGTAAGTCACTTTTGTACCAGCCGGGAGATGGGTCAGGACTTTGCCTGTCAGGGCCGGATCATCCGTCAGTGTTGTAGCCGTCAGGACTTCGCAGCTGCTTCTGTCCCAGGTCAGAATGTCAAGGTTCGGCTTCTTGCCCTTGATCTTGGCGCCATTGACATAGCCAACCCTGTACTGGCCGGCCTGATTGGCTTCATAGAGCATCAGCATCCAGCCGTCATCCCAGCCAAGCGCATACACAGCGCCGTTCGTGCTGCAGGTGGCCTTGCCGTTGTTGGCACGGTATGCATTGGTGGAAGGCGCAGTATAGACTGCCAGCTTCTGTCCGGCATCCAGGTTGACAAAGCTGAATCCACGCGGCTTGTTCACGGCCTGGGCAGGCGGTGTGGGCATTCCCTTGCCTGTGGGATTCGTCGTCTTCTTTTCGCGCATTTCGCGCCGGACGTCTTTGATCAGGTCCACATTCTTGTTTTCAATCTTTGAGCACTGCGAATAGGCTTCATGATGGTTTGTTGAAGATTCGCTGGCATTGGGCGTATACCACGGCATCTGGATAAACCAGTTGTAGCAGCGGCTGCCGGTCTCAAACTTGTAGCCATGACGAGCATAAATCTCGTTGAACGCATACAGCAGGGTGTCATACTTGTAACCCCAGAGTTCCTCCCGGGTCAGCTCTCGTTTGTCGCTGTCCGCGATAATATACATTGATTCAGCCTGCACAGCAGGCTGTACAAACGCAACTGCTGAAATCGTCAACAGCAGGGCCATAAGAAAACTCATCCATTTTTTCATTGTCATTGTCTCCATTTCATATTTTTTGTAACATTTCTGCAACTGTATATGCTGCACCATCTGTCTGTCCGTGCGGGCTGAAACAGTTTTGCACTCCGGCCTTCTCAGACCCTTTCAACCTGCACCTTGGGTTATCCGTCTTTTGATACGCACTTCCTTTCCGTCCGGCACCTGCATATAAGCAGAAACATGCAAAAATCATTCTTCATTTTCATCATTCTACAAAAACAAAGAATTCAGGGGTTATGTATTTTTCAGGCTGAGCGGCCCGCGCAATGCGTTCCATCCAGCCTTACCATTCATATTTATTTCGCTCTTCCCCCCCTGTTTCCTTCATTCCAAAAGAACAGTTTTTGCCTTTCTGCCTTTTTTCTTCAATTCTTTTTTTTCTTCTTCAATTCTTTATATATTGACTGCCAGAATATATTGACTGCCAGAGATGAAATTTCTCCGTATCAACCAATGGAAGCACCGATACGGGGTTTCCGAAATATGAAAGTGATTGTAAAGGAGATCGATATATATGGAAAAATATCTTGCAAACTGCTTTGATTATCAGAAGTTCGAAAACCATTCCGGCCTGCAGGCCGTCATCAATGATGTGCATTCCCGCTATGCAGTTGAGGAACTGAATCTGGATGAGATGGAATATGTGTCCGCTGCAGGCATGCTCAGGAAGCATGACAAAAAAGAAATCTGATTGTAACGAAAAGCTCTGATACTTTCAGCTGCTTCGGTCTGTGCCGAAGCAGCTTTTTGGCCTGACTGTGCAGAATGTCCCACGCAAAAAGCTGAAGCCCGGTGCTTCAGCTTTTTGCGTGGGAATAAACGTCCAACTATCAGTTCTTTATGATCTGGATGACATTGACGGAATGCGCTTTCAACGTCACCGTGAGGCTTCCGTTCCCTTCCTTCCATTCGCCCTCTTTCAATTCCACTTCAGTGTGTCCGATATCATTATAGGATTCCGTGCTTTCACCCCACACCGTGATCTGCCGCCAGCGGTACACGCCCTCAAGACCCGTATTCAGGACCAGGTTCTTTTCTTCACGCGGGGCCTTGTTCACCGCTGCAAAGGCCAGGGTTCCGTCCACCGTATTCCGGGTGCCGATCACATCGAGGACATCGACGTTTTCCATTCTGCCGTCCTGTGCAGCAGCCTGCATGGTTTCCATGTTCTCAGTCCAGAGGTCCAGCACCTCATCACCCAGATAATTGACATAAAGGTCGAATACATGGTATGTGCTGCGCAGCACAATCCCCTCCGCATGCGTGAAAATGCAGCCGCGCGTATTGACAATCGGTGCAAAACAGGCCATGCCGACGATATCACAGTTTCTGTTGAGGGTGTTCAGGAAACAGGCGGTGAACACGGCATCTGCCATGGTGTAATCCTGATTGCGGTCATTGAGATCCCGCGGTGTGATGTATTCCTCCCTCATGATTCCCTGCCTGAGCGTGTGTACATTCGGATGGTGCCAGCCTCTCAGGTTCCATTCGTCATACGCGATACGGATCTGCTTTTCCAGCCCGAATGCCTCCAGAAGTCCCCGCACTCTGCGGATTTCCGTATCGAGGTCATTGGTGCACGCCATGCTCTGCATATAGGTATAGAAGGTATTGTCATTCGCCATGAGGTTCCAGTACTTATGAATGGAAATCCAGTCCAGATGCTGTCCGCATGCTCTGAGCAGGCTGACATTCCAGTCGATATCGGCCAGGGCTGCCGCGGAAAGTTCTGCAGTCGGGTCCACATGCTTCATCATCTTGGCCGATTCGAGCACCAGCCTTCCCCATTCCCCGGATGACTTTGCGCCAATCTCCCACCATCCATAGTTTTCGTTTCCTATGCTCCAGTACCGGACATGGTGCGGCTGAGGAAATCCATGGGCAATTCTCAGACGGGCATACTCTCCTTCGTTTTCCAGATTGCAGTATTCGACCCAGTCACTCATCTCTTCCGCCGTTCCGGTTCCCGCGTTTGTGCAGATGTACGGCTCGCACCCGATCTTACGGCATAATTCAACATACTCATTGGTCCCGAATGTATTCGGATCTTCCACTCGCCAGGCCTTATCAAAGAAAGGCGTCCTGACAGGCCCTACCGCCTTCTTCCAGTGATAACTGGATACAAAGCAGCCGCCCGGCCAGCGGAGAATAGGCACATGAATCCGACGCATGGCTTCCAGCACATCCGTCCTGAATCCCTTTTCATCCGCAAGCGGGCTGAATGGATCATAGACTCCGCCATAGATCTGACGATGGAAATGTTCGATAAAATGTCCGTACAGCATTTCACTGCGCCGGCCCAACGTAGGACCTGTGCGAATAAACACGGATGCAGGGCTTTTCATCTGACATTCCTCCTGGTTCTTTATAATATGAAGATTTTCTGTTCTTTGCTGAGTGTATCAGGCAGTTGCGCTTGCGTCAACAGTCACTGCATGCTTCCTGCAGATGGCTCCGATTCTCTTCGTTTTAAAAAAATGGTGTATGCTGGAGGAATCGAGATCGGATTGTCGAAGTAGTTATAAGATCATATTTGAAAGGTCCTCAGGATACATATAGAGAATACTTTATTTTTTCCAACGAAGCAGCAGACTTTTTATTAAAGACATTGTTCTTTACTGCCATCTTCCGGAAACCTGCGTATCAATATATGGAAGCCGGGTGCTTCAAAAATATGAAAAAAACAGCCGTTCAGCGGCAGGAGGTAAGAACATGACGGAAAACATGATGGACATCGGCGATATCGAATTTGGTGCAGAACTGACCCTCGACGAAATGAACGAAATCTCCGGCGGTGCTTTCAAGAAGCCTGCTGCAAAGACCGGCTATACGATCTACCAGATCAAAGCCCATGACACCCTGATCCGCATTGCCAACAAGTTTGGCATCAAGAGCTACAAAGAAATCCTCAAGTGGAACCCCAAGATCACCAACCCGCGTCTCATCCGCACCGGTGATTATCTCTACATCAAAAAGTAAGAAACCCACTGCCATCCCGTAAAGATGTGCGTATCAACTGATGAA
>Ga0129307_1002958_pt1 | contig 11773 bp, 9 predicted proteins | sample P1105metagenome_FD_94437 | JGI IMG/M metagenome (GOLD analysis project Ga0129307, IMG submission 94437) | Capybara group fecal microbial communities from Wisconsin, USA - P1105 metagenome | ecosystem: Host-associated > Mammals > Digestive system > Large intestine > Fecal | place: USA: Wisconsin... | reverse complement strand
GAGATTTACATCGGTTATCCGGTGTGGTGGGGCGAAATGCCCATGCCGATGTTCACGTTCCTCGAGAAGTACAATTTGAAGGGAAAGACGATTCATCCGTTCGTGACTCACGAGGGCAGTGGCCTTTCTGGTGTGTCGCGAATCAAGAAGGTGACGGGCGCGAACGTGACGGCGGGTCTTGCCATTTACGGGCATGTCGCGCAGAACGAACGCGAAAAGGCCCAAAAAGATGTCGATAAGTGGGTGAAATAGTCTTGCTTAAAAATCCATAATGCAAAAATCCCGAACTGATTGAGTTCGGAATTTTGTAAGTCTAATTACGGGATTTTTTTACATGCTCAATTTGTGGCTTATGTGGGCTTCTACCACATTTACAACGTAGTCGCCCAATTTTTCACAGTCGTTGATGATATCCATATAGTGAACCCCGATTTGGTAGCTATACCGTTGGGCATTGATATCGTTGATGTTCTGTTCCTTGAGCATTTTGCGGTAATCGTTAATCTGATATTCGAATTTTAAAGTGTCAAGTACATTCACTATCGGAACATCTTCAATAACTGTAACCATGTGTGTAAGGGCGTTATTGCAGAGATTCATCATGTTTTCGATGTGGGCGTATTGCTCTTCGGTAAAATCTTCTTCGCCTTGGAACTTATGGCGAATGGCTCGGGACATGTTGTAGCAGGAATCTCCGATACTTTCTATTTCAGAGATTTCCTTCATCATTGATTGAAGTGCCTTTTTACTGTCTGGACTTAAGCGGCCTTCGCTAACTTTGTTCAGGTATTTTGCAATTTCGACTTCAAAACTGTCGCTGATAGATTCGTATTTTTCGATACGGTCAAAGAGCTTGTTAAATTCGTCTTCGTTCTTTATCCTGAGCAATTCGGGAACCATGCGGAACATCGTCAAGGTCTTTTCGACAAACAGGTTGATTTCTTTACGGGCTTCGAACAGAGATAGTTCCGCAGTATTCATGAGGCCTGCGCTGATGTACTTGATGCTGAAATCCTCGCCGTCTTCCTTTTCGTGGATTATCTTGCAGATAAGTTTTTCCATTGGCTTGATGAACCAGATAAGGAGCGTTACATTGCACAGGTTGAACGCCGTGTGGAATCCAGAAAGGGCATATGTGACGCGGATTCCCGCTTGGTTGATTTCTTCTTGGGTTTGCGGCACGAAATTTGGATCGAAGCCAACGAAATGACAAACCATGTTCACAAAGGGAGTGAAGATGATTAGCACCCATATCACACCGAATATGTTAAAGAGCATGTGGGCGAGTGCTGCGCGCCTTGCTTGCGTGCTTGCCGAAAGTGCTGCCAAGTTCGAAGTTACTGTAGTTCCGATGTTTTCACCCATCACAAGTGCGATGCCTTGGTAAATCGGGAGAACTCCGCTACTGCAAAGAATGAGCGTAATTGCCATGATGGCTGCCGATGACTGCACGCACATTGTAAGGATGCCGCCGAGCAGCAAAAACAGAAGCGTACTCCAGATGCCCCAGCCGCCTGTTGTCGCAAAGAAGTCGATAATTGCCTGGTTGTGCGCCAAATCCATCGCTACGGCGTTCTCGCGAAGCGTGGTAAGTCCGAGGAACATGAACGCAAAGCCAAAAATGAATTCACCGAAACTACGCACACCGCTTTTTCGCACATACGAAAGGGCGATGCCAAGTCCAAAAAATGGCCACACGAAGCTGCTCATGTTGAATTGGAATCCGAATATGGACATAATCCATGCAGTCGCTGTCGTACCGATATTTGCACCCATAATCACAGGAATAGCCTGCTTCAGCGTGAGCAAACCTGCATTCACAAAGCTCACCGTCATGACGGTAGTCGCTGTCGAAGATTGGACCGCTGCCGTGACGAATGTTCCTGTAAGTAGCCCGCCCAGGCGATGTTTGGTCATCGTTCCAAGAACGGCGCGAAGGTGCCCGCCAGTGAGTTTTTGTAAGCCTTCGCTCATGGTCTTCATGCCATACATGAGGAGAGCGAGGCATCCAATCATTTTCAAAATTGCAAGAATCATAGGACCTTATTTTGTTATGTAAAAGATGTGAATCCGATTTTTATTTCTGTTCCGAATCCAATAGTCGAATGCAGTTGGACTGTTGCGTGATGGACTTCTGCAATGTGCTTTACGATGGCAAGCCCAAGCCCTGTTCCGCCCGTTTCCTTGGAGCGGCTTTTATCGACGCGGTAGAACCGTTCGAAAATGCGGGATTGGCTTTCTTCCGGAATTCCGATTCCGGTGTCTTTCACGATCAGGGCTTTTTGTTCTACAAGTACAATAACTTTTCCTCCCGGTTCGGTATAACGGATTGCGTTATCGACTAGATTGAAAATCATTTCGTAAATCAGTTTTGCGTTTCCTAAAGTTACGGCAGACTTTACACCGTCTAAAGAAAGCTGGATGTTTTTTTTGCTTGCATTCAACATCAGGCTTTCGATACAGCTGTGAGCCAAATTCCAGAGGTTGATTTTCTCGTTAAGGTCGAACGGCTCGTGTTCTAGGTCGTTCAGTTTAGATAGCGTGATGATATCGTTGGCGATGGATTGGAGGCGTTTTGCTTCCTTGTGGATTTTACCAGCAAAAATCTTGACGTCTTCGGGTTTTGCCATGCCGTTTTCAATAAGTTCCGCATAGCCCGAAATGGATGTTAGCGGAGTTTTTAGTTCATGAGAAGCATTTGCCGTAAATTCATCTTTCAAGTGCGAAATTCTTTGTTTTTCATTTGAAAGTTGTTCAATGGTCAGTTGTAGTTCAAGGTCTTGCTTTTGAATGACATCGATAAGTGGACTGATTTCCTTGTATATGTTGTCAATGTTTTTCCATTCGGGGGTTCCAAGCTGATCTACCAATTTTTTTAGAGGGCTGATAAAAACACGACTGAGCCCTATGGCGATAAGTATGGCTGCGACAACAATTGCGGCGAGTAAGGCGGCCAGGTAAGGAACGGTTTTGGAGTAGGCTTGTTTCAGGCTCGCTTGGCGTGTGCCGAGGCGCATGATGTTTCCGTCTTTCAACCGTTTTGCATAGTAGAACGCTTTTGCCTGTAGCGTCGTGGAATAGCGGAGGTCTTCGCCGAATCCTTTAGCAAAAGCGTCGTTCACCTCTTCGCGGTTGTTGTGGTTCTCCATTTTGCTTGCTTCTGCATCGCTATCGTAGAGAATTTCGCCAGTCGAGTCAATTAGCGTAATGCGGAGTTCTTTGCTTGCGAATTGAGCGAGTTTTTGAGGATGGGCGTTGAGTGAATCGTTAATGTAGGCGACTTCGATGAGTTGTAATTTTTCACGCAGATGAATCTTTAGCTGTTCGGCCATCTCTCCTTCGAAAACTTGCGTCGTGAAATAGACTGCAAAGAAGGCCGCGATAACGCCCATATAAATCAAACTGTATCGAATACGGTCTTTCATTGGGCCTTGTATCCGACATTGCGGATGGTTTGTATAATAACACCCTGATCGCCTAGTTTTTGTCGAAGGGTCTTGATATGCATGTCAACCGTTCGCGTGTCCATCTTAAAACCAATTCCCCAAATTTTTTCCAGAATCTGTTGCCTTGAATAGACTAGGCCGGGATGCGATATGAGGAGTTTCAAAAGTTCGTACTCTTTGTAAGTCAGTTCTACGCTATTGTTGTTGACGGTAACATTGCGGGTGCCGGTGTTGAGATGAATTTCTCCAAGCGATATTTGGGCGGTTTCTTCGGATTCTGTCTTTGCCGTACCGGAGCGACGTAGCAAAGCGCGTACTCGAGAAACGAATTCCAGAATGCCAAATGGCTTTGCGATATAGTCGTCAGCCCCCAAATCCAGCCCCTTGACCTTATCTAGCTCAGAGCTTTTGGCGGTCAGCATGATTATGGGAATGTCTTTAGTATTTTCTTGCGCTCGAAGACGCTTTAGAATGCTGAGTCCGTCTTCGCCCGGTAGCATGATGTCGAGAATAAACAAATCTGGAATAGAAACCTTGACTTCTTCGTCTAATTTTTTTCCACAGTCAAAAGTTTTTACATCAAAACCACTGCTCTTGAGTGCGTATGCTTCCAGTTCACGTATCTCGGAATCGTCTTCAACAATATAAATCATGCTAAAACTCAGGAATTTATATCGTCAAGATAAAAAGTCTGCTGAATTATATCAATGCCTGAATGTATTTTTTCGCAAAAGTTTCACTTGCACTTTACACAGATTTTACAATTGATTGGGAGGCTTCCTTTTTTTTTCCCAGTTCAAAACGATAATTGCGGCAACCATGGACTATCCTTGGACGATGTGTCCGCGTTTTCGTTACTTGCCCAAACGTTTTTTAAACGTATTTCGAAAGAGTTTTTACGTCTTTGCCGCTCCAAGTGTAAAGGGCGAGCATCGGTTCATTTTCTGTTTGCATGGAATGGGTATGCTCCGATGGATGTAATATGAATTCACCTGGACCTTTTATTTTTGTGTGCCCATCTAAAGTCCAAATAGCATGCCCCGATAGAACGACATACAGTTCTGTGGCGGGGTGGTAGTGGGCGGGGTAAAAGGTGTTTTTTCCGAGGAGCGTGAATCCAAAGCAAAAATGCTCGTCATGGTACGGAGCCTCTGGGCCAAGAATTTCGCCCCATCCCATTTGTTCGCCCAAGTCCGGCAGGTCGGGACGAGGCTCGTAGTTGTATTTCCACGGCAAGTAGGGGAGTGCCGGTTCAAGCACTTTTAGCAAGTCATTTGTTTCAGAATTGCCATGCTTGATGGCGTCTTTTATCCAACGGATTAAAGGCGAGTTGCTCTTTTCAAATTTGCCGGTGGGTTTAGGTATGTTTCGAACTGCAAATTTGGCGGCTTCTAGGCCGATTTTATCGTCTATCTTAGCGCGCTTGAAAAGAAATTTTTGAGATTCTTCGATTAAATTGTGAATAACGGTTTGTTCCATGAATTATTTATCTTGTACTTGATTTTAATACGGCAACGGTATGGCCAATGGTCTCGCCTTGTTTGAAGGCTTCGTATGCTTCGGTGGCCGTAAGTTTTGACGGTTCAAGGCTTCTCTCGATTTCAAAAGCGCGGCTGCCGGATTCTTCTACAGAAACTGTTGCGAAGGCTTTTTGCAAGTCATTTGCGCGGTAGAAACGGAACGGCCCGAGTCCTGCTTTTTCTTGCGCGGCATATCCCGAAATCACGTCTTTGGGTTCCGCTTGGACTTTCCAAGAATAAGTGAAAATTTCGGAAGAAAGTCCTGCAAGTTCACCTAGCTTTATGAACGCACTTAATGGAACACGGCCTCCGAGCGTGGAATAGACGGCTCCATTTTCGGCTAGGTATTCTCGCGCTTGCTTGAGAGCAAGGTAATGCAGGTCAAGCATTTGTTCGTGAACGAATTCGGGAATTGCTTCTGCCCGCTTTTCGAGATAGTGTCCGCTGTTCCTTTTGTCTTCGATTTTTGTATTGCTTGCCAAAGGAACGTTGGGGAGGTTCTCGTAAATGACATCGAATTTTCGCTTGCCGTTTTGGAGCGGTTGCAAAAGGTCGCCGTCGCCGAACTCGAATTCAATGGATTTGATGTCTTTTATGTTGTCCCTGATATTGCGGGCGGCTGTGGCGACAACGCTTTCTTGCAAATCCGTGAACCCCACTCGCTTTGCGCCCAAAAGCTCGACGCCTGTCAAAACATCAATGCCTGAACCGGTGCCAATCGAGGCAAAAGCTTCGATGTCTTTGCCTAATTTTTCGCGGATGAGCTTGAACGCAGGGGCTGCGATATAGGCTACCCAATCGCTTTTGAGATCTTCGGTTTTGGGGAGATAAGCGTGGTCGGCGACTTCGATGGATAGGTATTCTTGGATGCGTTGGGGAGTCCCTTCCAAAGCAAGATATTTCTTTACATCAACAATAATACTCAATTACTTACCACCTTTTGTTTTTGCTGTACTTGCGTTTATAGCTTGTTCGAAGTCGGCTATGATGTCGCGCGGGTCTTCAATGCCGACGGAAACGCGGATCATATCGTCCGGGATGCCTGCGGCGAGCCTGTCTTTAGGAGAAAGCTGCGAATGCGTGCTCGTTGCCGGGTGCAAAACGCTTGTGCGGGCGTCGCCTACATGCACGACGAGGGCGGCGACTTTCAAAGCCTTGACGAAAGAGCGGATCGCAGCCTTGCCGCCTTTGAGACCGAACGTCAGAACGCCGCTTCCGCCTTGGTAATCGAAGTATTTGCGGATGTGCTTGAAATTCGGGCTGGTTTTAAGCCCCGGATAGTTGACCCAATTGACGGCGGGATTTCTGGAAAGATATTCTGCCAAAGCCAAAGCGTTGTTGCTGTGCTGGGGCATGCGCAAATGGAGCGTTTCGAGCCCGAGATTCAAAAGGAACGCGTTGAATGGGCTTAGGCAGACTCCGAAATCGCGCAAGTATTGGGCTCTTGCTTTTGCGATGAAGGCTGCTCTGCCAAATTTTTGCGTATAGGATGTGTTTGCGTATTGCGCATCGGGTTCTACGAGATCCGGGAATTTTCCGTTTTCCCAGTTGTAATTTCCACCGTCAATCACGACACCGCCAAGAGCAATTGCATGACCGTCGATATACTTTGTTGCAGAATGAATGACCACGTTGGCTCCGTGCTGCAAAGGCTTTACGAGGAACGGCGTGGCGAGCGTGTTATCCACAACGAAGGGAACGTCAAATTCTTTGGCGAGTTTCGAGAATTTATCGAAATCGAGAATGCCCAAAGCCGGATTCCCGATGGTTTCGCCGAAAATGATTTTTGTGTTCGGACGGAACGCTTTGCGGAGTTCTGCGACAGAATCTTCGGGATTGATGAAAGTGGTCTCGATGCCGAGTTTTGCAAGACGAACGCTGAGCAACGTATAGCTGCCGCCATAAATGTGCTTGCTTGCCACTATGTGGTCGCCAGCCTTCACGAGGTTCGAAATGGCCAACAGCACTGCGGATTGCCCAGATGCGGTCGCGACTGCGCCTACGCCGCCTTCGAGTTCCGTAATCTTGCTTTCAAACGCGGCGACGGTCGGGTTTCCGGTGCGAGTATATTTGTTGCCGGATTGCTTTAATGCAAAAAGTCTTTCGACTTCGTCAACGTCTTCGTACTTGTATGTGGTTGATTGGAAAATTGGGAGGACGCGGGGTTCGCCAATTTTGGGCTTCCAGCCGGCTTGTAGACACTTTGTTGCAAAATTCCATTGGCTAGGGTCAGCGATATTTGCTGTTTCAATTGATTTTTTTGCTTTAAGTTTGGACATTCGAAATGCCTCCGTACTGCTATAATTTTTTTCAAAATATAGAACGTACTTATAGCTTTGTCCAATACTTAATTAATATTGTGTATTATAGATTTAATTTATTAGTAATTGTAAAGTACTTTATTATGAACGTATCGGGCTAAAGGCTTTCTTCAAAAGCTGCGAGGAATGAACGGCCTTGCTCCCATTCGCGTAAGTTTGTCGCAGAATTGATATGACCGAGTTTGCCTGCGTTGAATAGCTTTACGCCCCAAGTAGATGCGAAAAACTGTGCACGTTCCATCGAAACGAACTGGTCGTTTTCGCTAGCGACAACGCAAGCGGGAATAGGCAACTTTTCAAGCGGCATCGGTGCGAAATGCTTGATGACTTCGATGTTATCTACATCGCTTGGAGAAACGAGAAACGCTCCCTTGACATGCGAGGGAATATTGTTTTGATTTTGCGTGAGGTACATGACGGTTGTCGCAACGCCGAGGCTATGGGCGACAATGATGGCGTCCTCTTTCAAATTTTCGATGGTGGCTTTAAGTGTTTCGATCCATTCTATTTTTTGCGGATGCTCCCAGTCTCGCTGCGGTACACGGCTAGTGTTTTGCAAGCTCTTTTGCCAAAAAGTTTGCCAATGTTTTTCGTCAGAATTATTTAAACCGGGTACAATCAGGTAATGCATAAAAATCTCCGTACATTTATTCCTAGCCGAAAGATAGGATAATTGCGTGGACTTGTCATTTTTGCTGGCGTCGTCATTCTCGCGGAGGCGAGAATCTATGGATCCTATCACTGCGGCTTCCAGCCTTGTTCCAGGATGACACTGTTTGTTGTTTATCGCTTAAAGTGCCGCCGGCATGACCTCACAGCTCATTGCCCACAGCTCCTCTTTCGTCTTTGGACAAGTCCCAAATGCTAGGCTTAATCATGCCCATGCAAGCTTGATCGCGATATTCGCCGGACGCATTTGTCGTCAGTAGGGCCAAAGGCCCGTTCTTTGTACAAGTACCAAATGCTAACCTCGGTCATGTCAAAACAAGTTTTGTCGCGACTCTCGGTTTACGCATTTGTCGTCTAAATGATATAGTACCACTCATCGCTTTGCGTGAATTCGGTAGTCTTGTGTTTTTTGCTGTCGGTAGTGGTGTAGTCGAGTTCTAAATTCTTGATGCTCACGCGGGTGTTGGCTTCGATGGAACGCGTGATAAATGCGTTGCCGCCGATAACTGCATTTTCGCCCACGATGGTATCGCCGCCGAGAATGGAGGCTCCAGCGTAAATGGTAACGTTGTCCTGAATTGTCGGGTGGCGTTTTTTACCGGAAAGTCTTTGGCCGCCTCTTGTCGAGAGTGCGCCCAGCGTCACGCCTTGATAAATCTTCACGTTTTTGCCGATGACTGCGGTTTCGCCAATCACAATGCCGGTGCCGTGATCGATAAAAAAGTACTTGCCAATCGTTGCGCCCGGATGGATGTCGATGCCCGTTTTGGAATGGGCGTATTCGGTCATGAGTCGCGGGAGAACTGGAACGTGCAAAAGGTAGAGTTCATGGGCGATGCGGTAAATGGTCGTTGCCATGAGGCCGGGGTAGGCGAGGATGATTTCGTCTAAGCAGCCGGCAGCGGGGTCGCCGTCATAAGCGGCGTGCAAATCCGTTTCCAAAAATTCTCGGACTTGCGGAATCTTGGAGAAAAATTCCTTACAAATTCTATAACTTTCGATCTTGCGTTCATCGGAAGTCATGGTGCCACGAAGTTTACAGTAATCCAATGCAATCGCCACCTGCTTGTGAAGGTGGTAGAAGGTATCTTCGATAAGAACCGCAAAGGTGTTTTTGGGGTTATAAATCTTGTGCGAACGATCCCTGAAGTGGCCCGGATAAACGACTCTAATCAAATTCTGCAAAATCGTTTGAATCTCGGCCTGGTCGGGTCGATTGTAGATGTCGATGTTATCGATATGCTTGCCGCGATTGTAATCATCAAAAATAGTTTGTACGGCTTTTGCTACTTCAGATTCTTGGATAAGTTCGTGCATAGATTTTTGAAAAATAAGAAGTAAAGATAAGGTATGAGGTGTGGGGTCGGTCGCCTACGGCTCCCTTTGGGGTCTGGGCTATTGCTCAAAACCTCAAAGGTGCGTAGCGCCGTGCTCATACCTCAGAGCATCCGTAGGATGCGAGCTGAATCACGCGAATGTCTTCAACGCACGGACAAGTGCGTCGATGTCATCGGGCGAGTTGTAGAGTGCGAGAGTGGGTCGCACAGTACTTTCGTAGCCGAAATGGCGGAGAACTGGCTGAGCGCAGTGATGCCCGGTGCGCACGGCAACGCCGTATGCGTCGAGTCTCTTGCCCACTTCTTCGTCGGAATAACCGTCGAGCTTGAAGGCGAGCGCAGAAGCCTTGTTGAGTGCGGTTCCTACAAGGTGGATTCCCTTGACGGTCTTCAGTTCCTTGAGGCCATACTGCAACAATTCATGTTCCCAGCGGAATACGCACGGCATCCCGATTTCGGAGAGGTACTGGAGAGCTGCACCCAAGCCAACAGCGTCGGCGATGCTACCCGTTCCTGCTTCGAACTTGTTCGGAATTCCGTTGTAAATCGTGCGTTCAAACGTCACGTCCGCAATCATGTTACCGCCGCCATGGTAAGGTCTTGCTGCTTCGAGCAATTCCTTCTTGCCATAGACAACGCCGATACCGGTCGGAGCAAACACCTTGTGTCCAGAGAACACGAAGAAGTCTGCATCGAGGGCTGCAACGTTTACCGGGATGTGAGCGATGGACTGAGCACCGTCAATGAGGATTCTCACGCCGTGTCTATGAGCGATGGCGATCAATTCTTCAATCGGGGTCACAGTGCCGAGCACGTTCGAAACATGCGTCACGGAGACGAACTTGGTGCGCTTCGTGAACAGTGCTTCGTAGTCGTGGAGTTTGAGCTGACCCGTGGAATCGCACGGAATCACCTTGATCACGGCACCCGTTTCTTCGGCAATGAGCTGCCAAGGAACGATGTTGGCGTGGTGTTCCAAGATGGAGACGATGATTTCGTCACCCGGCTGGAGCGTGGGCTTCACGTAGGCGTTTGCAACCAAGTTAATAGCTTCGGTCGTACCGCGAACGAAAACAACTTCTTGCGAAGACGGAGCACCGATAAAGTCACGAACGATGTTGCGTGCATTTTCGTATGCGTCTGTCGAGGCAGCCGCGAGCGTGTGTGCACCACGGTGGACGTTCGAGTTTTCATTTTCGTAGTAGTACTTGAGGCGGTCAATGACAACCTGCGGGCGCTGCGTCGTAGCACCGTTATCGAGCCAAACAAGCGGATGACCGTTGATCTGCTTCGAAAGAATCGGGAAGTCAGAACGGATCTGGGCAAGCGTCTTGGAACCGATGCGGATGGAATCGTTGCGAGAATTTGCGCCGCTGTTTGCAGAACCCGTCTTCACGGAGTCGCCACCGAGAGATGTCGGAGCGTCGATCTGGCGATTAGCTTCGGCAGCCTGCGTCTTGGACACGACTTTCGGGGAGTAACCCTGAGCCGGTGCGGGGGCTGTCGGAATATCGCTCAGCTGCGATGCGAACTGCGATTCGGGAACCGCAGGGGCTTCAACGGTGTTGAGCCAGGTGTCTGTAGAACTTCCGCCGTAGGCAAACGGAGCCGAAGATGTCGGCTGGTCGCCATAAGTCGCAAAGGGATGTTCCCAGTCGAAGGCTGGAGTTTGGCTAATGGCTGCGGCCCCCTGTGCTGCACTTACGCCCTGAGCGGCAGATGCATTCTGCGCTTCGGGAGCGGCGGGGGTTGCTGCATATGCGCTATCCGTTAAATCTGGAAAATACGCATTTGCCAATTGCTCCAGTTCAGCCGCATTGGGAACTCCGGCGAGTTCTTCCAGCGATCTGGTTTCTGGATTATTCGTAGTCATAGTATTCGCCAACCTCTACGTCTTCAAGGACTGCGATAGCGTCGTCGGAAAGGATTGCTGCAGAGCAGTAGAGCGACAGGAGGTAAGATGCAACACCCTTGTTGTCGATACCGCGGAAACGCACAGAGAGGCCGCGAGAGTGTTCGTTCTTGAGGCCAGCCTGGAAGAGACCGATAACACCGCGCTTTGCTTCGCCAGTACGGACGAGCAAGATGTTGGTCTTGCCACCCTTGGACTTCGGATTCTTCACGCCATCGACAAGGAGCTTGTCGGTCGGGACGAGAGGAATGCCGCGCCAGGTGAGGAACTTGCCACCGGCGATGTCAACGACGACAGGCGGCACGCCACGGCGGGTGCATTCGCGTTCGAAAGCTGCAATAGCACGCGGGTGGGCGAGGAAGAAGGACGGTTCCTTCCAAACCTTGGAGATGAGTTCATCGAGATCGTCCGGAGTTGGGCGGCCATCGTCGCGGAGCGGCTGGATGCGCTGGGAGTCAGCGATGTTCTTCAAGAGACCGTAGTCGTCATTGTTGATGAGCTGGCTTTCCTGACGTTCGCGGAGAGATTCGATAACGAGACCGAGCTGTTCCTGAACCTGATCATACGG
>Ga0129307_1002957_pt1 | contig 11774 bp, 4 predicted proteins | sample P1105metagenome_FD_94437 | JGI IMG/M metagenome (GOLD analysis project Ga0129307, IMG submission 94437) | Capybara group fecal microbial communities from Wisconsin, USA - P1105 metagenome | ecosystem: Host-associated > Mammals > Digestive system > Large intestine > Fecal | place: USA: Wisconsin... | reverse complement strand
TAGATGGCGTTGTCGATGCCTCCAGAGACTTCCGGGTCCATACCATCATACTTGGTGATGGTGAACACGTTGGTGGCCGACATGTAGATGCGTCCGTCGATGCCTTTGTAACCACCCCCCTTGAAGAGGCTGCTGAAGGAGTATCCCAAGGTGATGTTGTCGCACTTGAGGAACGAGGCATTGTGGATGAAATAGTCGGATACCACCTGGTCGTATGTCTGCCAACCATTCTTTATTGAAATAGGTGTCGCGTTCTGCAGGTAGAAGAAGGAGTTGTCGTAACGCTTGTCGATGTTGGCGAAGCCTGCCTGGCTGTCCCAATAGACGTAGTTGTCGAAACTGGCGCGCAGTCCGAAGCCGAAGTCGATGTTCTTGTATTGCAGCCTGGAACTGAGACCGGCGGTGTAGGGAGCATCGGGGCTCTTGTAGAAATAGAGGTCTGCGTCAGAGATTTGACCGTCGGCGTTGCGGTCCACATAGACACCCTCAAGTGGCTTGCCGTTCTCGTCATATACTTGCTGATAGACGTAGAAGGAGTGGTGAGGTTTGCCAACGGTGTGTGCCTGGACGGTGTTGCCGGTACCTGATGCGATACCACCCGTCTTGATGATGGAGGCCTCGCCGGTAAGCTCGGTGATTTCGTTCTTGTTGTAGGTGAAGTTGGCGCTCACCTCCCATTGCCAGTTGGTGGTCTGTACCGGGCGAACGGTGAGCGAGGCCTCGATACCGGTGTTCTCCAAAGAGCCGATGTTGGAGATGACGGTGTTCCTGAAGTTGGAGCCGGCAGACACGGAGGCGTAGTTGATCAGGTCGGTGGTCTTCCGCTTGTACCAATCGACGCTACCGCTGACACGGTTCTTGAACATGCTGAAGTCCAAACCCACGTTGTAGGTGGTGGTGGTCTCCCACTTCAGGTTCTTGTTGTAGGCGTCGGGACGGTAGAGAAGTCCGCTGCCGTTGACTCCGATGATGGGATAGCGTCCGTCAACGTTGTTGCTGTTCGCGTTGTAGGATGCGAAGTAGGTGTAGTTGCCAATGCCGTTCTGCTGTCCGGTCTTACCCCATCCCAAGCGCAACTTGAGTTCGTTGAGCCAGGTGGCGTTCTTGAAGATGCCTTCCTCGCTGATCTTCCATCCCAAGGCAACGGAGGGGAAGGTGGCCCAGTGCTCTCTGAAGCGTGAGGAACCGTCGCGTCTGACGGTGGCGGTAATCATGTAGCGGTCCCAGGCGATGTAGTTGGCACGTCCGAAGAAACTCACCAAGTAGCTCTCTTGCTTCCACTCGCTGATGGAGGGGTCGCTGTATGGGGTGCCGGCAAGTGACTTCCCGCTGGAATCCCTCAGGGCGGTGTTGGCAGGGTAGTGGTCGGCATAGTAGGAGTTGCCCCAATATTTGTTATGGCTCCACTCGTAACCGGCCATGATGTCGAAATGTTGGGTCTCGAGGAAGTCCTTGTAGTATTGTGCGTAGGCGGAGTAGGTGAGGGTGTACTTGTGCTCCTTGGAGAAGCCGCTGTTGCCCATGTAGTTGTTGGAGGGTCCCCAGTCGGCGTAGTCGGTGTCCTGCTGTCCGTTGCCCCAGTCGCCGGAGGCGTTCATGTGCAGTCTGAGGTCTTCGAAGCCGTGTACTTGGTAGTCCACCTCCACGTTGCCCAGATAGTCGTAGGAGTTGGCGCGGTCGTTCTTCTCATAGAGCAAAGCCACAGGGTTGTAGGTGGACTTGGTGTTGAGGATGTAGTCCCATGCACTGTCACCATAGGCAGTGGAGCTGGCGAGCCATCCCCAGTAGCCATGGAAATTGCTGATGGCTTGGGGTGAGCCGGGGTAGAGGCTTCCGGGCTTGTCCATGAATCTCAGCGTGGCCGGGTCGTTGGTGGTGACGGGCTGCGTGGGGTCCATGCGCAGGGCGTTGCTGATGGCAGAGGTGTTGGCATACCTGTTGTGGTTGTACATGAACTTGCCGTTGATGTTGAATTTCAGGTGGTCGTTGAGCAGCGAGGGGTTGAGGGTCACGCTGGTGGTCACACGCTGGTAGTTGGAAGTCTTGAGGATACCGTTCTGGTCGGTGTAGCCTGCACTGAGGCGGTAGGGCATGTTCTTCAAGCCGCCTTTCACCGTCACGGTGTGGTCGCTGCTCACCGCGCCGTGGAAGATTTGGTCGGTCCAGTCGGTGTCGGCGTTGCCGAGGAGGTTCCATGCGTCGGAGCCTTGGCCGTAGTACGACTTGATGAAGTCGCGATACTCGCTGGCACTGAGCACGTCGAACTCGTTGGCCTTTACGGAGTAGGAGATGTTGCCGTTGTAGCTCACCTGAGGAGCCATTCCCGTGCGTCCCTTCTTCGTGGTGATGATGATGACACCGTTGGAGCCGCGGCTACCATAGATGGCAGTGGCGGAGGCGTCCTTGAGCACGGTGAAGCTCTCGATGTCGTTGGGGTTGACCATCGCCAATGCGTTGGCGGAGCCTTTCACGCCAATCTCGTCCATCGCCATTCCGTCGATGACGATGAGCGGGTCGCTGCTGGCGTTGAGCGACGAGCCGCCACGGATGCGGATGGTAGCCCCTCCACCGGGAGTACCACCACCGTTGGTCACGGTCACACCGGCAATCTTGCCCTGGATCATGTCTTGGGCGCTGGTGATGAGACCATGGTTCTTCTCGTCGGGCTTGATGGCTGTGACAGAGCCGGTGAGGTCGTTCTTCTTCGCCACACCATAACCAATCACCACCACCTCGTTGAGTGAGTGGGAGTCGTCTTTGAGCAGCACCTCCACATGGGGGGCGGCGGCCACCTCTGCTGTCTCATAACCTATGTACGAGACTTGCAGCACGTCGCCTTGCTTTGCTTCGATAGTGAAATTGCCGTCGAAGTCGGTCACCACGCCGCCAGCCTGCCCGACAATGCGGATGGTGGCGCCGATGATGTCTTCGCCGGTAGGATCCTTTACATGGCCATTGACAGTGAATGACTGTCCAAAGGCACTTGCTGATAGGAACAGCCCCATGAGGAGGCCGAATAGCCTAACAGGAATTGCGAAATGTACCTGCTTCATCTTGTTTTGTTTTAAGTTAGTATATTATTGAATTGTATATAATTTATTTAGGTAATAATCTCTTATCATTTGGAAGTCCTATGGGATGGGTAGGAACGGAATTTTCTTGTCAAAGGAATATTGAGATTGCAAAAATAAGTCATTTTTTGCACCATTGTACTTTTTATATCGGAAAATATTTATTTTCAGCTATGCAAACGTTTGCGCAAGCAAATGGAATAATATAAAAGATGTGGGAGAACAACGTTTATTTTTTTTTCATATCTTTGCCCTTGGTTTTCATAATTCGTGAAATGATGAACGAACATCCGCCACTCACCATGAAGGACATCGCACGAGAACTGGGAGTTTCCGTTGCCACTGTCTCAAGGGCCCTGAAGGACAGCCCGCGCATCAGCGTGGAGCGGCGCGAGGCCATCAAGGCATACGCCCGTGAGCACAACTTCGCGCCCAACCTCTTGGCGGAGTCGTTGAGGCACAGCCGTGTGCACCCGATGAAAATCATCGGCGTCGTCATGCCGCAGCTCAATCATTTCTATTTCTCCTCCATCCTCGGTGGCATAGAGGAGGAGGCCGCCGCCAGGGGCTATATGCTCATGGTGGCTCAGAGCTGTGAGCAATATGAGCGGGAGGTGCGCATCTGCCAGGCTTTCTATGAAAACAAGGTGTGTGGCATCATCGTCTCACAGGCGAAGGACACGGTGAAATATGACCATTTCGAACGCCTCATCAGCAACGGCGTGCCATTGGTGTTCTTCGACCGCATCTGCACTGGCATCAACAGCAGCCGTGTGGTGGTGGATGACTACATGGGTGCCTTCAACGCGGTGACGCACCTCGTGGAAACTGGCTGTAGAAGAGTGGCATACTATGGATCCTCGATGCATTTGGAAATCTCGAAAAATCGGTACAACGGCTATCGGGACGCACTGCTCAGGCACGGCCTCCCGCCCGACCCACGATACATGCGCATCTGTGACAACAGGGCCGACGCAGAACTCATCACACCCGAACTGCTTGCCATGGACGAGCATCCCGACGCTTTCTTCGCCGTCAACGACGATACCGCCATTGGCATCCTTTACACCGCCAAGCGCCTTGGCTTCCGCGTCCCCGATGACATCTCCATCTGCGGTTTCACGAACGGAGAGAGGGCCATCGCCTGCGAACCGATGCTCACCACCGTAGAGCAGCGCGGCAAAGTGGTGGGAGAGGAGGCCGCCAACATTCTCATCGCCAAAGCGGAGGGCTTCATTCCCCCCGACAAGGTGGAAAAGCGCGTCGTGCGCACCCGGCTCATCGTGAGAGGCACCACAAGATAGGGCAAAAGAAGACCCCGTCTTCCCCAGCTCCTCCCAGAACATCCCATTCCCTCCCAGAACATCCCATTCCCTCCCAGTATAACCCTAAAAACCCATAAAAAATAATGAAAACAAGACCCGACCTTAACTTTTGGAAACTCTGGAACCTGAGTTTCGGCTTTTTTGGCGTGCAAATAGCGTATGCCCTTCAGAGCGGCAACATCAGCCGCATCTTCAGGACGCTGGGTGCCGACCCTCATTCGCTGAGCTTCTTTTGGATACTGCCTCCCTTGATGGGCATTATTGTGCAACCCATCGTGGGTAGCCTTTCCGACAAGACGTGGTGCCGTTTTGGACGCCGCATCCCCTACCTCTTCGTTGGAGCGGCCATGGCTGTGGCCGTGATGTGTCTCCTGCCCAATGCAGGCTCTTTAGGAATGAGTGTGTCGGCGGCTCTCATCTTCGGACTAATCGCCCTCATGCTGCTCGACACTTCCATCAACATGGCTATGCAACCGTTCAAAATGCTTGTCGGTGACATGGTCAATGAGAAGCAGAAGGCCAAAGCATATAGCATACAGTCGTTCCTCTGCAATGCCGGAAGCGTGGTGGGCTTCGTCTTCCCATTCTTCTTCACCTGGATAGGGCTGAAGAACGTCGCTCCGGAGGGTGTCGTGCCACCATCGGTGGTGTGGTCCTTCTACATCGGAGCCCTCATCCTCATCTTGTGTGTCATCTACACCACGTTGAAAGTGCGCGAGATGCCACCTAAGGAGTATGCCGAATACCATGGTCTGATGGAGAAGAAGGAGGACAGCGGCAACTGGTTCACTTTGCTCAAAAACGCACCTGCCACATTCTGGAGGGTGGGACTGGTGCAGTTCTTCTGCTGGGCTGCCTTACTTTATATGTGGACCTACGTTGTTGATGCTGTCTCTGAGACCGTATGGGGCACCACCGAATCCGCAACGGCGGAATACCAGGAAGCAGGAAACTGGACGGGTATTCTTTATGCCATCCAGGCATTGGCCAGTGTGGTGTGGGCTGCCGTGCTGCCCCGTTTCAGCAATATGAAGGTGGCATACGCTGTGAGTTTGCTCATCGGTGGACTTGGCTTCGCACTCATACCTTTCGTGCACGACAAGTACCTTATGGTCATACCTTTCATCCTCATCGGAGCGGCTTGGGCGGCCATGCTTGCCATGCCATTCACCTTCGTCACCAACGCACTTGAGGGATATGGGCACATGGGTGCCTACCTGGGACTGTTCAACGGCACCATCTGCGTACCGCAAATCGTCGCTGCACTTTGTGGAGGTTTCGTCTTCCAGCTCGTCGGCGCACATCAAAGCACCATGATGATTGTCTCCGGTGTCTTGCTCGCCTTGGGAGCCATCAGCGTCTCAGCCATCAAAACGAGGGCCTAAAGGTCTTAGGGTCTCCAAGGTCTCTAAGGTCCTCAAAGTCCTTAGAGACCTTAAAGACCTTAAAGACCCTAAAGTCCTTAAAGCCCTTATCTCCCCTTGTTGTCGCGCAATCGTTTGCACATTTGAAAGATGCTTTTTGTGCATTTCCGGTGGACAATCAAGATGAAAATACATTACTTTTGACCCAAAATTGACCAAACCTATCATCACTATGAACCTACATTTTCATATCGACTACCAAACCACATTTGGCGAGGAGCTTGTGCTCAACCTCGTCTCGCCCGCACATGGGGGCGAACGTGTGACCACCCCTTGCAGGATGGAGACAAAAGACGGAATGAGATGGACATGCCAATTGTGCAACGTGCCCAAAACCAGTGCCTACCTCGAATATTATTACACACTCGTCAGGGGAGAGCAAGTGCTCAGAAAAGAGTGGACGTTGGAGACACACCGGTTGGAAATGGCTGCCAAGAAGGCTGAAGAGGTCACCATTTATGACCACTGGATTGACATCCCCGAAAACGCCTACCTCTATAGTTCGGCATTCACCGACTGCATCTGCCGACACGACCGCATCACACCGCCGCCACACAACTTTCTCAGAACAGTAAGACTAAAGGTGCGCGCCCCACAACTGCGACGCAACGAGCGCCTCGCACTCTTGGGCAACGACCCGGCCTTGGGCAACTGGTCACCACTCGAAGCCGTGCCCATGGTGGAGCATAATTACAACGAATGGTGGGTGGACATCGATGCACAACGCATAGGAAAACAGTGCTTCGAACTCAAGTTTGTGGCCCTTGACGAGGACATCGACGTCACACCGCTGTGGGAACTTGGCGACAACCGCGTCATCGACCTGCCGGAACTGAAGGACGGAGATGCCGTGGTGTATGAACTGCCCGAGGCGCGTTTCGACATCTACGGGCTGAAATGCGCCGGCACCCTCGTGCCTGTATTCTCACTGCGCTCGGAGGACAGTTTCGGAGTGGGGGATTTCGGGGACTTGCGCAAAATGGTGGACTGGGTGGCCCACACGCGGCAGAGGCTGCTGCAGGTGCTGCCCATCAACGACACCTCCACCACACAGACCTGGGTTGACTCCTATCCATACAATTGCATCAGCATCTTCGCACTCCACCCGCAATATACCGACCTCAACGCACTGCCAGCTATCGCCGACGAGGCGAAGAGGGCCGAGATGGAAGCCTTGAGGAAAGAACTCAATGCACTCCCGCAAATCGACTATGAGCGCGTCAACGCCGCCAAGGGCCAATACCTGCGCATCCTCTTCGAACAAGAGGGGAAGAAGGTGCTCGCCTCCCCGGAATTCAAGGCCTTCTTCGAGGATGCAAAGCAATGGCTCGTGCCATACGCACAATACTGCCTCTTGCGCGACAAATACGGCACGGGCGATTTCTCACAGTGGCCTGACCACAAGACCTGGGACGAGGGCGACCGCCAAGCACTCACCTCGCCAAGGACGAAGGCTTACAAGGAGGTGTCCTTCTTCTATTATATGCAATACGTCCTCAACAGCCAGATGGAGGCCGTACACGTCTACGCAAGGGAGAGGGGAGTGGTCCTCAAGGGTGACATTCCCATCGGGGTGAACCGCTACGGATGCGACGTATGGATGGAGCCAAGATACTTCCACCTCGACGGACAAGCCGGCGCTCCACCCGATGACTTCTCTGCCAACGGACAAAACTGGGGCTTCCCCACCTACAACTGGGAGGAGATGCTCGCCGACGGATGTGCATGGTGGGTTAGGCGCTTTGCCAACATGGCCAAGTACTTCGACGCATACCGCATCGACCATGTACTCGGATTCTTCAGAATATGGGAAATACCTGCACACTCCGTACATGGACTGCTCGGGCAGTTCTCGCCGGCACTCGCCATGACCATTCCCGAGATAGAGGCCTACGGACTGAAATTCAAGGAGGAGTATCTGCAACCTTACATCGACGACAGCATTCTTGAGAAGGTCTTCCCCGGCAAGGTCGACATGGTGAGGGAGAATTTCCTCGAACCAATAGGTGAAGGACGTTACCGCATGAAACTCGAGTTCGACACGCAACGCAAGGTGGAAAAAGCCTTCCAAGGGAAAACTGACAAGGAGAGCACCGACATGCGCGACGGACTATACGCGCTCATCAGCGACGTGCTCTTCTTGCGCGACCACCGCGACCCGGAAAAATACCACCCGCGCATCGCCGTGCAGCTCGACTTCGTCTATGAAACCCTCAGCGAGCATGAGAAATATGTCTTCAACAGACTTTACAACGATTATTACTATCGCCGCAACAACCAGTTCTGGTATCGCGAGGCCATGCGCAAACTGCCTAAACTCGTGGAGGCGACAAGAATGCTCGTATGCGCAGAAGACCTGGGCATGGTGCCCGACTGCGTGCCATGGGTGATGAACGCTCTGAAAATCCTCAGCCTCGAACTGCAGTCGATGCCCAAAGACCCAAGCACACGCTTCGGGCATCTCTCACGCAACCCATACCGCTCCGTATGCACCATCTCCAGCCACGACATGCCTACGCTCAGGCAATGGTGGGACGAAGACCCGGAACGTACGCAGGAATACTACAACACCATGCTCTACAGAGGTGGAGAGGCCCCGCACCCGCTGCCAGGATGGCTCGCCAGCGACATCATCTCGCGGCATCTCACCAGCCCCTCCATGCTCTGCGTCATCTCCATACAGGACTGGCTCGCCATCGACGAGCGGCTGCGCCTTGCCGACCCCAACGCAGAGCGCATCAACATTCCTTCCATCCCAAGGCACTATTGGAGATACAGGATGCACCTCACCATCGAGCAACTCATGGCAGAGCATCGGTTCAATGACAACATTGCCGACCTCATCGTACAAAGCGGAAGAAAATGACAAAACATCCAAGATTTTTACACATGCGCATCACATCAATTCTCGTCGCCGCAATCCTCGCCACCGGCGCTGCGGCGCAAACAATTACCTCGCCTGACGGAAACGTCAAGTTGGATTTCTCCTTGCAGCAGGGAAGACCCACCTACCAACTCTCCTACAAGGGGAAGGACGTGGTGAAACCCAGCCATCTGGGTCTCGAACTCGCCAAGGACAAGCACGCCAGCAAGGGAATGGATGAGACAGACCTCATCGATGGCTTCGTCATCCAAAAAACATCCACGTCCACCTTCGACGAGACATGGAAACCCGTATGGGGAGAGACTGCCACCATACGCAACCACTACAACGAACTTGAGGTCAACCTGACCCAGCCGGCGACAGAGCGGAACATCATCATACGCTTCCGTGTCTATGACGACGGCATGGGACTAAGGTATGAATTCCCTCAGCAGAAAACCCTCAATTACTTCCTTATCAAGGAAGAACGCACGGAGTTTGCCATGGCGGGCGACCACATCGCATGGTGGCTGCCGGGCGACTATGACACTCAGGAGCAAGAAACCCAGGAGACACGACTCTCTGGCATCAGGGAAAGGTTCAACACCTCCGTCAACTGGGGAAACTCTTCCGTCGCCGTCTTCTCACCCACCGGCGTGCAGACCTCATTGCAGATGAAGACCGATGATGGCCTGTATATCAACATACATGAGGCTGCATGCGTGGATTATGCCACCATGCACCTCGAAATGGTTGATGCACAGACAAAGACTCTCAGTGAGAAACTGGGTGGAGGAAGCAACGCTTACACCCCAGCCCCAGCACCATCGGCTTACCCGCTGCCTAAGCCTTTCACCTTCGTCAGCCATCTCACACCCGATGCCACGGGCCTCAAAGGGGCCATGCAGACCCCATGCCAAACACCTTGGCGAACCATCATCGTCAGCGACGACGCCCGTGACATGCTCTCTTCCAACCTCATCCTCAACCTCAACGAGCCTTGCAAGATAGAGGACACATCGTGGATTCATCCCGTCAAATACTGCGGCGTGTGGTGGGAAATGATTGTCGGAAAGAGCGCTTGGAACTACACCGACGAGTTCCCGTCCATCAAACTCGACCAGATTGACTGGAGCAAGGTGAAACCCAACGGAAGACATGCCGCCAACAACGAGAAGGTGAAGAGATACATCGACTTCGCCGCCAAGAACGGACTCGACGAGGTGCTCGTGGAGGGATGGAACGTTGGATGGGAGGACTGGGCCAACATGTGGAAGCGAGACGTCTTCGACTTCGTCACACCCTATCCCGACTTCGACATCAAGATGCTCAACGAATACGCGCATGCAAAAGGGGTGAAACTCCTCATGCACCACGAGACATCCTCCTCCACGCAAAACTACGAGCGGCACATGGAGAAGGCGTACAATCTGATGAACAAATATGGGTATGACGCGGTGAAAAGCGGATATGTGGGAGACATCATCCCACGTGGGGACCATCACTATTCACAGTCGATGAACAACCATTACCTCTACTGCATACAAGAGGCCGCCAAGCACCATGTCATGGTCAACGCCCATGAGGCAGTGAGGCCTACAGGACTTTGCCGTACCTGGCCCAACCTCGTGGGCAACGAGAGCGCCAGAGGAACGGAGTACGAGGCTTTCGGAGGAAGCCGACCCGACCACACCCTCATTCTGCCCTTCACACGCCTGCAAGGCGGGCCGATGGACTACACCCCCGGCATCTTCGAGACGCAACTCTCCAATTGGAGTGACAACCCGAATTGGGTGCACACCACACTCGTGGGGCAGCTGGCTCTCTACCTCACCATGTACTCGCCCCTTCAAATGGCTGCCGACCTGCCGGAGAACTACGAGAGATTCGACGATGCCTTCCAGTTCATACGCGACGTGGCCGTGGACTGGGACGACTCCAAGTACCTTGAGGCAGAGCCCGCCGACTACATCACCGTGGCACGAAAGGCAAAAGGCACCGACAACTGGTTTGTGGGAGGAAAGTGCGACGAGAACGGACATCTCAGCGTCGTCAAACTCGACTTCCTCGACAAGGGGAGGAAATACGACTGCACCATCTACGCAGATGCCAAGGACGCACACTACCAAAACAACCCCAAGGCATACACCATCACACGGAAAACCGTCAAAAAGGGAGACGTGCTGAAACTCAAGCAGGCTCCGGGAGGAGGATTTGCTGTATCCATCATCGCCAAGTAGTGACCGAGATATGCCACAAAGGCTTACAAAAACGGTAAAAATGAAGACTATCCGCCTCAAAATTTTGTATTTTGAGGCGGATGTGTTACCTTTGCATGCCGTTTCATATTGAAAGACGGCAAATCATCAACAACAACCAATCATTTAGAAATGAAAAGACTTGTAGCCATCTTGGCAGCTGTGACCCTCATGCAATCCATACACGCCCAGAGATTCGACTTCAACGAGTGCGATGTGGAACTTTACAAAACCACTTTCCGCCTACTCGCACCGCCCGACGCACCGGAGGTGAAACTACGCCTATACGCGCAGGCCGTGGGTGGCAAACCCATCAAAACCATCAAAATGACCTGTCTGGGCGGCATCTGGACCGCTGTCGTGCCCATGGTGAAGGCGTGGATGGTGGGCAAATACTACACTTTCGACGTCCTGGGCGACAAGAAGAACTGGCGCGAGACACCTGGCGTCTTCGCAAAGGCTGTGGGTGTCAATGGAAAGAGGGCCATGGTCATCGACATGGCTGAAACCAACCCCTTCGAATGGGATCGAGACGGGCAAAAACTACCCAAACTCAACTCTCCCGCCGACTGGGTGATATACGAGATGCACCACCGCGACTTCTCCATCGCGCGCAACATTCACCTCGACCCACAGGAACTCAATGGCGGGCGCGTCAGCACCGACTACCCGGGCAAGTTCGTGGCTCTCGGGGAGGACTGGGCCATCAACCATCTCAAGAACTTGGGTGTCAATGCTGTGCACATTCTGCCCTCCTTCGACTTCGCGTCCATCGACGAGAGTAGCGACGAGCCTCAATACAACTGGGGATATGACCCCCTCAACTACAATGT
>Ga0129307_1002956_pt1 | contig 11778 bp, 9 predicted proteins | sample P1105metagenome_FD_94437 | JGI IMG/M metagenome (GOLD analysis project Ga0129307, IMG submission 94437) | Capybara group fecal microbial communities from Wisconsin, USA - P1105 metagenome | ecosystem: Host-associated > Mammals > Digestive system > Large intestine > Fecal | place: USA: Wisconsin... | reverse complement strand
CTCGAAGTGGTGAGAGCGCGGCGGATATCAATGAGGTTATGGGCAAGGGGCAGGCAGCTCATGAGGGCATTTTCCTGCTGGAAATCGAGACGCCTCAGCATGCAGTTATGCTTCTGGGCGATGGAGCTTGCCTGGAAGACGTTCGTTTCCAGTTCCTGCTGGGTCTTGCCGGTATTCATGATGAGCATGGTGATGAGGAACATGCGCTCGTTCTGGCTCTGCAGCTCCTTGAGGAGCGATTTCGCGTCCTTGCCGTAGGTGGCCAGGTCCGAAGGGATAATGTCCATGTCGTATCCGGACCGCACCGCCTTTTTCTGCTCCTCGATCTTCGAACGGTCAAGCTCCGTGATGGTATGCTTGATGGTCTTGATCGCCTCCGTCTGGTCCACGGACTGGATATGCATCGTGATGACCAGGCTGGAATCCATGTCCAGGAAGTCCTTCAGCAGCTGGTCGGAGAGGTCCGACGCCGTGATGGCCAGATAGCTCATGCTTCCGTGCAGGCTCCCCATCTGGAAGGTACGACTGCCGGGGAAGGCAAACGCCGTCGGCGCGATGAAGTCCTTCACGGAAAGGCCGGAATTCACCAGCCATTTCCAGTCGAACCGGAACTTATCCTCCACGTCGCCCATGTGGAACATGTCGTGCATGAGCTTCAGTCGCTCTTTGCCGTTCAGGATCTGGGCCCGTACGCCGAGCTGGCGGAAATTGTTCATCAGGTCGTTCTGGACATGGGCGAGCCTCGGCTTTGCCTGGCGGATCGAATCCGCCTCGATCCCGAAGGTCAGGAACTTGGTTTTGGTCAGACCGTTGTTTCCCTGGGAGAGCTGTGTCTTCAGCATTTCCGAATACTCCTCCCGGACATCGTCAAAACCGTCATGGGCCAGGGGGATCCTGATGCTGGCCTCAAAGCTCTCGGCATCCGTCGCCATGTTCATAAAGGACAGCTCAAAGTGGATGGAACTGTCGAAAAAGTTCAGGAACCCGCACCATTCCTCGAAGATCGCGGTCTTGTCCTCCTGCTGGGCCAGCTGGTAGTTGATGTCCTGGAACTGGATGGTCTTCGTATAGAAGTTCTCGCCCACACGGCAGATCCCGTCCGGGAACATCCGGTCAAAGGGGATCGACTGCTGGGCCGTCCTCGGGACGCCGTCATTTTTCTTTGCCCGGTCGATGACTTCCTGCACCCGTTTCCGGTCCCTTTTTGACAGGTTTTCCGGCAGTTTTACGTCCCGCCGGGGACTTTTTCTTTTCATAAACGGAAACAATCTTGTCTACCTCCTTCTCTGCCTCGGACACCCGCATCAGAACCTCGTAGTAGTTGTCGGTCCGGTACGGCCGAATCTTTGGCCTGATGAATTTCGTTTCGATGAAATGCTTTGCGAATACCTCCAGCGGCTGTCCGTCGCGCTCGTACATGGCCAGCAGGAACATGGGCAGCATGATGAGGATCATGCCCATCGCCGCCAGGCTCGTGCTGCCGATTCGTTTGAGCAGAAAAAAAGACGGGATGCCCATGAGAGCCCCCGCCCCGAAACAGACCAGCTGCCGTTTGGTAAGGTTGAGAAATACTTTTGTTTTGACCCGTGTGAGATCACGCGGGACAGGGATATAAGCAGCCATATTTCTTGTAACCAGAATTTTTTCAGCAGTATGTTTTGTTTATTTTTGCCTTTTTAAGCATAACTATCATGCTTACAAAGGCTTTGTTTTGTTCATTACAGGAATTCCGGCCTCCTCCTTTCCTGCGCCTGCATGAACAATTCTGTCCGGTCACATGTGCACCTGCCCCCGGACAAAAATAACCGGGACTGCTGATGAAACAGTCCCGGTTATGTAAAAATACTGAAGTATTATGGCAATCACTTATTCAGCGATGCAAATACTGCTTTGTAAACATCAACCATCTGCTCTACATGAAGCAATTTAGAGTAGTGCGCAAATTTCTCCTGATCATAAGTCCCTTGAAAAAACGACTGGAGTGTCTTCAAGTATAAAGCTTCTTCCATAGCATCTCGTTCCCGTATTGCTTCGCAGATGCTGCGCTCGGTTTCATATGCAAATACTGAGAATCCCTTTGGGGTTAGCACTTTCTTTCTGCCGATTTCCCAAACTTCTTTTTTGCAGTAATGGAAGCGTGTATTCTCAAAGTCCTTCTTTATCCGTGAAATATTATCCCCCTGCGACACCGTCAAGTCCATGACTGATGGCAGATCCGGGCATATTCCCTGCAGATACAAAGCCGACAAGTGTGAGAATACCAGCTTTTTCGTTCGATTCTGAAGTGCACAGAATCTGTCAGGCTCATGGTCCGGATTATAGTAATTACCATGTGATTCTTTACGGACAATACCTTTCAGCAGTGCATCATAAAGCATCAGACGGGAAAATCCTTCTTTTTGAAGCTGTAAAGATGTTGCAATGCCATTGTGGTCATCTATGGTCATTTTGAGTTTTTCAATATCATAATCCATGCCTGGTACACCTCTCATCATACGGATTTACAGCTTATAAAGGTTCTGTATCTGCTGTATTCCCTGTTCCTTGCTGATGGAAAGCCCTATCTGTGCCAAAGACAGTTCCTCTTCCTGAATCCTGTCCAGGAATATACCGATGCTTTCCTTTACCATTCCGGAGACCTCAATTGATTCATCTGCCATGATGATTTCAAGAAGCCGGAAAACATCATATTTGTGCTTTTTAAGATCCTTCTCATTTACATGCTCTCCCCGGGCTTTTCGATCAGAAAGATCAATCCATGCATACATCTTGAAGGGTATCAAGTATGATGCATCCAGGACACTGATCCCATCAACAGTTCTGCGGCCCTGCATCATGAAATCATAGAAATCATCATTCAACAGAATAGCAGAAAGGCTTGAAACATCGTTATCAATGTGGATCGGAATAATACCAGACTCGACGCTTAAATGGTAATCCGGAAGACGAGAAAAAAGTTCGATCTGAACCGGATACCCCGGTTTGGGATCAGTAAAGCGGTAGAAATGAACATCTTTACTGTTCCTCCAGCCGCATCGGTATCCGCCTTCCTTTATGTACTCCCAGAAAACTTTAGCAAACTCCTGATAGCGGTCTTCCAGAAGCAGGATCATATCTATATCCTTTGTTGCGCGAAACGACAAATCTTCTTCTGACATGAGAATATCACAGGCCGCTCCGCCGATAACCGTATAGCAGTCTGCATAATCCATGAATTTGGTCCGGAATGATTCTATTCCTCTTACCATTGATATGCCTCCATAAACTCTTCCAGTTCGCCCTGGACCCTTTCATCCACACAATCCTTCAGAGAAACTACCATAGAAACCGGATCGACCACCCGATCTTCGGCAAAGAGTGCCGGATCGTATTTCCACACTTCAACGTGGAGAAGATTCTTTTCGGTTTCCCACTTTTCGTCCATCTCGATCAATGGCATCTCACTTAGCTGCTTTTTATCAACTGCAACTGTTGGAATTTCAGGCTCATTCAGCATGGTCCTTTTTCCAAGGGCTGATTCACCGGCATAAAACCACTTTAAGCCTTCATCCGCCTTGATTGTTATTCTTTTCTGCACTGGATTGATGAGATACTGTTCCCCGGCATCATAGAACTCTTTTCCCTCTGCACAGGCGGTCATCCGGATCTCTTTCCAGTAAGGAGCTTCCGTTATCAGTCCCAGTGCCTTGAGCTGTTCGGATGCCCTTGTGATAGATGTTCTCGTCAGCCCCAGTGCCAACGCTGCGTCTTTTTTCAGTACCGGATTCCTGCGAGCTGAGTACAGAAAATAAAAGAAGAGACACTGTGAAGCAGGCGTAAAATGATCCACAGCGATTTTTTTCTCTCTTTTAAACTGATTGCTCATCGCTATTCCCATAAAAGGCAGATAGATTTGTTCCGGAAGAACAATAAAAGGAAGCTGCCTCCCAACAAGGGCATCCCGCTGGGCTTTCGTCAGTGTCGGGAAAGTATAGGCTACAAGCATGTTTGTTGCCTTCATATATCGGGCCATCTGTTTTTCCAGCGCAATCACTCCGAATCTATCCATATCGGGAATACTTACCAGCAGGAAGTCGACGTGATCTATGCTCACATCAAAAAACACTCTGTTATTTGTCATATAAACAGGCAGTCCAGCAGGCTTTGCCGCCTGATTAATCTGCACATCCAGCCCGAATGCTTTTTTCAGCTGATTCAGCATCTATCCGCCCTCCTCGATAACATGTTTTTACTATAATAACTCTTTTAATGTTATTTAGCAATATTTATGTTACCAATTAAGAGGTCAAATTATTCTTCCTCTGGTTGGCGTTTGTCCAAGACAATACGGACAGCCTTGTCCCCGAACTCTCATTTGAACCGATGTTCTCCAGCTATGACCAGAGGCACATCTCCACCATACCCGGTATCCGGAAGAGGGTCGTAACTGCTCCGGATCTATATTCACATTTTTGTCGAAGGCCCATTCTGCTCTCAACGCAGGATATAAGGAAAAAACATCTGTTTCTCCTGATATAGCCTTTTTCCCCGAACAATATGGGCAGGAATCGCCTTTTCTTCTGTCAAATACGGTTGCAAGCCACCTGTGATTTTGATCACACTGCCACCAGATTCGCTTGTTTGACATGGCTGCAACATCTTTAGGGCTGCAATTGTTTAATTCATAGCACCATTCTTCGGCAAGATCCGGTGCGATGGTTTCCAGATCTGTAACTCCGGCAATCACCATATTTCCGCTGCAGTAGGGACAATTTGTCTTTCTGTTCCTGTGATAGACAGCAGCCTGCCAGGAATGTCCTTCCGGACAAATCCACCAGACTTTTTTCCTGGCGTTCGGAGCAACGGTGTCCGGAGTCAGCGATCCATTCTTTTCGTAGTCCCATTGAGCTGCCAAAGTCGGTGCCGCCGTCATCAGGTCATTATAACCCATGGCTATTTTCCTGCCTGCGCAGTAGGGACATCGAGTTCCTCTGCTTACATCTTTAATTTGAGCTTTCCAGCGATGACCTATCTCACATACCCACCAGGCTCTTTTTTCGGAGTGTACGGAAACGGCTGCAGGATTCAAATCCTGGCTGTAATCCCAGAAACGCATCAGATCCGGCCGCCGGCTCTCAAGATCATTTTCTCCGGCTATAATCCGTTTCCCTTTGCAATAGGGACAGCCTGCTCCGTGATAACGATTACTGACAGCTGCCTCCCATTCATGCCCTTTACCGCATTTCCACCAATACTTTTTATGAACACCAATCGTCAGTTCTTCGGGATCAACCCCAACATTCTTTTCATAATCCCATTCTTCCAGCAGATCGGGGACTTCTATTAATCTGATTCGTTTTTTCTTCTTATTGTTGATGTCCACATTCCCTCCAGCATTTGTTCTGCTCTATTCATGTTCTTATTGTCAGAACCCATCACCTCCGCTATTGATGAAGGCGCTGTTCCATCAATCAGCTCCTTTCTGGCCTTTTCCGAAATACGTACTTCGGGAGTATCTACCTCATGCTCCTGGAAGAGAATCTCATTTGCAAGAGCCGGATACAGATATCGCTTTAACTGGCTCCGGAGATATCTGTTTTCCTGCTCTAACCGGATCTCTCTTGATTTCTGTTCACGGACACATCGTTCTGCTTCCTGAAGTTTCTCCTCCGTTTCTTCGTTCTTCATTTTCAAAAATCGAATCTCATCTTTTAACCCCTTATTCTCAGATACGATATGGCACGCCTGCGCATAAACGGATTTCCAGTAATCATCCAATTCTCCTATCACCCGGCTTAGCTTTTGAGGATTTCTTCGGGAAGCTAACAGAGCTGTTATATCCAGGCTCTTATAAGCCGAACCACTCAATATTCCCAGACCGTTTTCATTTTTAGCCAGTTCTTTCAGCTCATCAATCCGCATTCTTACCGGAACGCTTCGTCGGAAATCGTATGCTTTCGCGTTAACTCCCTGAGACGCTGCATACTCTTCCAGAAGAGAGCATTTTAATAAGCTTGTGTTTCCGCCTGCCTCTTCAGAAAAATACCTGTTTACCAATTGCAGCAGAACATCATCCCCATTTTTCCTTGGTCTTGCCATAAAACTTAACCTTCTTTCAAATGTCTGATCAGACTATCCCGGTACTGAAATGCGCTGTGCTGCAATCGCAGGACTGCCGTCATCAGATCCTCTTTCAGGCCGATTCCTTTCCTTACGTTTTCAATCATATGAATCAGAAACCAGGTGTCCTCATCCACGGAAGCTTTACCTGCCTGAAGATCATAAAAATGGAATCCGCTTTCATGATTATCCGCGAGGAAATAGCGGCAGTTTAAACAGTCTCCGAATTGTCCCTCATTATTGACGGCCATCAGGCAGTCACTGGGATTCCCCTGCTTCCAGGCATCTGACAGGCATACGCCGTTTTCTACAGGCACAGGATCCTTCTTTGGAATACTTGCTGATTGAGAACCAGCATTCCCGAATACCTGCACAGTGCCGCCTTTGCGCTGCTTTCTGTACCACTCATATGTCGCACACTCAACCAGCCCTGACATATTGGAATAATAATGTGAGCTGATGTCAATATCTGCATGCCCTGCCAGTTCTTTACAGATCGTAGGAGAGCCGCCTGAAATAATCAGATTCATCATTGCTATATGTCTTGTGTCCCCTAAACGGATTTTTCGGACCTCCATTCCCACGGCTTCCAGTTCCTGCAGAAACAATGCAAGCGTACGTGTTAAAATCCCATACGAGTACGGTCGCTCGGGGCATGTAAAGACATTGCTTTTTATCGGTATGCAGCAAGCACCTTTTCTAAAAAGGCTGCCCCAGGGAGAGGGCGGCATATTCTCTGTTTTATGCTGATACCACCGGATTTGTCCGGCCAGAAAAGCGGGAATAGCGTATTCCATCCTGCTGTAATCCGCATCGATGCGATAGCTTTTTTCTTTCGAAGATCCTTTCAGTTTTGTTCTTCTCACGGTTATTATATTGTCCGTCCCGGATTGTCGAAGACAATCCCTGGGAATAAGCAGATACTCTGTCGGGCGAAGAGGAAGGACCGCTGTGAGTTTCCACCATAAATAAATCGGGAAATAAAACAACCGGTTTTCTTCCGTTGCATTCGACCAATACGTTTCAAGATGCTCATGAAACTGAAAGTATACAGAAAAATCTGCAAGAATACGCTGATGCCTTCGTTTATATCTGCCAGCTGTTTCCTCCAGACACTCTATGACTGAGTCCCGGGAAAAGGATTCTCCAGGCAGTAAACGTAATAACTCCGCCAGATGAGTATTGTATTTCACCATAGCAACAGCTTCTTCATATCCTGACTCGCCCATTTTTACAGCAGCGCTGATAACCCCTCTGATTGTCAGGGGCGAACATTTCCCCAGCAGAAGACATGCATACGCCTTTATCGCTTCTGAATATGCCTTGAAGCTGCATTCCATCCATTCCATGGCATTTCTGCTGAAAAGGAAAGGACTTACAGTAAATTCCAGACTGGTCCGACTGAGCTCGTTAAACAATATCCAAACCTGATCTTCAAAACTATTGTTTTCCAGGATTCCATCTTTACTGTATTTTTCAAAAATATCATGGACCAGCTTCATGGTTTCCGCATCAAGATGATCGACGATCAGATACTTGTCGTATCTCTCTATTGCTGTTTTCATGACTGCCGTATAAACTGCCATTCAAAAAAGCCTCCATGATTCCCCCGATTTCATCCATATCCGCTTGAGGATATAGCTTTGGAACCGTATAAATATATTCTGCTATAACGGGCAGTACCGCTTCTCTGAGTATTGCCTGATAATGATCCTGGTTTTTCCCTGCAGGTTGGCTGAGCCGCCGGTATTCCTTCATAAGCCTGTGGATAATTGCCTTTGTATACACTTCATACTTACAGCCGAAGCAAGCTTTATATTCCGGATGCAGACATCCTCGGCCGCATGCGACAGAAAGGCAGAGGCCATCCGGATCCTTTGAAGAAGCAGTACCTGAAGCAATTCGCTGAAGAATCCCGGCCTCTTTGTCTTGACTCATAACCATTTCCCTGACCGTCTCGCGGGCCTGCAGCAGCTTCTTCTGAATCATCTGAACAAGCCGTTCTATCTCTACCGGTAAAAGACCTATTGACTGAACCAGGCTGGTCTGGTTTGTTACAGACAGCTTCTCGTAGTCATTCTCAAAAGCAGCACACAAAAGAACATGTGGTATAAATCCGAAAACTCCTCGTTCAAACATTTCCCTGATAATAAACTCCGGTGTATATCCAGTGAATCTGGCGTCTTTAAGGTAAATTTCCGTTGCCCCCGGAAATCTGCCGATGCCGCCTTTGTGGCTGCGTGCGAGTGCCGCGATCATATATCCTTTAGGCCCATCTGAAACATACTGGTCTGTAACATACTCAAGCCCTTGCAGATATGCTTTATTGGCTCTTCTGGATGAAAAATTGATTCCTCCGAGAGCAATCGCAAATTCTTCACCAAACATTTCCCGAATGTCCCCTATTCTGGTCGAAGCACGGATAAACGGCTCACCCGGCTTATTTCCATCCAGAAAACTGACGGTTATGGCAAGAATCCTGCTTATGGGTTTTTCCAGACTAGCCGGCACAATGAATTTAATATCCGGAACATTTTTATGAGATCGGGTTTTATTCGGCTGCATTGGTTTGAACCGGATTCGTGTCTGCATATCTCTGATCAGATATCTCAAATCAGGCTCTTTGTTATCCCTGACGAGGATCCGCAGCGTACTTCCGTCTGTCAGCAGTTCCGGCATCGGCAGCCTGACGATGTCTGTTGTCCGCAGTCCACTGAAAAAGTGAACGGCAAGATACAGCCATAGATTCGCCCATTTATAGGATGAACATGCTTTTTCAACCAACTCATGTTCTTTGCAGAAATCTTCGTTGAAGAGGCAGTACGCCATTCGGGAAAAATCCTGCAGAGAGTATGCGGTGCTGTTGCGATGGACTTTGCCTCTCTGTTCTTTATATCTCCAGTTCTGAGTTTTCGCTTTTTTGTTCTCGTACTCAAGAAATTCCGTGAACAGACTGACCGCGGTTAAAGGAAGCTCTGAATACATTTTTTCTGCAAACCGATCCAGCTGATTGCCTTTCAAAAGCCGTAATTCAGATGGCAGCTCCCCAATCAGGTAATCAAGCAATATCCAGGAGGCTGATTGTTCTTCGAAAGATTTCTGTTTAATAAATTCGCCATAATCCGAAGCAGTTAATGGTAGTTTCCCTTTTCCATATTCGAGCAGGACATAGAGCCTTTCTTTGTCTGTTCTCTTATATGCCTGCAGCCATGGTGTCAGAATTCCGACCACCTTTCGAGCTTTTGACACAGAGAGATTCGAATCTCCTTTTAGAAAATTTTCCACTTCCCGCCGGGATAACAACCCATACCAGTTGTTTATATCCAGATGATTGAGTAATTCCCTCCTGTCAGATGCGGTTGAGGAGTATAACGATTTCAATTCCTTTGCTTTAATCGCAATATCTTGATACAAATCTGCCTTTTCATCCATTTTTCTCGGTTGCTCCGGCAAGAAACTCTATGAGGAATTGATTGGATCTCGCAAGCTCAGATATCAACTCACCTTTATTCTGCAAATAATCAAAAGCGCTTTGCGGGTTTGTGTCACCGCGCCAGAACTGTAGCTGTGCAATTTCCTCGCCGCGCAGTGCCAGCTGCACGGAAAACCAATGTCGCAGTGCATGCGGTGAGAGAGTGTTTTCGCACAGCAGCTGTCCGAATATCCGGCACTCCGGATCTGAAGAGTGAAGCATCAGTGGTCTCAAGTGTTGATCCGTCAGCTGCCGAAATCTGCCATAATAATCGTTGTAGGTCATAGCCATCCCTTTGCTGTTAATAAACATGGGAGCATAGTCCTTCTCAAAGCGCTTCCCCTTCAGATAGTCGAGATGGAAGCGGTATAATATCTCGAATGCATTGAGAAAAGCCGGGTAAACTCCCTGGTTGCGTTCCTTCTTAATTCTTCCGCAGATAACCCCATCACTTCGCATGGCGTATTCATGCGTCAGATCTATCTGTACCTTTATCAGGGAAGCGTCTCTGTAAGTGAAAAGAATGCCAGGACCTTTACTGCTGGTCTGCTGCCGGACATTGCAGACCTCACCGGGCCGAAGTCCGGCAAACGCCTGAAGTCCCAGCGCAAAAGCAATCTCCGGATAGTACCTGACGGACAGGTTCAGCATCTCCTGGAGGGCTTTTGTCGGTATATCTCTGAATATTTCTCTGTACTCCGGTACCCCTCGTACTTCAAACGATGGGAGACGTGCCGTTTTATTCCTCCCGGTAAATGAACGGACTTCCTTTTCAATATAGAGATCCTGTCGCGTCATCTTTACATAGCTTCCGTAGGAGTAAATGAGATGGTCAAAGAAATCAATTATGACATGGACGCATTTCTCAATGCTCTGACGGCTTCGGTGTGAACCATCTGCCTTCGCTTCCAAAGCATAGCTCGAAAAAAACTCCTGAAGCATCTGCCTGTCGATCTGAAAAACATGATCTACATGGTTCTTTTCCCTGTTCTCAATCAAGATGTGGTTTAACATCCGGCAAACATAATGCATCCGTGCATTTTCATCTGAATACAGAGGTTTGTAAATCTTACCTTTACCTGTCCCGACAAATCGATGCAGCCGGGTAAAACGCACAATAACCCCATAGCCGTTCTTTATAACAATGAACGATCTGACATATGACAGACCTTCTTCAGTCACCAGCTTATGCTCATATACAGCATAGTGGTATTTCCATTGACTCAGACATCCATCTACCTGCATGTTCTACCCACCTGCCTGCAATATAATGCTTTAATAGTAATATTTAAAGCACGGTATGTCAATCAGATAATGCTTTGTTATTATGATTTAAAGCACAATATACAAAACTATCTTCTTTTAACTCTCCCAGGACTGACAAAATCCATTCTGTATACTTCTGGTTATGTTCATTTCATTCATCTTTCGACATAACCCTCCCAGGCCTTGATAATGCTGAGAAAATAACCGCTTATGATTCTGTCAGTCCTTTTCGAGTTAAGGGTTTGTAACCAGCCTCCTTTCCGTGTGATCAATGCGCCGACATTACGCTTTTCGCGAGGGACCCGGTCTTAAACAGCGCGAAGCAGAGCAGCACCGTGTATCCCATGACGTCCCATATGCTCCCGATGATGTCGTCGGTAAAGGCCACCGTCTGCACCAGTACCGCGTAAATGCCGATGCAGATCATGATGAGGAAGCCCTGGAACCCAAGGGCGAACAGCGCTCTCAGGTAGTTCTGCCCGATATGGCTCTGCTCCCGGTTGCCGAAGGTGGAAAACGGGATCGGCGCAAGGCTCGTCATCAGGTAGATCTCCATCATTCGGCCGTAGACGATCACGAAAATGATGATCGACAGGATGGAAGAGCATATCTGCACGATAAAGCTCTGCAGGAAGAGGCCCAGGAGCGGTCCGAGCTCCATGGCTTCCAGCGTGTCCTGTATCGATTCCAGGGTGGATGCGTCAATAGCCGTACTGCCGGAAATAAGGCCCCCGCTGGCATTGACCACATGCTGCGCCACGTCGAAGACCGCCATGACGATATTGAAAGTGTTGGTGATCAGCATGACCGCCACGAAGGTTTTGAAGATCCACTTGAAGAAGATCCATGTTTCAAAGTTTGCCAGGTTGTTGTGTTCGATGATCAGCTGGATCAGCTCATAGCAGGCGATGAACGTAAGGAACAGGCCCGCGATGGGAATG
>Ga0129307_1002954_pt1 | contig 11783 bp, 7 predicted proteins | sample P1105metagenome_FD_94437 | JGI IMG/M metagenome (GOLD analysis project Ga0129307, IMG submission 94437) | Capybara group fecal microbial communities from Wisconsin, USA - P1105 metagenome | ecosystem: Host-associated > Mammals > Digestive system > Large intestine > Fecal | place: USA: Wisconsin... | reverse complement strand
GCTAAATATGCAAGAAACAAGAATATCCTTGTTATTGGTGGTTCGGGCTCCGGTAAGACGAGGTTCTTTGTAAAACCGAATCTGATGCAGCTTCACAGTTCCTACTGTGTCACCGATCCGAAAATGACCACTTCCTTAATACTAAACCCGTGGAAACACGATTTTAAATCGAAAACACGGGTTTTTAATTTGCATAGAAAGGAGGCAGAAAGCCCATGAAAGAAAGATTTACAGCACTTTACGAGCGTCTTTCCAGAGACGACGAACAGCAAGGCGAATCGAACTCGATCGTCAACCAAAAGAAGTACCTTGAGGACTATGCAAGGGCTCAAGGCTTCAGAAACATCCGCCATTTTAGTGATGACGGCTTTACCGGAACCAACTTTAACCGCCCGGGCTTCCAGTCTATGCTCGAGGAAGTTAAGGCCGGTAATATCTCAACGGTCATAGTCAAAGATATGAGCCGATTCGGAAGAAACTATCTTCAGGTCGGCTTCTATACTGAAATGGTATTCCCTGATAAGGGAGTCCGTTTCATCGCAGTGAATAACGGAATAGACAGTAATAATCCTACCGAAAATGAGTTTACCCCGTTCCTGAACATCATGAATGAGTGGTATGCCAAGGATACAAGCAAGAAGATCAGAGCCGTTTTCCGTAACAGAATGGAGAATGGACTTCGCTGCAGTGGAGCGATCCCCTACGGCTTTTACCGTAAAGACGATGATAAACAAACCCTCTATATTGATGAAGAAGCAGCTGCGGTAGTTCGCAGGATCTTCAAGATGGCAGCTGAGGGAATCCCTGTCGGTAAGATTGCCGAAACACTCAGAGATGAGAAAGTTCTTATACCGGCAGCCTATCAGGACAAAGCAGACAATCAGGTTTCAAGGAATCATACCTACTTTGATCCTTATTTCTGGCATAAAAGTACCATTGTAGATATTCTTAATAAGCAAGAATATCTCGGCCATACAGTTCTCGGTAAGACGATCACAGAGAACTTTAAGACCAAGAAACGAAGAAAGGCAAAGCCTGAAGAACTCCTCTTCTTTCCTGATACCCATGAAGCAATAATCGACCAGGATACTTGGGACATGGCTCAGAAACACAGAAAAAGAGCTCCCAAGAAGGTTGCAAACGGCACATACACGCATCGTTTGTCAGGGCTTGTCTTTTGTGCCGATTGTGGCGCAAGACTGAGTTATAATGCCCCGTCTCCTCGTAAGATCGAGACTGGAACCGTTAAGGACTCCGACAGTAAGTTTGAGTGCAGTAAGTTTCGGAATCTGTTTCACAATTGTTCTGCTCACTATATAACGGCATCCAATCTTGAGGCGGCAATCCTGCAAGCAACTAAGTTTGTTGTTTCTCATGCACTTCAGAACGAAGACGCTTTTATCAATGAACTGATGGAACAATGGGAGGCGCGTCAGCAACAGTTTTCTTCTGAAGACAAGAAAGAGCTTGCCAATGCCAAAAAGCGTCTTTCCGAGCTAGACACGCTCATTCAAGGTCTTTACGAGAACCAGATCAAGGGCATCATGCCGGAAAGGCAGATCCAAAGGCTGATGTCACAGTACGATCAGGAACAGATATCCCTTGAGGCTCGTATCACCGAGCTTGAAAACAATATCGACTCCGATGCTCCTAAGAAGCCGGATGCAAAGAGATTCCTTGCCCTCATAAAAAAGTATAAGGACTTCGACGAGATCACGGACACAATGCTTTACGAATTGATCGACAGAGTTGAGGTTCACGATCCGATAGGCGGCAGAGGCAGATATCGCTACCAGCAGATTGATGTTGTTTTTAGCTTTATAGGTCAGTATCTTCCGCCCATGCCGACGATTACTGAAGAAGAGCGTCGAGCTAAGATTGATGAATACTATGCCGAGAAGAAAAGAGCCAAAGGCAGGAAGCAGTGTGCACGTAAGAAGATCAGTATCGATACCCTGAAAGAAAGAGCCAAGACTGATCCTGAGGCCGCTAAGGAACTCGAACAGTATTACGAGCACAAGCGCGAGCTGAGCCGTCAGGCGCGCGAGAGAGCCAAGGCAAAGCGTGAAGCCGATCCTGAGTACAAGGCACAGCAGGAAGCCAAACGTATAGAACGCAACAAGCAGAATCTCGAAAGGTATTATAGGAAACATATCCCTATTGCAGAGCTCGAGAAGCTCGCCGAGACCGATCCTAAGATGGCTGAAGTCCTTGCAGAGAGAAGGGCTAAGCAAGCCGAGAAGAATCGCGAGAACACGCGCCGTCGCTTAGAGAGAATGGAAAGAGATCCAGAGTATGCCGAACTTACCAAAGCCAGACAGGCCGAATCCGCTCGTAAGCATAACGAATTGAGAAGGAACCGTATGAACGACCTGAGAAAACGTGCTGAAACGGATCCCGAAGCGGATAAGGAGCTTCAGGCAATCAAAGAGTACCAGTACGAAGCCTCAAAGCGATGCAGAGAAAGAAAGTATGCCCGAATGGAAGTCGATCCCGAGTATGCAGCGGCTGAGAAGGCAAAGAACAACGAGAGAGCCAAGCGGGCATATCGTGCCCGTAAGGCTAAGCTCGAAGATCTCCGGAAACATGCCAAAACCGATCCAGAGGCCGCAAAGGAGCTTGAAGAGTACAATAAGTATCAGTCCGATGCTACCATGAAGAGCCGCCGCAAGCTGATTGAACAGGCCAAGACCGATCCTAAAGCGGCAAAGAAACTCCGAGCCAAGCGTGATCACTATAACACCTGGGCTAAGAATCATAAGGCAGAGCTTGTTGAGCTTGCCAAGACTGATCCCGAAGCAGCTGCAAAGCTTGCAGATATCAGGAGAAGAAATGTTGAGGCAACGTTAAGATGTAAAGCCAAGAAAGAGCAAAAAGCGGTTTAATCCCAATAAACACCGCATATTTTGAGAATCAGATATCCCCTTCGATGGTATAATGTTATTTATGAAATAGTTCATTACCTGAAGGGGTATTTATATGGCAATAGACAAGAAAGAAATCAAGGAATTTGCTAAACGTTGGAAAGGCATCGGTTACGAAAAGGGCGATACGCAACAGTACTGGCTTCAGTTGCTTCGTGCATTAGGGTACACCCATAGTGATGATGTAAAATTCGAGTATCACCTTCCTGGCGGTGGATTTATTGATGTATGGATTCGAGATGCTGGTGTTCTCGTAGAACAAAAAGGTATCGAGATTGATCTTGATAAGCCTGAGCCTCGCCAAGGAAAGATGAAGACCCCGCTAGAGCAGGCAATTGATTATGTTATTGATCTTCCATTATCTGAGCAACCTCGTTTTATTATCACTTGCAACTTTGAACGATTTAGAATTTATGATCGTGAGAGATATGGAAAATCAGAACTAGCTGAAAATGCCTTCGAGTTCACCCTTGAAGAGTTGGCTACTAGACCTGATTATCTAAACATAATTGTTGATCCCAATAACAGCCGACTCGAAAAAGAAAAGCAAGTCTCAATCGAGGTTGGTCATTTGATAGGTCAGCTTTATGACTTGATGCGAAAAGGTTATATTGATCCGGACTCAGATGCATCTAAGCATGCCTTGAATGTGCTTTGTGTAAGGTTAGTCTTTTGTCTTTATTGTGAGGATGCAGATCTATTCCCTAAAGATGCGTTCTATAACTACTTAAAAGACGTTCCTGCACAGAATATTCGAATGAATCTAAAGCGTTTATTCAAGGCGCTTGATACAGAGATAGTGGATCGAGATCCGTATGACACATCTATTAAGGGTTTTCCTTATGTAAATGGTGGATTATTCAAAGAAGACACAGAAATACCAAACTTCAGCGAAGAAGCCAAGGACTTTCTACTCAATAAAGTATCTGCTCCCGTTAACTGGGCGCAAATTTCTCCCACTATTTTCGGCGGGATCTTCGAGTCAACCTTGTATTCTAAGACACGTCGAGAAGGCGGAATGCATTACACATCGCCAGAAAATATACATAAGGTTATAGATCCCTTATTTCTCAATGATTTAAAGAAGGAATTTACGGATATAAGAGATGACTTAAATCTCACACCTCGTCAAAAGAAAAATAGATATAGAGCATTTCACAAGAAAATCTGTTCGCTGAAGTTTTTGGATCCAGCTGCAGGCTCCGGTAATTTTCTTACTGAAACCTATATCTGTCTCCGCAAACTTGAAGACAATTTACTTATGGAATTATTAGGTGGACAAGCATCGTTTGCGCTTGAAGAAGATGAAGACAAAGGTATGCGAGTATCGCTTAATCAATTTTATGGCATTGAAATAAATGATTTTGCTGTAACAGTTGCGGAAACAGCGCTCTGGATATCAAGACTTAAGGCAAACGGCGAAGAATCAATGTTGTTATCACTAGATAACGACTTTCCTTTATCCGAGCGTGCAAACATTATTTGCGAAAATGCTTTGAGATTTGATTGGAATGATTTAATTGAACCTTCAGCCGTATCATACATAATGGGTAACCCGCCATTTATAACGCAGGCGAAAAGAAAGCCAGAACAATCCCTTGATATGAAGACCATTTTTGGTGAGGGCTCACCAGAAACGAAATTGGACTACGTATTGTGTTGGTATAAAAAATCCCTAGAGTACATAAAACAAACATCAAATCCCATAGATGTGGCTTTTGTGTCGACTAATTCAATTTGTCAGGGAGAATCAATTCCTACATTCTGGAAGAATATAATCGCCGAAGGTTTACGCATTAACTATGCTTATCGTTCTTTTGAATGGGATAATGAATCTTCTGATAGCGCTGCTGTTTCATGCGTTATTGTAGGGTTCTCTTTGATAGATAAACCTGATAAACAACTGTTTATTGGAACCGAAGCAATTAAGGCAAAACACATTAACGCATATTTAATCGATTATGAGGACATATGGTTAGTGTCCCGAAGCAATAATCCTCCGGCAGGTATGCCTAAATTAATCAAAGGAAGTGAGCCTACAGATTGCAGAGGGAACCTGTTCCTTTCTAGCGATGAAAAAGACTTCTTCTTATCAAAATACCCGGAGTTAGAATCCTACATAAGACCTTTTGTTGGTGGAGATGAATTCACGAATAATCTAAGTCATCACTTTGATAGATACTGTTTCTGGTTTGATAATGTGGATATTTCCAAGTTTAATTACATACAAGAACTGACAGATCGTTTTAACCGAATTGCTGAGGCCCGTAGCGAGAGCACAGCGGATAGGATTCGTAAGAGAGCCTCTGTACCTCATCTCTTCTGTCAAATCCGTCAGCCCAGTGACCAATATGTTGTTTTCCCTAGACATACTTCTTCGGATTATGCATATTTGCCTCTTGGTTATCTAACCCCTGATGTTATCGTTGGAGATGCTTGTTATATTCTTTCAAACACACCATTATATTTGTTTGGAATACTTGAATCTTCAATACACAAATATTGGGTTGAACTTGTTGCTGGTAGATTAGGGGATGCAGCTCTTAGATATACGCCTGCCGTATATAACAACTTCCCTTGGATTGAATTCTCCGATAGTGCCAAGGAAAGAATTGCTGATACAGCTCAGGTGATACTAAATGCAAGAGCTAGTCATTTAGATCAGCCACTATCGCTACTCTATAATACAAGTAAGATGCCCTTAGATCTAAAAATGGCCCATGAGGATAATGATAAGGCTGTAATGGATGCATATGGTTTCTCATATGACATGACCGAATCAGAAATAGTTGCAGAACTTATGAGAATGTATCAACAACATACAGAAAACTAATTATCAAAACATAGTATTAATTCGTGCTTACTAAAGGCTCTCGATCGTAAAGACCGGGAGCTTTTATTATGCCCGAAAAAACTGAGAAAGGAGGTATCCATATGGCCCGTAAAAAGACCCTTGAGGAAGTTCGTGCACAGCGCGAAAAGTACGAGGAGAAGCTGAAGGTCGAGGCGCAGAATCTGAAGATCCTGAAGCAGAGGGAAGCTGAGCTTACTCGTAAGGAACGCACTCATCGTCTCTGTACACATGGTGCAATGATCGAACAGTATCTTAATCCCGAGAAGTACACAGACGAAGAATTTGCTCTCATCCTGAAGGCTATTTTCCATGTTCCGGAAGTAGTTCAGATGCTGGGCAAAAAGGAAGACGAAAAGCCCGGCGAGCTTGACTCCTGACATAGGGATTAAGTCCCTTGAGAATCAAGGGCGCAATTATACACACCTTAAGGTGTGAATTGCGCTCCTGGCCGGAGGGGCTGACTCCAGACTTGTGCACAGAAGCGCACTAAGTCTTCCGTCTCAGGGAACGCTAAGCGCTTTCCCTGCGCAGGCACTCGCCTGCTACCCTTTTGCTATTGCGACATGAGAGGCTGCCCCGTAAGCCTCTCATGATCGCAACTTTAGACCGTACTTATCTCACATCGCCGTGAGATAACTGCGGTCTTTTATTTTGCCCTGAGCGCACTAAATCACGAAAGGAGGATTCATTATGCCGTGCCCTCATTACAAAATAAAGATCGCTGCGCGATCAGGCGGAGCATGCTCAGTCGCATCTGCCGCCTATCAATCCGGGGAGCGTTTACACGATGAACGTACCGATCAGACCAAGGACTATCCCGAGAAGACGGGTATCGTTTACACGGATATCCTTCTTCCTGAAAACGCTCCACCAGAATATTCCGACCGCAACACATTATGGAATGCGGTCGAGAAATCAGAAAACAATTGGAACGCACAACTCGCCCGAAGGATCGAGATTGCACTTCCAATTGAACTTCCGATGGAAACAAATATCCGCATGCTCCGCGAGCATGTTCAGGAACAATTTGTTTCTAAAGGTATGATTGCAGATATTGCGATTCATGATCCCGAACCACCCGGTCACAATCCTCATGCACACGTAATGCTCACAATGAGAGCTTTGGACAAGAACGGAAAATGGCTCCCGAAGTCCAGACGTGAGTATGAACTAGATGCTAATGGTAACCGAATCAAGGATAAGAACGGGAAATGGAAATTCCGAAAAGTCTTCACTACCGATTGGGACAATCGGGACAATGCGGAGAAGTGGCGGCATGCTTGGGAAGTAACTCAGAACAAATATCTCGAAGCAGCTAACCGCCCCGAACGCATCTCAATGAAGTCTTATGCCAGACAAGGGATAGAACAGATCCCGACCGTTCACATGGGACCCGCAGTGACCGCAATGGAGCGAAGAGGGATCAAGACCAACATCGGAAATCTTAACCGAGAGATCAAAAAGCACAACGCACTTATCCGATCACTTAAGAAAGCAATCGGTAAGCTCAAAGTTTGGATTCAGGACGTTGCAACCGCTATCAAGGAAGTCGACCTTGAACCGAAACAGATCAATCTGTCGGATCTTCTTTTCGCTCGTTTTGACGAACGCGGAAAGGACGTAGGTGTTACGGATTTTCTCAGTTTCGGCAAAGTTATGAAGTATTTACGCGAACATGAGATCAAGACGGTACCTGAACTTGATGATCGACTCAGCTTCTTATCTGTAACAGCCCAACCGATCAAAGAGCAGATAAGTGACATCTCCGGTGAGATCAAGAAAGTCGAGAAACTCGTATCACATATTGATACCAAAGCGAAGCTCGATCCCGTTCACGACAAGTACACGAAGATCCGTTGGAAAGGTCGTAAGGAGAAGTTTGCAGCTGAGCATAAGGACGAACTTACCGAATGGAAGAAGTCCAAGAACTATATCGATCAGCACATGTCCGCCAGTACTTATACCAAGGAAGAGCTCAAAGCTCGCATCTCTTCTCTGAAGACCAAACTCAAAGATCTGAACGAACAGCTTAAGCCGTATCAGGCTGAGACCGAGATCATCAAGTATACGCGTACCATCGTCAAGAAGCTCATCCCGGAACTCACACCGGAAGGAGCAAATCTCACACCCGAGATCAAGAAAGAGAAGCGCAGTGTCATCGAAAGGCTCGCGGCGGCAAAGCAGATCGCCAAGGAAAGAAAGAAACTCACACAGCCCGTTAAGAACAAGGGCATATCACGATAAGGAGGCTTAATTATGATTTATACGCAGGAACAGATTGATCGCGCCAACGCAGTCAATCTTGAAGATTTCTTAAGAGCTCAGGGCGAAACGCTCACGAAGTCCGGTCAGGACATGCAGTGGGATGCTCACGACTCTCTTAAGATCAGAGGTAACAAGTGGCATCGTTTCTCGACAAATACGGGAGGATTCCCTATCAGGTTCGTGATGGACTTCTACGGGAAGACATTCCCCGAAGCTGTCGAGATGCTTATCGGCGAGAAAGGCGAAGGACAGCCGGATGCTGTCCCCGCCCCTTCGCCTTCTTTCCGTTTACCCCAAAAGAACATCACGAACGATAATGCCAGAAATTACCTTGTCACAGAAAGAGGAATAAGCGAAAAACTCGTGGATCTCTTCCTGAGTGAAGGTAACGTTTACGAGGATGCAAAGCACCACAATGTTGTCTTTGTCGGACGCGATCAGAACGGCATTCCCCGTTTCGCGCACTGTCGAGGGACAAAGGAAAAGTTCCGTCAGGACATATCCGGTTCGGACAAATCCTACGGGTTCTGTCATCAGGGAACGGACAATGTTCTTTGTGTTTTCGAAGCGCCGATCGATCTTATTTCCTTTGTTGATCTCTTTCCCAAAGATTGGAAACAGCACCATTATCTGTCGCTAGGCGGAGTAACGGACAGAGCTTTAAAGCGATATCTGGCAGAGCATCCGAAGATCAATCATGTCTTCCTTGCCCTTGATATGGACGAGCCCGGTGACGATGCTTGCGACAAGTTGAACGCGATCATACCTGAAGGTTTCAGGGTTAATCGTCTGAAAGCTCCGGTCAAGGATTGGAACGAGCTGCTTTTACACAGAAAGGAATATCCCACGCTTAGGGATAGGCTCGGTTACGTTGATCTCCGTCCTGAGGTCAGTTCTGAGCATAAGACTGAAGCTGAGGCTGAGCCTGAGGATTTTGTCCCAATGATCCGTATGAGCGACGTTGAGACGAAGGAAGTCGATTTTCTTTGGAATCCCTATATCCCTTTTGGCAAGCTCACGATCCTTCAAGGAGATTCAGGTAATGGTAAGACTTACCTTGCCATGCACATTTGCGCGGCCTGTACCAACGGAAAGCCTCTCCCGCACATGGAACCGATGGAACCTTGTAATGTCATCTACCAGACCGCAGAAGACGGCCTCGACGATACTATCAAGCCCCGACTTGAAGAGGCAGGAGCTGATCTGAGCAGAGTTCTCACAATAAACGATTACGACACTGATCCCCTGACACTTGCGGATGAACGCATCGAGAAAGCGATCATTCAGAACAATGCGAAACTCGTCATTATCGACCCGATTCAGGCATTTCTCGGAGCAAACGTTGATATGAACCGCGCAAATGAGGTCAGACCTCTTCTCAGGAAGATCGCCGACGTTGCACAGAGAACGGGATGCGCCATCGTGCTTATCGGACATCTCAACAAGGCTTCAGGCCAGCAGAGTGGTTATCGCAATCTCGGCTCAATCGACTTCAGAGCAGCTTCCCGAAGCGTGCTTGTAGTCGGTAAGAGCAAGGACGATCCGAATGTCAGGGTCATGGCCCATGACAAGAGCTCCCTTGCTCCTGCAGGCCAATCCCTTGCCTTTGTTCTCGGTGACGAAGACGGCTTCAGATGGATCGGAGACTATGACATCACGGCTGATGAGCTGCTCTCCGGTGTCGAGAAGAAGGCACCTTCCAAGATCCACGAAGCTAAGGATCTTATCTTGAACATGCTCGCGGACGGTAAGGAAGTCCTTTCTGAAGACATCGACCGTGTAGCAATCAAGCGTGGGATCTCGTCCAGAACCGTACGAGATGCCAAGAAGGAGCTCGGGATCGTCCTGAAAAGCAGATGTGTCGAGGGACACAAGAAGGTCTATTGGCTGGATCAACCTAAGGATGAACCGGCAGAAAATTTTGAAATGGCAGAAATTCTATAGACACATAAAGTCTGCCAGTTCGCCACTTCAACACTAATTCAAGGAGGAAATCATTATGGAAAATACAGTTGCAATCCCTGAAACAAGGGCTCAGATCGCCCCTTCGCTTATGATTCACAGAGGCGGAACTACTTTTTTGATCGGCATCAAGTTTGCCGACAAGGGCGACACGCTCGAGGATAAGGTCAAGCGTATGATTCGCAAAGACGTTCAGAACGGAAACTTCTGAGGTAACACTTAACTTTAAAAGCCGTGCTTCACTTCACTGTGGGGCACGGCTCTTTTTTTTGTTTCTGTTTACTTTAATGCACTAAATTACTTGTGGTACAATATTGGTACACGGCTGAGAAAGGCTTAGTCGGGAAAATTAACAGTAAAACTTTCCAGCGGATAAATTCGGAGTTAATACGGAGGAATGGAATGGGTACCTGGAGTGCCAGCATAACCGGCAATGATACAGCACTTGATATGATCGAGGAATATAAGGTTGCATTCTCGTATTTTGATGTTGCAACCGGACTTGAAAAACTGGATCGGTTTGTCAGGACGAATTTTGATGAATCCGATGAAGACGAGTGGTGCTCATACTTCTATTCTTTAGCTGATTTTATGTGGAAGAACGGCATCCTTACCGATGAGATCCGTGATAAAGCCGTACAGATGGTGGATTCTGATTTCGGCATGGAGACCTGGAGAGAAGCGGGTAGTGAAAAGCAAAGGCGTAAAGAACTTGCCAATTTCCGTGAGAGGATCACATCTCCGCAGTGTGCGCCTAAGAAGATCAAAATCAGTCATATACATCCGGACGATATTTTCGAGGATGGCGAAGTGATCGCTATTCAATTGAAGACTTCAGGAAAGAAATACATGCCCAATTATCCCTGTGATCCGATACCGGATGAGGAATTCTTATCCTACGACAACAAATATATCATTATCCAGAAAGCCTATTCTAAGGAACAACATTTCAGCGGAGTTATGCCTGTGCTTTGTGACAGGACGGCTGTGTTCGTTTTATTTAAAGGCATTTACGATTCTCCGGAAGACGTTGATATCACTAAACTGGAAAAAGCTGATTTCAAATGTGATGACAATGAATTAGTATCGCATTTTGAACACACGAGCAGCATGTTTTATTTCAAAAAGCGCGGTTACAAGATCATCGGCAAAATGGAACCCCGGTTATCTCCTGCTGAAGAGAGTATAATGGCTAACTTCCTAAACCTCGGTGATAACGGTTTTTCCTCTAATCCTGATTCAAGACTGATAGCTGCAGTGATCGACTATGATATTGAATTAAGAGAGTGCGGCGAAGGCATAGATGAGGAGGACCTGGCGGATCTGGTGAGCGCCGAGGTGCTCCGCAAACGTGAATATGCTAAGGGCCTTAAAACTCCGAGAACTAAAGAAGATTTTCTGGAGCGAAGAGCCAGAATCAAGAAAGCTGAAGAAGAACTGTATGCCGCATATCGCACGATCCTTGACAGCGGTGTCAAGGTATACGAAATTCATTATGCTTATCCGTTAGGATATGCAATCAAAGTTCAGAAAGAGCCGGCGGAAATACTGCTTGAGAAAACAACATATAAGTATTGGGACATAGTTGAAAAATACGTGCGTGAGCAGTTGGACAGTTAAATCTTGAATAAACCCGACTAACAAATAATTGAAAAAACCTCTTCCCCCAGAGGCTCAGGTTGCAAAATCTGAGCCATTTTTAATGCCTACACCAACACCCTAACCTACCCTGAAACGTGTTTCCTCATAATTTGTATTAAAAAAGTGTTGACAAAAGG
>Ga0129307_1002953_pt1 | contig 11794 bp, 12 predicted proteins | sample P1105metagenome_FD_94437 | JGI IMG/M metagenome (GOLD analysis project Ga0129307, IMG submission 94437) | Capybara group fecal microbial communities from Wisconsin, USA - P1105 metagenome | ecosystem: Host-associated > Mammals > Digestive system > Large intestine > Fecal | place: USA: Wisconsin... | reverse complement strand
TTCTAAGTGGTCTCTGATGTTTACTGCTCTTTTGATTAAGTTTAATAAATCTTCAGGATAGTCTCCAGCTTGACCGTTTCTTTCTAAAATTTCGGTGATTCTTTCACCGGTTACGTCTTTAACAGAAGGAATTCCGTATTGGTCTCTTAATACAATACCTATTTCAGAAGTACTTTTACCTTCTCTGTTAAATTTTAAAATCATTTCTTCAATTTCTTTATCACTGTAAGTTACCCATTCTGGTCTTGCCATAATATAAACCTCTTTAAATTTTTTAAATCTTAAATAAGCCCAATTAAGTATGTATTAGAAAAATAATGTTATTCCTGACTGGAATACCATTTAATAAACTTTTCTAAAGAATTTTTTCTATGTGAAAATTGGTTTTTTTCATCAGTTGTAAGTTCTCCAAATGTCTTATTCAGACTAGGAACATAAAAAATAGGATCAAAAGCAAACCCTAAATCTCCTTTTTCTTCAACTGCGATTTCACCTGACACCTTGCCTAAAAAGATCTTGGGCTCAGAATTGGGGGCACAGTACCCAATAACTGACCTGAATTCGGCATAACGGTCATCAGAATCTGCTAATAACTTTAAAATTCCTTGATTTCCAATAGTATCTTGAACATAATGAGAATATGTTCCTGGAAATCCATTTAAAGCTTTAATGAATAAACCAGCATCTTCAACAATCACAGGACAGTCAAGTTCATGACAAGCATATTTTGCGCCTGATATGGCCACTTCCTCAAGAGTTCCTTGAGGCTCTTCGTAACCTAAATCAATATGCTTCAAGTTAATGTCATAATCTTTGAAAATGTTCTCTGCTTCTTTAACTTTATGTTCGTTACCAGTTATAAATGTTATCATATTTTAAAATATGAATGATATTTTTATTATAGTTAACCAAAAAATCAGTGAGTGTATCTTCCACGGGATTCGATGTCTGCAATATGGCTGGCCACTTTATCATTATTATAACCTTTTAAAACTAAATCAAAGTATTTGACCGCCAGATTATAGTCAATGCTTTGCAAAGATTTTTTCAAAACAAGCAAATCAACTGCTTTGTCTTCATCAAGTGGAGAATGTCTTCCAAGTCCAAAGTCAATGAAAACTAATTGATCATCTCTAAGCATTATATTCGATGTGGTAATGTCTCCATGAATAATGTCTGCTGAGTGAAGCTTTGAGATTTCACGGCCTATTCTGAATGCCAAATCCTCATCAATAATATCTTTAACAATTATTCCATCGATTTCTTCCATCAATATTGATTTATCTTCTAGATTAACATCATACAATACAGGTGTAACAACACCTGCACTTTTAGCATCGGATAATAGCTTAGCTTCAAGCTTACATCTGGACTTTCTAATTTTATTGTCAATTTCAGGAATCCTATATCCTTTAGGAATTCTATCCTTCAAGACTGCAGGTTCACCTAAATAGTGTGATTTAACAATATTCGATTCGGCACCCTTAGCTATCAAATCGTCGCTTAATTTCAAGTAGCTTTTGGAATTATCAATCCAAGGAATATCAACTTCATCAGTTCTGAACTTCTGGATAATTCCTGTATCAGCCAAATCCATTGGACCGAATTCCTTACACATCAGCAAGCCAAGCCATGCAATCATGACACCATTATCACCGCATAACTTCATTTCAGGCATGTAAAATTTGGCACCGTGCTCTTCAGACATTGTCTTAAGCATTTCTCTCAATCTAGAATTTGCAGAAACCCCTCCGCATAGCATAACTTCATCCTTTTGCGTGTGAGACAGCGCCCTTTCAGTTACTTCAACAAGCATGGAAAAAGCGGTTTCCTGAAGGGAAAAGCATATATCCTCCATCGGTGTTCCTTTCTCAGCTTCTCTCAATGCAGCGGACAACAATCCTGAAAATGAAAAATCCATGCCTTTTACAATATACGGCAAGTCAATATAGGAACCTTGTTTGGCCAATTTTTCAATGACAGGTCCTCCAGGATGACCCAGGCCGGTCTCACGACCAAAGTGATCAAGACAATTACCAACGGCTATATCCAAAGTTTCGCCAAAAATCCTATATCTTCCGCTTTCATAGGCAATAACCTGGCTGTTTCCCCCACTTACATAAAGTGATACCGGATTGACAGCACCAGTGTCAAGTTTTCCAACTTCAACATGTCCAATACAATGATTAACACCAATTATTGGCTTGTTTAATGACAGCGCTAAAGTCCTTGCAGAAGTTGCAACAATTCTTAAAGCAGGACCGAGTCCCGGACCTTGTGAAAATGAAACTAAATCAATGTCCTCATATGAAAGACCGGATTCCTCGATAGCCTGAGGAATCAATTTAGGAATCCAATGCGCATGATGTTCGGCCGCAATTCTAGGATGAATACCGCCTTCCTCTGGAAATAGCTGTTTTCCAGCCATGGCAAGAATATTTCCATCACTGTCCACAATGCCCACACCTGTTTTTTCTGCAGTCCCTTCAATTCCCAAACTAATCAAGATTATCAACTGAAAAAATTAATTAATTAGTATATATTACTTAAGAATATAAAAATATTTTTTAAATTTAAAAAACATAAGTGAAAGTATGGGATTTTATAGTGCTAATACTCCAGAACAAAAAAGGGTTAAAAAATTAACCGGAGATATTAACATCAGCGATATGTTTAAAAACGAATGTGAAACTCGTGGAATTCCAATTTACAATGCATATAACATTCAAAAAAGGTTACTTCACGAAGTAGAGCAAGAACAGCTTCATGGTGTTAAAGAAGTCGATGACAGATTGATGGAATTACTTGATGAAAGGTCAAAAAATAAGGTGACACACAGATATGTGGACTTTATTTCAAATGAGGACAGCGCTTCAAGAGGAGTCATACCACCAAGATCCGATGAAAAGGCAGCACAATCTCAAGAAGAAAAAACATCACTACCTCCAAAAGACCAAATTAGAATTCCTCCAAGAGCAAGAGACGGACAAGAGTTCTATAGAGATGACGAACTGCCGGAAATTGAAATGCTTAAAAAAATCATGCTTCAAAACAAGAAAATTATTAATCAGAATAAAATTATCATAGATTTGTTGAAAAAACAAGGTGAAAACAATGATTGAAGGAATTAAAACTTATGGATCTGATGAATTGACCAAAAAACTACAAGAATGTGACGATCCAGTCTTTTTAATTACAATTGGAACTACAGAAACATCATTAATAGATGGAATTTCTGGTGCTGGACCTTCAGCGGATTTAACCGAATACACTCCCGCTTCAGATGTTGAATTTATGGTTTTAGGTGAAGTGAGATGTTGCGAAGCCCCAGCTGAAACAGTTGTTGGCGATGCAGCAGCACCAACCCCTGCAAGACTTACAAAAGCTTCACTTCAACTCTCAAATATCCCATTCGTCGTTGTTGATGCAGGTTCCAAAATCAAACCAGATATCGAATATGTCAGCTTTGGAAAAGAATATGGAAGGGATATCAGAACTGGAAAAGGAGTTTTAAACCCATTGGAAATATTTGAAAACGCAAAGGATTTAGGTTCTGAGCTATCAAGAAGGCATGAAATGCTAATAATCGGTGAAAGCATTGCTGCAGGAACAACTACCGCTTTGGGAGTATTGAGAGCCCTAGGCTATGATGCCAATGAAAAAGTAAGCGGCAGCATGCCATATAATCCTCATGATATGAAAACAAAAGTCGTTGATGAAGGGCTAAAAAATGCGGGACTCGACCCTGAAAAAGATGAAATCGATGCTATTCAAGCAATAGCTGCAGTGGGAGACCCGACATTGCCTGCAATTTCAGGATTGGTTTTAGGATCTGATATTCCAATTATATTGGCAGGCGGAACCCAAATGGCCGCTGTCTGTGCAATAATAAAATCCATAAAACCTAACTTTGATTTTTCAAGAATCAATTTGGCTACTACAGTGTATGTTGCAGGTGATGAAACTGCAGATTTATTCGGAATATTAAAACAAATTGACGAAAGCATTACTGTCAATGTAGTGGACCCTGAATTTGAAAAATCAACTCACGAAGGACTAAAAAATTATTTAAAGGGATTCGTTAAGGAAGGTGCCGGAGCCGGAGGGGCAATGTATACGGCACTCGTTTTAGGAAATTCCCGAGAAAAACTTAGAAAAAGAATAGAAAAAATATGTAAATAGAGATTTAAAATCTCTATAACCTTTTTTTAAAATATGTGAGCTATTGAGCCCATAAATACGACTATGCCCACTATCCAACAGTAGTAAGCGAATATATCCAAACTTCTTTTTTGTATCAATTCCAGCATCCATTTAATGGCCGCATAAGCCGCTATGAATGCTGCTATAAAGCCCAATATTATTGGCAAGAAGTTAACATCAAGAGCTCCACCAATATCTTTAAGCTGGAATACAAAAGCTCCAAAGATAGCTGGAATAGACAATATGAAACTGAATTTTGCGGCAAATTCTTTATCAAGACCTACTGTAAGACCGGCTGCAATTGTAGTACCTGAACGTGAAAGACCAGGCAAGATTGCGCAAGCCTGACCTAAACCCATCCATAAAGCTTCTTTTTTAGTGATGTTATCGTAATTGATATTTCCGCTAGACATCCTTTGGGATAAATAAAGGATTGTACCTGTTACAAATAAAAAGAATGCCGGAACATATAGTGCACCTGAAAAAAGAGACTCTACAGCATCATCAAATAACACGCCGACCAATCCGACGGGAATAGTGGCTAAAATAACATACCAAGCAAGTCTTTTATAGGGATCGCTGTAAAATCCTTCCTTAAATCTTCCTTGAAGGATATCCTGGATACTTCCTATCCAAGAGCGAATCATTTTAATTATGTCGCCTCTAAAAAACCACAATACAGCGAGTAAAGATCCTAAATGGAGAAATGTGTCAAAAGCAAGAGAGCTTTCAACACCTAAGATATTCTGGATAAAAACTAAATGTGCTGAACTACTAACCGGTAAGAATTCAGTCAAACCCTGAACTATACCAATAATAATTCCTTGGAGTATATCCATATTTCACACCGCTTAAATATAAGTCATCCAACCGTATTTATCTTCAACTTTAGCTTCAACGATATCAAAGAAAGCAGTTTGTATTTCCTCAGAAATTGGTCCTCTTTTACCAGCACCTATTGTTCTGTGGTCGATTGAACGGATTGGAGTAACTTCAGCTGCAGTTCCTGTAAAGAATACTTCATCTGCAAAGTATAATCTTTCTCTTGAGATGGTTTCTTCAACAACCTCATATCCTAAGTCACGAGCGATAGCCATTATGGAATCCCTAGTAATACCCTTAAGGTTAGATGATGCCATTGATGGAGTGAATAATTTTTCACCTTCAACAAGGAAAATGTTTTCCCCACTACCTTCAGATACATGCCCTTCATAATCAAGCATGATAGCTTCATCAAATCCATTGTCAATAGCTTCAAGCTTAGCTAATTGGGAGTTCATATAGTTAGCTCCACATTTAGCAAGAGTTGGGAATGTATCAGGAGCTGGTTTTCTCCAAGATGAAACACCAATATCTACACCATTAGCCATTCCTTCTTCACCAAGATAAGATCCCCATTCCCATGCAGCGATTGCTACATTAACAGGGCATCCTAAAGGATTAACACCTAATTCTCCATATCCCCTAAATACAATAGGACGGATATAACAACCGTTTAAATCGTTGATACGAACTGTTTCAAGGATTGCTTCTGCAATTTCCTCTTGGGTGAAAGGAATATCCATTTTATAAACTTTTGCTGAGTCAAATAAACGTTGTACATGTTCTTCTAAACGATATACTGCAACACCCTTTTCATTAGAGTATGCACGAATACCTTCAAAAACGCTAGTTCCATAGTGAACTACATGAGAAAGTAATGAAATATTTGCATCTTGCCATTCAACAAATTCACCGTCAAACCATACTTTTGTCTTTTTGTCATCCCATGCCATTTTATCACATCATTTTACATTAATGATAGTTAATATATTTTTATTTAGATATAAACATTACTTTTATATTACTTTTTAAGACAATAGAAAGGTATATATAATAAGAAATTCATAATAATATTTGTTGGTTCCGTGGTCTAGTGGTATGATACCTCCCTTACAAGGAGGGGATCACGAGTTCGAATCTCGTCGGAACCACTGTTCTAATTTTTTTGGATTTTAACACATTTAGACCATCCGCTAATTTTTCAATATCATAATTTAATCTAAAATTAATACTTATTTTAACATTTATTTTATCAGAAAATTTCTAAAAAATATGAGTATTGTATAAAATATTTTAATTAAAATAAAATATTGAATAATATTCAACAAATAAATTTATACAATAGTCAAAAATCGTAAATAATAAAATTTAAATAGTTTTTGAATTAAAATTATAACTATCGAAAAAGGAGATTTAATTATGGTAGTTAAAATTGCTATTATTAAAAGTGGTAATATTGGTACTTCACCAGTAATTGACCTATTGTTAGACGAAAGAGCAGACAGACCAAATATCGATGTAAGAACCTTTGGATCTGGAGCAAAAATGAACCCAGAACAAGTAGAAGACGTTGTTCCTAAAATAGACGCTTTCGAACCTGATTTCGCAATTTTCATTAGCCCAAACCCAGGAGCACCTGGACCAGCTAAAGCAAGAGAATTATTATCTGAAAAAGATGTTCCTGCTATCATCATCGGTGACGCACCTGGTAAAGGTAAGAAAGATGAAATGGACGAACAAGGCTTAGGATACATCATCGTAATGTCTGACCCAATGATTGGTGCAAAAAGAGAATGGTTAGACCCAACTGAAATGGCTATCTTCAACTCAGACATCTTAAAAGTACTCGCAGAAACCGGTGCTTTAAGGTTAGTTCAACAAACCATCGATGCTGTTATCGCACAAGCTGATGCTGGAGAAGCAATCGAATTACCTAAACTCATCGTTACTGCTGAAAAAGCTGCAGAAGCTGGTGAATTCGCAAACCCATACGCAAAAGCAAAAGCCATTGCTGCATACGAAATGGCTGGATCTGTCGCAAACTTAGACATGAAAGGTTGTTTCATGACCAAAGGTTTCGAAAACTTCATCCCATTAGTAGCTGCTGCACACGAAATCGCTGCATGTGCTGCTAAATTAGCACAAGAAGCAAGAGAAATCGAAAAAGCAAACGACACTGTTTTAAGAACCCCTCACATGAAAGAAGGAAACCCAGGTCGTAAAACAGACTTAATCTCAAAACCAGAATAAGTAGCGTCCTTGCTACTTTACTTTTTTTATTTTTATTTTTTCAAAAAAATAGTCTATTTTTAACTAAAATATTTAAAAAAAAGAAAATATAGTGTAAAAACTATAATACTCCTTTTGTAGAAGGAATTTGATTATGTTCTATTTTAACAGCTTCTTTTAAAGACTTGGCGAATGCTTTAAAGATAGCTTCAGCTTTATGATGATCATTTGCGCCTTCAGCAGTTCCATAAATATTGATTTTTGCACTGCTTGCAAATGACTCGAAAAAGTGAATTACTATATTGGATGTCATGTCGCCGATTTTTTCATTTTTAAAATCAATGTCCATATTGCAGTAACTGCGTCCACTAATATCAATTGCAATGGTAGCCACTGACTCATCCATAGGAACGATAGCATGTGCCATTCTTTTAATTCCTTTTTTATCACCAATAGCTTCAGCGAACGCTTCACCAAGCAATATTCCAACATCTTCAATAGTGTGATGATCGTCTATTTCAATGTCGCCTCTTGCTTGAACATCCAAATCAATCATACTATGTTTTGAAAAAGACTCTAACATGTGATTAAAAAAGTTCACTCCAGTGGAAATATTGTAATCTCCACTACCATCAAGATTCATTTTTATATCAATTTCAGTTTCAGAAGTTTTCCTTGAAACAATAGCATCTCTAGTCATAATTTAACCTATATTTAAATTGATTTAACCCTCAAGCATTTAGGCATCTTCGCCAGGACGTATAATTTTAATGCAATTTGTAGGGCATTCCATTGCACATAATGTACAAACATGACAATATCTCAAATCCAATATATGTGCAACGTTGGTAATTTTCCAAATTTTAGCTGCTTTCGGACAAATCTCTTCACATTTACCGCAGGCGATGCACTTATCCTCATCAACTAAAATTTGTAACACAAAATCACCGATTATAATTTTAAAGTAGCTACAGACATAGCCTTAAATCCAACATAAACTTCTTTTCCTATATTGAGATTTAATTCCTTTTCAGCAGAGACTGTAATATCTGAGCATAGAATAACTCCACCAACATTTACCTTAACACGAATAATCTCACCAATAAGCTTCATCTCAACGATTTTTCCCTTGAGAATATTACGTATACTGGATGTTTGCGGCTCTAACATCAAAAAGATATTATCATAACTAATCAAAGCAAGTATACTATCTCCAATTTGATATTTTCTATTTAAAGGAGCGTTGATCTGGAAATCTTCCATTTTTATAGTCATTACTCCCTTAACATCATTGATATCAATTATTTCCGCTTCAATTTCATTAACATCTTTATGAAGTTCCATGATTGCATTAATTTTCTTACATTCTTTTAAAATAGAATAACCTTCTTCAGTAAGAGTGGTTCCGCCACCCCCGCCTTTTCCCCCTTTTGTTGTACTAACAATTTTTACATTTAGTGTTGATTCTAATTTTTCAATGTAGTTTAGAGCAGTTCTATAAGAAACTTTGATATATTTTGATGCTTCAGTTAAAGAACCTGTGTCTAAGATAGATTCTAAAAGTTGGTATTTTTTACTATCCAACAAAAAAGAATTTCCATCGACATTGATTTTATATTCAACACCCGCACTAACATCAGCCATTATAAACCCCCAAAATATAATGATAATTAAAATTTTATTTCTTATAATTTAAATAAGTTTTCAATTATTTAATTTCGAAACTCTATTTTTTCCACTAAATCCAACAATTTATTTAAAATTTTCGAAAGAGGGCCAAATTTAGTGGTATATCCTCTGAAAGTTGCAATATCCTCTTTTGTAAAGAATTTGACTAAAATCAATGCAAAGAAATAAACTATCATACAAAGAATTATGCCAGGGAATAGGAATAATGTTGTTTTAGGGATAAACAATCCGAAAACGGCCATAATAGCAGAAGCCGCTAAAATTTTAACAACCGGCATGGTTGGAGCTTTGGCTTTTGTTAATTTAAATACAAAATAGATACAAGGCACCATCATTAAAAAACAAGCAATTGTGGTTGCAGCAGCACCACCAGCAATTCCTAAAGATGGAATCAAAATCCAACAAAGAATAGCTGTAAGAATAGAACCGCAAATTAAAATATACATAGGAATTCTAGGATTTCCAATACCTTGAACAATACTTGTGGATATTGTAAATATTGAATAAAATGTCATTCCTATTGATAAGATCGCCAAAGCGGCCGCACCCGCAACATAAGCGGGATTTTTAAAGTAAAGCAAATGTAAGGTAGGCACGGCAAATAATGCAAGGCCGATACACATTGGAACTACAAATAACAATGAAAGTTTATATGACTCTCCAACGTATTTTTGAAGAGCATTTAAATCGTGCACCTTGAAAGCTTCAGAGGAAGCCGGCAGAATTGTAGTTGCAACAGAAGTTGAAATTATCAAAGGCAATCTTGCAATCGGATCGGCAGCTGCGAAAAATCCGACATCGGAAAAAGTTAAAAATTTGCCCATGACAATAGTACAAACATTATAAATCAGCATTTCAGCAATAGCTGTAATGATTACAGGAATTGAAAATTTAAGCAAACGTGCTGCTAATCTTAATTCATCGCGGAATGTGAAAACAAAATTTTCACTTGGCTTTGGAATATATTTTGGCATGTAAAATTTAAATATCAAAACTCCAGAAGTTGAAGAAAGAGCAAAACCGATAACAGTACCCCATAATGCTCCAATAGCTGAGAATCCCATTAAAACAAATGCTGTTGCAAAGAAAATCATGGAAATTTGCTCTACAGCACGAGTATATACAATATACTCCATCTTATATACACCTTGGAATGCACCTCTAAATGCACCGACAACAACACCAAACGGAGTGATTAGCCCTACAATCTGTAAAGGAATCAATGCGAGAGGCTTTCCCAAATAATCATAAGCCAACCATGGGGCGACAACAAAGATCATCAAAAATCCTAAAAACAGCCCCAGACACACCATTATCTTTAAAGCCGTGTATATCGTATGTCGAGCCATGTCATGCTCATCGACAGCTTCATATTCAGCTACGAATTTGGCAATCGCTGGAGGAAGTCCACCAGCAGCAAGTGTTTGAAAAATACCTTGGAAAGGTAATGTAACCCCCAAAATACCATAAGAGGCAGGCCCCAATAATATTGCCATTAAAAATCGGTAAATATAACCTCCAACACGGAAAATTATATTTCCAATAAAAATTATCAAACTACCTCTAACTAACTTGCTTGCCATAATATACCTTTAAAAATTAGTTATTATTAATTTTAATTGATTTTAATATTTAAATATACTTATTTAGGAAATTTTTAAATTCCACCAAGGTCCTATCTAAAGACTGCCAACCATAAGAATCGTTTTTAATATCATCTAATGAATCATTTGACCAAAAAGAAGCACCTAAATTAGAACCGAAAGGCCCGCCGCTTACAGGTATTATGCCATGTATCATAAAATATGTAATATTTTTCAGATGTGCAAAATCCTGACCGCCGGTCCTGTCGCCACCGACAGCTATGCTCATCCCAATCTTTCCTCGAAGTAGATTATAGTCAGCTGCTTCTAAAGCTCGAGTTCTATCCATTATGGTGGCCAAATTGCTACTTATTCCACCACTTTGAACAGGAGTGGCCAGAATTATGCCGTCAGCTTCCTGAAGGCCTCTATACACATCAGCCATGTCATCCTCAATGATGCACTTTTTATGCTCTAAGCAAAAATCGCAGTGCATGCATGGCTTAATGGATTTGGCCTGACAAGTGAATATCTCACAGTCGAATCCGTCCTCTTCAAGTTGATTTAAAGCATTCTTTAAAACATGCTCTGTCGTGTTATTTCTAGGACTAGCACAGATACCAAAAATTTTCATAAAAATAGTTTGTAAAACAATTATTAAATACTTTTAAAAAATTAAAAAAAATAAAATAAAGATTAAAAACTTTAAAAAGTTAATAATCTTTTAAATTTAGTCATCTCTTTTCATATAACTTGAATTAAACAATAAACTAACAAATACAATACCTATTATAGCATAAACAAGTGTGTACGTTGGTTCTCCATTAGACTTGGCTTTAGGGTTTCCATTAGATTTTCCTCTACCGCTAGTAGCTGTAGCATTGCTTGATTCATTATCGTCAGTTGAATTATCATGTTCAATTATATCAGCATCTACAGCATTAGCTGGAATGTAGCCAGGCCTTGGATTGCAACCAGGTCTCCAATGTTTGTGCTTGTGATGAGGAAAGTGCTTCTTATGATGATGGGAATGATTCCCACTACCATTACTTCCATTTGTCGAATTATTCGTACTGCTAGTAGTTAAATTCTTCATTATTTTATTCTCGTTATCATCAGCATGACTATTTACAATAGATTGTTGTAAATCTTGTTGTAATAACAACAATAATGGAGTCCATATTGCTTTATGATCCGGCAATAAAGTTTCGCTAGACATTCTAGAACCTAGAACGTCATTTAAACTGTCCCAAGATCCTGCGGTTGAA
>Ga0129307_1002951_pt1 | contig 11803 bp, 6 predicted proteins | sample P1105metagenome_FD_94437 | JGI IMG/M metagenome (GOLD analysis project Ga0129307, IMG submission 94437) | Capybara group fecal microbial communities from Wisconsin, USA - P1105 metagenome | ecosystem: Host-associated > Mammals > Digestive system > Large intestine > Fecal | place: USA: Wisconsin... | reverse complement strand
TTTCCGATACAGCCATAAAAGAGATCACGATTCCCAAAAGCGTTTCAGAAATTAAATCAAGTGCTTTCTCAAGATGTCAAAATTTAAACGTTGTAAACTTGAATGAAGGATTGAAAACAATCGATTCTAATGCTTTTTCCAATACAGCCATAAAAGAGATCACGATTCCCAAAAGCGTTTCAGAAATTAAATCAAGTGCTTTCTCCAAAAATCTTAATCAAATCACAATTCTAAACCGTGATTGTGATTTGCCAAAAGGGGCTATCGCTAAAAACACAACTATCTATTGTTATACTGATTCCACTGCACATAAGTATGCATTGAAGTATGGCAATTCATATGTCCTGCTTGATCCTCAGAATGTAACTACCGTATCAGGAAATGCAGGTACAACAATTATAACTACCACCACTACCACATCATCAACTACGACAACCACAGCTCCTGTTACAACTGTATTTACATATACAAATGCTGTACCAGATAGTGAATACGTACTTATGGCAGTAAAGGATGCTTCTGTTATCAAGCCTGTTACAATTGAAGGCAAAGAAGATGATATCGAATTGGCTGCTACAAATCAACTAGCACTTCTTTCACCTGATAATATCATTTACTTTGATCAACAGACAGCTGATGAAAAAGGTACTGTTACCTTCTCGTTTATAAAAAATGAGGAAGCTACATACATTCTTACAGGAGATTTTGGAAGCCATAAGGTAGATCAGATGATTTCAAAGGGCGAACCCAAGGTTGAAGATGCTCCACAGAAATATGTTTACGAATCCGAAGTGCCAATGGTTGAAACAAAAACAGAGATGGTTATGGGAGATGCAAACGGTAATGGCCAAGTTGATATGAGCGATGCTGTATTTATAATGCAAATGCTTGCAAATCCGAGCAAATTCAAGATTTCTCCTGAATTTGAAAAAAACGCCGACGTTTACCAGCCTGGAACAGGTATAACAACAAAGGACGCTTTGTCTATACAAAAGTATCTGCTCAGTTTAATCCCAGAACTTCCAGAGTATTAAAAACTTCAAATGAGTAGTAGCGATCTTCGCTACTACTCATTTTTATTATGACAATCATTTGATATTTTTCATTGCATAAATATCTTTCCCATGTTCTAAGCACTTCACAGCCATATCGAGGATCTCACTATACTTATAATCCATCTTCAATTTTGCTATGGGGAAGATCTGACCGAAGCGCTCATTGTACTCAGTTGCATAATCGTAAATGACGGAATATAGCCGAATATACTTGTTCAGTGTAGGTCTGCTTATATTCAGATACTTAGCAGTATCGGTCTTACTTGACAATCCGTGCATCAGATATTCGTAGTCCCGGTAGAAGAAGTCGGGGAGATCGTCAACATTCGTAGGTGGTCTGCCTATGCGCTTTCCTTTTGCTTTAGCGTTCTTCAAGCCGCTTTTGGTGCGTTCAGATATCATATTTCGCTCCAGTTCCGCAAATACTCCTGTGATCTGGAGAAAGGCAGCAGTCATTGGATCGAGCGTACCGTTAGTGCAGTCAATGGTGATAGAATCCTTGATAATCAGCCTTATTTGCTTCTCTTTGACCATTTCGATGATATCACACAGCTGCTTGGTACTTCTTGTCAGTCTCGACAGTTCTGTTACGGCGAGGGTGTCACCGCTGCGGATCACGTTCAGTAGCTTTTGCAGCTCGACCTTGTTTTCCTTCATGCCGGAGATATATTCAGTGAAGATCGTCTCCGGGACAGCTCCCATTTCTTTCAGCTCACGTACCTGTCTTGATATATCCTGTTTGTTTTCATCGGTGCTGCATCTGCAATATCCGTATACTTTACTCATAAATCCGCCTCCGAAGTCACATTGATACCTTATTATACCACAAATACCACAGTTATGTAAACAAAAAGCTGTAAAAGAAACATGGTAAAAACAGAAATGGTCTTACGCTTAATATCACTCATGCAGCAGCTGAAATGTGTTGTAAAAGAAAACATTCGTTTTTGTTTACATAACGATTTAAGGAAAATAGTAGCAATCTGTTACTGTTCCTCTACGTGTATATTTGACATATAATGTAGTTGATGCTATAATGAAAGCAACCAAGAAATTAAGTGTTGTGTGTTTCACGCAAACGAAAAAGACGGGAGTTGCAGCTCCCGGGGGGTTTTTGGACTATTTGTCGGACTTCTTGTGGCTTTCTAACCACTTGCTCATGTAGTCACCAAATGCATGAGCTACTACAGCTACAACAAATGAAATAAGAAAAGCAGGCTTTCAAGCCTGCTTTTCTTATTTCATGATATCAAAGTAGTTCTTTTGCTCGGTTAGCAAGGTAAAGTGGAATATTGGTGATCATACCATCAGTACGGTATTCACGTTTAGAAAAACGCAGAGCATACGCTGGCTGCTTCTCTGCAATATATCGCTTAAATGACGGGGCAGATCTATCTCCGCCTGCTTTGACCTCGATCGGAATTATACCTCCGTTATACTGCGCCAGAAAATCCAGTTCGCTATGACTTGTCGAATAATACCGCAGCGGCACATCAAACTGTCCGATCATCTGCTGTAAAACGTAGTTTTCAGCAAGTTGCCCCTTAAACTGATAATCACTTTTCAAGAGAATTGCACTGTTTTCGATACCTGCAAGATGCTTGAGCAGACCTGTATCAAACAAAAACAGCTTGAACTGATCGAGCTGCTCAAACGCTGAAAGCGGATGCTCTATTTTAGAGACATTATATACACGGTTCAGCATTCCTGCTGATACAAGCCATTCGATCGCTTCTTCAAAATCTCTTGCCCTTCCGCCTTCCCGTACTGCGCCGTACATAAACTTTTCATTGGATTTGGCGAGCTGAGAAACAATACTGCGGAACACCATTAAAATTCGTCCGCTGTTGACCTTGCCGTTATGCTTGGAAAAGTCGTTTTCATATAGCTCGATCAACTCCTGCTGGATAGTTGAGACACGTAAAGGATCTTTATATTTTAGCCATGAGTCTACACATTCAGGCATTCCGCCTATGATGAAATAGCGGTCACAGGTTTCTGTAAGGCGGTTGTGGAAGATCTCTTCGATTCGGTTGCCACTGCTGATACTGCAATAGTAATCATACAGCGCCGGATCTTCCGCTGCAAGGTATTCGGAAAAAGTCAGAGGATAGACGTGAAGCACATTGACCATACCAACAGGATATGATTTAGGCTGTGCAAGCAGTGTGCCGAGCAGACTTCCTGCTGCAACTATATGGTATTCATTAGCTTTTTCCTTGAAATATTTGAGACTGTTCAGAGCATCAGGACATTCCTGTATCTCATCGAAGATCACAAGTGTTTTCTCAGGCACGATTTTTTGTTCTGCGATCAGTGAAAGCAATTCAAGGATACGTGCAGGATTTTTATTTGACTGAAAAATTGAATGGAGTGACGGATCTTCGTCAAAGTTAAAGTAGACATAGCTTTCATAGGCTTGTGTGCCGAATTCTTTCATAAGCCATGTTTTGCCGACCTGTCTTGCTCCTTTCAGTATAAGTGGTTTGCGTTCAGGGTCTTCTTTCCAGCGCAGCATTTGCTGCAATACATCTCTTTTCATATTGAATTCCCCCTTATATCGTATTCGAATATTAGTATAACACGTTTTTGCAATAAAATCAACTTAGTATTTGCACATTTTTGAAACAAAATTCATGAAATTATTCACGTTTTTGAATTTTATCCTTCTGCTTCAGTGTATCTGTTCTCTCAGATGCATTATGAGCTGATGGAGAGCCTTGTTTTCCTCGGCGTAGAGCTGTAACCGTTCGTCTTTTAGCTTATTCAGCTTCCTTTTGCGTCTGTGGTGTTCCGCTGCGTTGAACCTGTTGTCCTGCTTTCGCTTCCAGACATTACATTCATCGCAGTATTTACGCTTGATTATGCTGTAGTAGCTTGCTGTTCCTTTATCTGCTCTGGCGACCTGTATCTGCATATGGTTTGATAAGCTCAAGAATAATGCCCCTGAGGGCAGGTTAACTTAAAATGATAAATCGGAAGATAATATACAAATCATGGTAATGAAAATCCGAATTTGAAATCCACAAATTCAGATCTATATTAGACACCGAAAAAATCACAATGCCCCTTAGTGTTATGAAACACTAAGGGGCAAAACTTCTATATGGGTATTTTTTTAATGATATGGGATTTTTGTTATATACTATGTGATATTGATTCTAAATCAATTCACCCTATTTCATCCGACAATCCCCCCTACATGATAGGGTGTAGGGTGAATTAACTTTGATTAATATAGAGTTTTTATTTTCAATTGTTTTTGTTCCACTTGAATAGCCTTTGGAAAAAGGATTGCTTTTGCGGTGTCTGATCTTGTGTTTCGGATTCCGCAGGCTCACTGTCGTTCGTCTGCTCCGTTGGTGTCTGATCTTCCGCACGTTGCTCTACAAGCTGTCTTTGTATATCCCCTGCGTGTAGTGCTTGCTGCTGAGATAATGCGGTTGTGAGCTGTGCAGAATGTTCCTGTTCCGCCTTTAGTGCTGCCTGTAATTCTGATATTTGTTTATCCTTGGCTTCAAGTTGTTCTTTAAAGGTTGTTAAAGCATCCTTTAATAGCTCTATTTCCGGATTATTAGCACTTCCATTAAACTTCGTTAAATCATTCTTGTTTAATTCTTGTCGAATTACAGTTGAGTCATCTTTAACAAGAAGCTGCAACCCCTCAGAAGATATATATTTTTTGCCTTTAAACATCTTTAAATACGGCTTTAAATCTCTGTCAAGTCTTTGGTATATTGCTTGTACGCTTACATTGGCTTTTAATGCAAACTCTTTCACGGTCATATACTCGCTCATGGCTGCTCACCTCGTTGCTTGTCCCTCTCTGCCTGTATCATGGTATAGAAATAGCTGTATCTGTTCTTAATGGCTGTGCGCTCTGCTATTGCCTTGAATCTCGTGTACTGTTCAAGTAGATAATGATACCTTGCAAAGGCTGCGCCCATTTCGTGCGGTGGAAGTTCCATTGTATTTATAATGGCTATCAGGCTTTCAATTTCGGTTACTGTAAATTCATCATCACAAGCACCGCTGTAAAATGCTGTGTTATCGTCTGCCTTTGTATTACAAAATTCAAGCTGTTGTTCTGGCGGCTCTGCTGTCGCTCCGCCGCCCTCGCCTATAAATTCAAACAATGTGAGCTGATCTACATAGTCAGTATTTTTTGAGATATGAAAGATAATTGTTAACCACTTGCCGCCCGTGCCTGTCTTTCCTCGCTCATACGTAAAACAAATATCCGTTGTTTCCTTTAATGCCTGCTGACAACTGTCAAGCACTCTTGCTTTAAAGTTGTTCCAACGTGGGTATTCATTCGGGGCAATGCCTAACAACTCCCTCAAATCAGATATTTTTATTTCACGCTTGCCGATAGTCTCATATTGTTTTAGTATCTCATACATTCGGATCTGATTTGCTGACTTTAACCGCAGGGCGTTCCATAGTGCATACTTGAAATACCTGTCCTTGAAATCAAACATCAAGGGTAATGCATCATCGTGAGCATCTATTGATACATACCATTCGCCGCTGTTGTTTTTGTCTATTCTGCATTTTTTAAAAAGCTGAAAAGAATCATATCCGCCGCTTTCAAGCGGAATGTGTACTAATTTTGTGAGTAGGCTGTCGGTGGCTGCTTTGAGCTGTACTATATTCAGCCGCTTGAAATCCATTATTTTCTGGAAGTCTGATAATTTGAATGTAACTGTTCTTGTACTTTTGTCGTATGGATTGATTTTTGACAGATAAATTGAAAAGAACCTGAGTTCTTGCAATGTTAGGTTGTTTGCTCTCAGCTCGTTTAATACGTTCCGTTTCTGAACTATCGCAGTTTCAAATAAATCTGACATTGGCCTTCACCTCTCTTTTCAACATTATAGCACATTGAAACTACATTGTCAATAGTCTGTAGTCAATTGTGATATGAAATGTAGTCAATTGTGATATGGAATGTAGTCAATTGTGATATGGAATGTAGTTTATTGTGATATGAAATGTAGTCAATTGTGATATGAAATGTAGTCAATTGATTCTGCATTTGAAGATATACGGTCATTTGAAATAGCCGAAATCACCTTTTAAATCATATATTAAATTACCTTTTAAATCAATCTATCAATCATAGCGGCTGCGCCTGTTCTGATTGACGGACTGATTTCTCAACAATCATATAAAAATCAATTGACTACATTCTATCTTATCTTGTCATACCATAAGACTGTTGTTCCGCTTCATGCTGCTTTTTTCTTTCTTCAAGTAAGTGATGTGCTGCTTTTTGAATCTTGGGATTTAGAGCACCTTTGCTCATCATTTCCTTTAATTCATCTCTGGATTCTTCATCCAAAGGTGCTTTTTCACATATATTCTCTGCATATTTCTTCGTTGCTTCTATTTCCGATCCTATAAAATCATCCATAGCCACACCTTCTATCAGGTATTTCAAGTGATTTGCTATCGTTCCTATTGCTTTTATCGCTATTTTAAAGTTATCCAATACTTTATTCAATTTCTCTTTCAGCCCTGTATTTTCTTTATGTAATGTCTCATTCTCTTGTTTTAACTCTGCATTTTTTTCTTTAAGCTCTTCTGTTTCCCTTTTAAGGCCGTCTACACGCTCGTAAAGCGCCTTCTGCTCTGCCTTCAATGCTTTTATACCACCCAACTCTTTTTCAAGCTCCTGAGCCTTCTGGTGCGTTCTGGAGAGGTCTGATTCATACTGCTCTTTTATTCTTTTTGCTTCCTCCCACTCCTTTTGAGCCGATTCTTTATATCTTTCTCCCTCTGCTCTCAGCTCTGCCGTTCTTGCATATACCGATTCTTCCGCTTTTCTTACTGCTTCTTCTACCCTTTTTTCTTCTGTATTCCGTATCCTTATGGCTTCGGACCGGTATCTTTCTGCTTCTTGCAGAGTTTTTTCCTGTTTATAGTGCTTATTTGCCATTTCTCGTCTGATTTTTTCACGTTCCTTTTCTGCTCTCAGTTCTAATTCTCTTTCTGCCCCGGCTCTGATCATCTGTGCTTTTTTCAGTTCTTCCTGTGCTGCCCTGAGGGCGTTTTCTTTCTGCTGCACCTGGCTTTTCATGCCCGCCTGGATCCTTTTTTTCTCCGCTGCTGCTACTGCTGCTTTCTCCTTTTCTGCTGTTTCCAGTATCTCTTCAGCTTTTTTCTTTGTCTCAAGAAGAAATTTATTGTTGTGGTCATATGCCTTTTTTACTATTGATACCGCACTTTTCCTCTCTGCTCCTGCCTGTTCCAGCTTGTCCTTATGCAGCACTGACATTTCATAGCCTTTCTTCATCTTCTCATAGTCTTCCTTCTTCATGACTATCTTGTTTCTGTTCAAAGTACTTGGCTTTCCCCATTCTTCGACTTCTTTCAGATTCTCTTTTATCTCGCATAATGGTTTCAGTTCTTCGGATATATCGTCATATTGCTGCTGCTTTACTTCCATTTCCTTGCTGATCAGCGTTTCCTGTGCCTTCATTGCCTTATATTCGGGCACACTCAGATACTTCCTGTCTATATCTTTCTGTTCTTCACTTATCTCTATTCCATGCCTTTCACAGATATTTCTCAATACTCCTCGCTCTGACTCTCGCCACTTGGAGATCGCATCCTTGGCCTTTCCGTATCCCATCTGCTCTAAGGCTTTCGCTATTCCGTTCCTGACGGCAAGTCCGTTCTTATATCCTGTAGCTACAGGAATGTAGTCTATATGCAGATGAGGTGTTGCTTCGTCCATGTGCATTACGGCATTGAATACGTAAAACTGCGGATTCCTCTCTTGAAATCCCTCCATATACTCTGTCAGGCACTCTTTAGCGATCTCTGCGTCTTTTGTTCCGACTCCTGTATCGCTCATAAGACCTACCTGTACAACATCCTCATAGAAAGAATTCTCCTTGTTGGCTGCGGTCAGCACCGTCTGACACGGCGGTCTGTTGAACAGATCTTCAAAGTAACTTTCTTTTTTCTTTCTGTCTGCTCTTTTCTGTTTGGCATTGAAGTCTGCTACTGCTCCGTCGAACAGCTTATGATATGCTTCGGCTATCGGCTCCTGTTTGAAGATCACATTATCCTTGATCCTGTTCCGGTCTACATTGTTTGTGATGAACTCTCTGTTGTTGTGAGCCAGAGATCCTTTTCCCTGTACGTGACTTATACTTTTTTTCATGAAGTACCCCCTTGTATACTGGATGTATGGAACATATATCCAGTATACAAGGTTCTGTTACTCTTGTCAAGAGTAACTCTTTAGTACCTTTGACAGACTTACGTCCATCAAAGGTACAAAGAGCTCTCCGAGGGGCAAGGTGTTCCCCTTGCATCTCCGCAGCCGTTCCCTCTGCACTCCTTATATTTTTATGACGCATTTCCTGCTTTATTAAGAAAAATAATTATGAATCTTTTATATTCAATGAAAAATATTGACTTTTTTGATATATATGTATATAATTAATATATCTCATTATATTCATGGTAAATTAATAAAAAGGAGGGGAATTGGGGATATATCGATATTGAAGCAGAAAAATATCAGTGATTATACTATCAAAAAGTTCATTGACTATTTCTACAAAATAAGACATGCACTAAGAATATATTAATACTGCTGGGAATACAAGATGAGATAAAACTTAATTTGGAGGGTGATTTATGAAGAATAAATCAAAGAAAATATTGACACTATTAGTGTCAGGTTTAATGGCTGTTTCGTCGTTGACACTCAGCTGTTCAAGTGCGTTTGCTGAAAGTAACATCAGCAATTCAAAGCTTGAAACAAATGTATCAAGCTCGCCTGTAACTGCTACAGGTTCTATCGGTTCACTTATTGACGATGAAATGAAAAAGTCGGAAGAAGAAAAATCTGAAGGTCAGCAGTCAAATTATGCTATCAATAACATTAAATATGATGTTGAAAAGGGGATAATTGACATCGATTATATTTCGCAAACCAACAGTACAATATTTGTTGGCTTCTATAATGATGAAGGCAATGAGCTGTACACATCGATGACTAAGAACGTACAAGCATCCGACAGTGGTCATGAACAGTTGATCGTAATGAATGCGCTTCCTGAGCATTATCTTATCAAGGTGTTTCTTATCGGAAATCATCAGAATGCGCTTTGTAAGGCTTTTGTATACGAAAAATATACAAAGGCAATGCAGGAGATACTTGCAAAGACCACTGATGATTTTGAGGATAAGGAAGTTATCAATTTTGACAATTCAGAAGAAAAAAACTTTTTAGTATTGGCTGATGGAGTAAAGCATATAAAAACTGACTCAGAAAATGATGTTTATGAGAAAACAGATGACGGAAAACTTCACTTCAGCAATATAAAAGAGATCGCTAAACTTAAAAAGGATAGTGTTGCTGTTGTTGAAGTGCCTAAAGATCTTCTTGCTTTTAAAATAAAAGATATAAAGATAACAGATTCTTCGGCCGTGATCACTCCTTATGATGAGAATGATGTTCCAACAGAGGAGTTATTTCAATTCGTAAAGATTGATTCAGAACCAACACCTGCTCCATCTCAAACGCCAGCAAATGCAGGTGATGATACAGATGAAAATGAAGTTACAAGAAAATATAAAGAGAAATTGGATATATCATCTGTTTATACTTTTCAATTTGGAAAAAAAGGTTCTGAAGGGTTTCTTTTATCTGATTCAGATGCCTTATCTACAGCAGTTTCAGCAACTTTAACTTTAGGAATAAGTGGCTATTTGGAGTTTTACTTCAGCTTGGATTTAGGTGAGACATTTGTTGATGCAGAAATTACTGCTTCAGCAAGTTTTAATGCTTCGGGTGAGATTAAAATTGAAAAGGAATTACGAGAAATACCTATTCCGTGCGGTACTATTCCCCCAAATATATTAGGTTTTGTAATTACTCCTAAACCTTCTATTAGTATTAGTGGAAAAATCTCAGTTAGTGCAAACTGTACATACCATTTTGATTTGAACAACAAATTAACAATGGTAGGTGAGCCTTACCGAAAAGTAGATATATCTGCTATTGTTGATTTTGGAATAACATTAAAAATAGGAATAGCATTTCTTTCAAGAGCAGATGTTACATTGTCACCTAAAGTGGGAGTAAGGGCGTCAATATCAAATTCAAAACCTTTGCTATCAGATCAAGATAAAAATGTAAATAAAAGGCATGATTGCAGTAATTGTAATCGTATAAAAGGTGATATATATGTAAATCTATCTGCATCAGTATCTATTAAAATTATAAAAAAGCATGAATCCAGCATGAAAGTTTTGGAGATAGGATTCCCATTTGTATTGACGGTAAATGAAAATGGTATTTTTGAAGGAGAATGCAATAATTACAGTTATCGTATGCTATATCATGTTAAGGATCAGAACGGTGATCCTATCAAGGATGTAACAATAACCAGTGATAGAGATAATCTTGTCGATAGCAATAAAAAAGTTATCAAAACAGTAAAGACTGACGATAAAGGTTATGCAGAGTTCTGGATAAATATTGATGATCTATTCGATGAATCTACTACTCTCAAAGGCAAAGCTCCTACAGGAGAAACCGATGAATTCAACATTTATACATATTATGCTTCTGCTGCCGGTACAAAGCCCATGGAGTGTAACAGAACTATTAAGCTTGATGATATAGAGGAAAAGAAGGATACAGAAAAGAATACTTCAGATAACGGAAATATAATCGAAAGCGGAATATGGGGAGATCCAAAAAAATACCCTGAAGTTAGCAATGTCCATTATGAATTAACATCTAATGGAGATCTGTATTTCTGGGGAGAAGGATTAATAAAAGACGGACAGCTTAAAAAAGAAAATAGAGGATCTGTTAAGCGTATAATTGTTTTGAGCGACAAGCTTATGTGGAATTCTACTTTGGGATATGCTAAGGATGTTCCTAATGATAATTATTTCATTATGGGGGTAGCCGCTTCGTATGTTGATTTAAGCAGATGCAATAATGAATACTTGTATCATATTTTACAAACCGTAGGTTGTAATAATAACCTTGAAGAAGTGATACTTCCTAACAACCTCAAGTTCCTTATTGCTGGCACATTTATAGACGCTACTAAATTGAAAAAAGTAACATTTCCTGACAGCCTGGAAAGAATAGGTCAGATTGCCGATCGCGCCAACGGAATTGATGATTTGGTATTTGCAAATTGTACAAGCCTTGAAGAAATTGAACTTCCTGTTAACTTGGCCTTTCTTGGTTCAAGTATATTTAGTGGATGCACAAATCTTAAAACCGTCAAAATGAATTCAAAACTTAAGGTCATAGGTCATCAGACGTTTTACAATACAGGAATAACAAGTATAATTATTCCTGAAAGCGTAAAATATATTCATAATGGCGCTTTTGGTAAATGCAATTCATTAGAATATGTTAAAATTGAAGGCGATTATGGTACCGAGGTTTATAAAGACGAAATTGATGACAAACTTAATATAGATGTAGGGTATGATACATTAAACAAAATATACTCAAGCGATCAATACACCGGAACAAGAATGTTCAGTGGCCTTTCAGCTTTAAAGAGAGTCGACCTGGGCGAAAAAGTTACAAGAGTTAATACTTCTTCTTTCTCAAACTGTCAAAATTTAAGCGTTGTAAACTTGAATGAAGGATTGAAAACAATCGGTTCTAGTGCTTTTTCCGATACAGCCATAAAAGAGATCACGATTCCCAAAAGCGTTTCAGAAATTAAATCAAGTGCTTTCTCAAGATG
>Ga0129307_1002947_pt1 | contig 11817 bp, 10 predicted proteins | sample P1105metagenome_FD_94437 | JGI IMG/M metagenome (GOLD analysis project Ga0129307, IMG submission 94437) | Capybara group fecal microbial communities from Wisconsin, USA - P1105 metagenome | ecosystem: Host-associated > Mammals > Digestive system > Large intestine > Fecal | place: USA: Wisconsin... | reverse complement strand
GGCCTGACACAGGTCATATTTACGGTGAAACGATTAAAGCAGCTCAATGAGAATGCCGCCCGGTTCGCAAGGGAAAACGGCCTCGGTCCGGTTGCGCTGAGAAAGGAAGCGGAAGCTGCCGGCGATACGGTCGGGGAGATCCTGGCTCTGATGAAGGAAGGCAGGATGCAGAAGGAAAGAGCAGCGGCCGTGGAGAAGGCTGCGGCTGCCGCTGCTGCGGATCCTTCCGCAGCGAAGAACAGGGTGCGGGAAACGACCCTGAAAACGGGAAGCGGCAGGGACTGCTGCTTTGCCGACGGAAAGGCGCATGTGCATATCGCAGTCGATACAGGCATGTCCCGTATCGGCCTTATGCCGGATGAAAACGGTCTCAGGATCCTTAAGGCGGCCATGGAACTGCCGTACGTCAGTATCGACGGCGTCTTCACTCATTTCGCCACAGCGGATGAGAAGGATAAGAGCGGCGCAAATCTGGCGCTTTCGAAGTTTCAGAAGTTTAAAGCCATGGCAGAGGAAGCCGGCATCCGCATCCCGTGCTGGCACTGTGCCAACACGGCTTCGATCATCGACGGCATAGGCCTGAAGGGCTTTGATCTTTGCCGCGTGGGTATCGGCCTGTACGGCATGTACCCGTCGGATGAAGTGCGTAAGGAACGCGTGACGCTCCGGCCTGCCCTGACCTGGTATGCCTATATCACGTATGTCAAATGGATCGAAGCGGGGACTTCGGTCAGCTACGGCTATAAGTACACGGCGGATAAGCGCATGCGCATCGGTACGGTAAGCATCGGATATGCGGACGGGTACCCGAGATCTTTATCACTTAAGGGAACGGAAGTGCTCGTAAACGGACGCCGCTGCCCGATCCTCGGCCGCATCTGCATGGATCAGATGATGATCGATCTGAGCGCGTTTGAAGAAGGGGAGGTCTTTGAGGGCGTTCCCGTCATCCTGCTCGGCGGCAGCGGCACGGATGCGGACTCATATATCAGCGCGGAAGAACTCGCTGAAAAGATCGGCACGATCAGCTATGAAGTGACCTGCGGCATCAGCAGGCGCGTGCCGAGGAAATACCTTAAGTAAAACGGAAACTGCTTACGCCGTCCCGGTCAAAGGGGCGGCGTATCGATCATAAACAAACGGGGGCACAGATAAAAGCATTGGATCCTGCCGGACAGACAAAACTGAATAGGGGGAACAATGGCGGCACAGCCATGGCAGCCGCTGCCCGGAAGCGGGGCCTTTGGACCCTGGTGCGGGATACGTTCACCGATGCGCTCTTTATCGGGAAAGTGCTTACGATCGCTCTTCCGGTCGCACTTCAGAACCTGCTGAACACCGTGACCAATATGATCGATACGATCATGATCGGAAGCCTGGGAGCGTCCACGATCGCGGCGGTAGGTCTCGCGAACAAGTACTTCTTTGTATTCGGACTGCTGGTCTTCGGCATCTGTTCCGGTTCCGGCGTGCTGAGCGCACAGTTTTACGGCAACCGGGATCTCGCCAATATCCGGAGGGTGCTGGGACTGACGGTCATCATGGCCAGCATCGGTACGGTCTTCTTTATGGCACCGGGGTTCTTCGCCCCCGACACAGTCATGCGGATCTTTACGACGAGCACGGATGCACAGGCGATCGGCGTCAGGTATTTGAGGATCGTTGTTTTTTCCTACTGGTTCATGGCGGTCAATGTGGCAATGGTCCAGATGATGCGGACGGTCGGCAGCGCACAGGCGCCGGTCTTTACTTCGATCCTTGCGATCGCGGTCAACATTTTCCTGAACTATACCCTGATCTTCGGACATTTCGGCGCGCCGAGGCTCGGTGTGGAAGGCGCCGCACTGGCGACGCTCGCTGCCAGGGTCGCGGAATTTATCGCGCTTCTGATCGTGATGGTGCACATACGGGTGCCGCATGATTTCAGCGAGGACACGGAACGCACGAAGGAGAGGATCGAGAACATTGTCTATATCTTCCGGGGCAGAGTGAAAGAATTTATCGGATGGAACAGCCGGTTCCTGGGGAGCTTTTTCTCGACTTCGGTACCCGTCATATTCAATGAGTTCATGTGGGGCCTCGGAACTACGCTTTATTCCGTGGCCTACGGGCGCATGGGCGACAATGCGGTCGCAGCCGTCACGATCAGCTCAACGATCGAGGAACTGATGATGGTGCTCTGGTTCGGACTTTCCGCCGCGACTTCGGTCATCCTCGGGAACGAGCTGGGCGCCGGGAAGCTGAAGGAAGCGGAAGACCATGCGGCGAAGTTCTGTGTGGTCTCCGTAGTGATGTCGCTCGCGGTCATGCTGCTGCTCTTTCTGATCCGCCGGCCGATCACTTCGCTGTTTGCGGTCGGGCCGGAAGTGGAAGAGCTCGTGGTGAAGATACTGAACGTCCTCATCATCGTTTTCATTCCCAAGATGCTCAACAACATCATCGTCGTAGGTATCTTAAGAGCAGGCGGAGATACCCGCTGGTGCCTCTTCATCGATACTTCCGGCGTATGGTGCGTCGGCGTGCCTCTGGCTTTCCTGGGCGCACTGTACTGGCACCTGCCGATCCATATCGTGTTTTTCCTCGTATGCATCGAAGAGATCTACAAGATGTTCTTCGGTTTATGGCGTGTGAGCAGAAAAAAATGGCTGCGAAACATTGCCATAGAAGTGCAATAGTGGTATACTTTTACGGATAATGTGATAAAACAGGAGCTGCGGAAAGATTTCCGTCATGGGCTTTCCGGCAGCCGGATACAATAATTTATTCAGTGAGGTTATTTTATGTCAGGACATTCCAAATTTGCCAACATTCGTGCCAAAAAAGAGAAGAACGACGCCGCTAAGGGCAAGATCTATACTATCATCGGACGTGAGATCGCGATTGCCGTAAAGGAAGGCGGACCGGATCCTGCCAATAACTTCAAGCTGAAGTTCGTCATCCAGAAAGCCAAGGCAGCCAATATGCCCAACGATACCATCGAACGCGGCATCAAGAAGGCAGCCGGCGGCGGTGACGGAGCAGACTACCAGCAGCTCCGCTATGAGGGCTACGGCGTCGGAGGCGTGGCGATCATCGTCGACGCTCTTACAGACAACAAGAACCGTACTGCAGCCAATGTCAAGTCCGCATTCACCAAGGGACAGGGATCCCTCGGCGCACAGAACTCCGTCTCCTTCATGTTTGAGCGCAAGGGACAGATCATCGTGGACCGCGAAGAGTACGACGGATCCGGCGATGACCTGATGGAGATCGCTCTCGAAGCAGGCGCAGAGGACCTGAAGGAAGAAGAGGACAGCTTTGAGATCCTTACCGATCCCGATGACTTTGACGCAGTCAGAGAAGCACTGGATGCCGCAGGCGTACCGATGGCAGAAGCCGAAGTCGCCATGATCCCGCTCAATACCGTATCCGTTACGGACGAGCAGATGGCCAAGAACCTGCGCAGGACGCTGGACCTCCTCGACGAGGATGATGACGTGCAGCAGTATTATACCAACTGGGAAGAAGAGTAATTGGATCTATGGCCTACGACGGCATCGTTACAGCGGCAGTTGTCCGTGAACTGAATGACCGGCTGCTCATGGGCAGTATCAGTAAAGTAGCTCAACCTGAAAAGGATGAGCTACTTTTAACGCTTAAGTGCAGCAGGCAGCAGCTCCGTCTCTGTATTTCCGCCAATGCGTCGACCCCCATGGTCTACCTCAGGGAGGAAAATGAACTCTCTTCCGCAACTGCCCCCAATTTCTGCATGACGCTCCGCAAGCATATCGGCGGCGGAAGGATCACGCGGATCTTCCAGCCGTCAGCCTCCGGCTTTGGAGGAAATGAAGGAGCAGACGATTCCGTAGGCACCGGAGACGCTACAGGCTCCCTGCCGCTGCATGAAGGACTCGAGCGCATCATCGTCTTTGAGATCGAGCATCTCGATGAGATGGGGGATGTCAGCAGGAAATACCTCATATGCGAGCTCATGGGCAAGCATTCCAACATCATCCTCACGAAGCCGGACCTGACGATCATCGACAGTATCAAGCACGTATCGCATATGACCAGCTCTGTCAGGGAAGTCCTTCCCGGCAGGACCTGGTTCATTCCGGATGCCGCTGCCAAAGCCAATCCGGTGACGCTGTGCCGCGATGCGGAAGCATTCCGGAGAGTGATCCGGGGCGGTGCGGGAAACGAAAGCATTTTCAGGCATTTTTACCTTTCGGTCACCGGTATCAGCCCGTCGGTCTCGGGTGAGATCCTGCACCGGGCGGGTGTTGACACGGACCTTCCGCATGCGGATCTTTCGGATGATGAGTCTGACAGGCTTTTCACGGCTTTTTCCGGGCTTATGCTGGATGTCCTCGGCGGGTGCTTTGAACCCTGTATCATCTATGACGGAGACAGACTTTCCGAGTTTTCGGCTGTCAGGCTGAGTTCGCTCGAAGGCGGTGACTTAAGCTGCGAGACCTTTGACAGCATAAGCGAAGTGATCCGGCTCTTCTATGAAAGAAGGGACCGCCAGAACCGCATCCGCGCCAAGTCCGAAGACATCCGCCGTGTCCTGAAGACGCTGACGGAAAGGGCTTCCAAAAAACTGGAGCTTCTGGAAAAGCAGTATAAGGATACGGACAAACGCGACCAGTACCGTATCTGGGGCGAACTGCTCAATACCTACGGGTATTCGCTGAACGGCGGCGAGGACCACCTTATATGCAGCAATTACTATGATGAAGGCAGGGACATACGGATCCCGCTCGACCGGAACCTCAGCGCGCAGGAAAACGCGAAAAAGTATTTTGAGCGTTATCAGAAACTGAAGCGCACCAGGGAAGCCGTTTCCCGGCAGATCGAGGAAAGCAGGCAGACGCTCTGGCATCTCGATTCGATCGCCTCATCGCTGCAGCTTTGCGAGGGTGAGGCGGATCTTAACGAGCTTCGGCGCGAGATGGCGGAAGCCGGATACATCCATAAGGGAAGCGACAAAAACCGCAGCGGAAAGGTGCAGGGAAACCGGAAGAATGAGAAAAAATCGCAGCCGCTGCACTTTGTCAGTTCGGACGGCATTGATATCTATGTCGGAAGGAACAACTACCAGAACGAAGAACTGGACTTTAAGATCGCGGACAGCAATGACTGGTGGTTCCATGCAAAGAACCGTCCCGGGTCCCATGTGATCGCGAAGACCGGCAGCCGTGAGCTTCCTGACAGGACCTGCCTTGAAGCGGCGCAGCTTGCGGCTTATTACAGCAAAGCCGGCATTGCCTCGCAGGAAAACCCGTACAGTCCGCAGAGCACAGACAGCACGGAAAAGATCGAAGTGGACTATGTGCGCAAACGCGAACTGAAACGCGTTCCCGGAGCTGCTCCGGGGTATGTCATTTATCACACGAATTACAGCATTGTCGTTGAACCGAGAGCCACGGTTTGATATACTTAAATGATAATAAACGGCGGTGAGCCGCAAAGAAAGAGGGATCCATATGCCTGAGATCAGGAGCATGACAGGCTTCGGCCGTGCAGAAGACGTAACGGATGACTATCGTATACTGGTAGAACTGAAGTCAGTCAACCATCGTTATCTTGACCTTACCATCAAAATGCCGAGGCGCTTCAACTGTTTTGAAGCAAGGCTCAGACAGCTGCTGAAGGAATACATCGAACGCGGCAAAACAGACGTCTATATTACCTTTGAGGATTACTCCGAAGGGAGCCGGAGACTGATCTATAACCGCGAACTGGCATCGGAGTATCTTGAGCGGCTGAAGGAAATGGAACAGGAATTCGGCATCCGCAATGACGTCAGTACGACCATGCTGGCCAGGTTCCCGGATGTGCTCGTTATGGAAGAAGGCTCTGACGACGAGGACCGTATGTGGGAGCTTCTTGAGCCGGTCGTCAGAAAGGCGGCGAAGGCATTTACCGATGACCGCGCACGCGAAGGAGCCAATCTCCGTGCAGACCTGCTGCTTAAGCTCGGCCAGATCAGACAGAATGTCGCGGATATCGTGGCTTTCTCTCCGTCCGTCGTGGAGGAGTACAGGAACAGGCTCTATAACAGGATCAAAGAGACGCTTGCAGACAATTCGCTGACGGCGGATGAGGGAAGAGTGGTCACGGAAGTGACGATCTTTGCCGACAAAGTCTGTACCGACGAGGAAATGGTCCGTCTGCAGAGCCATGTGGACGCCATGACGAAGAAACTTGAGACAGGCGGAAGCTGCGGCAGGGAACTGGACTTCATAGCCCAGGAGATGAACCGTGAAGCAAACACGACTCTCTCCAAAGCCAACAGCCTTCAGATCGCGGATACCGCGATCGCACTCAAGACCGCGATAGAAAAGGTAAGAGAACAGGTGCAGAACATCGAATAGAATCACGGAGGCCCAAACATATGAATGATCATGAAGACATGGAACGCACAGAGCACCATCCGTTCGAACGCAACAAGGGTATGCTGGTCGTGATCTCAGGTTTTTCAGGATCCGGCAAAGGCACGCTGATGAAACAGCTGATGGAGAATTACGACTATTATTCACTCTCCATTTCCGCAACGACCAGAGCACCCCGTCCCGGCGAGCAGGAAGGAAGGGAGTACTTCTTCGTCAGCCGTGAACGCTTTATGGAGATGATCCAGAACGATGAGCTTCTGGAGTACGCCAAATACGTTGACAATTACTACGGCACGCCGCGTTCTTATGTGGAACAGGAGATGGCAAGGGGCAAGGACGTTATCCTCGAGATCGAGATGCAGGGCGCTCTGAAGATCAAAGCCAAGTATCCGGAATCGGTCCTGGTGTTCATTACGCCGCCGACAGTGGAGGAACTGATCGCGCGCTTAAGGAAACGCGGCACGGAAACGGAAGACGTCATCCGCAAGCGCCTTGAAAAAGCGGCAATGGAGGCGGAGGGTATCGAGGCGTATGACTACATCCTCGTCAACGACAACCTTGATAAGACCGCGAAGCACCTGAACTATCTGATCCAGGACCAGCATATGCGCGTGCGCAGCCAGATCGCTTTCCTGGAGCGGATCCGCAAGGAACTGAGAGTCAATTACGCATATATGAATCAATGATCTGATCATACACATCGAAAGGCAGGTAATATACCATGGCAATGTTATATCCGACCTACGGAGACATTATTAACGAGGTCAATTCCACGAGCGGTCAGGAAGAACCGGTCATCAGCAGCAGATATTCCGTCGTGATCGCCGCGGCGAAAAGAGCGAGACAGCTCGTTGACGGAGCGCCGACCGAAGAGGATCTGATCGACGACAAGCCCCTTACGGCTGCGATCGATGAGATCTATACAGGACAGATCAGGATCCTTCCGAAAGAAAACGAGGAATGATCCCTTTGGCTGCGGACAGAACACAATCCGATAAGCCGCGGAAAGGAAGAACACGCAGGGTACATCTGATCTCCCTCGGCTGTGACAAGAACCTTGTGGACTCCGAGAAGACGCTCGGACTCCTTTGCAGGGAAGGATATGTCTACACGGACGATCCTTATCTTGCCGATGTGATCATCGTCAATACCTGCTGCTTTATCAGAGACGCCAAGGATGAGAGCGTGCAGACGCTGCTTGAGATGACGGACCTGAAAAAGGAAATGGGTGAGGCGGCACCGCTGCTGGTCGTGATGGGCTGTATGGCGGAACGGTATAAGGACGAGATCCAGGAGACGCTGCCGGAAGTCGACGTACTTGTGGGAACCAACTCCTGGCAGGATATCACCGGGATCCTTGAGGGACATGAGAAGAAAGCCCTGGAAGACGAGAGGAACGGAAGATCCGACGGACCGGTCCATTCGGGTACTTTCCGGGATATTTCCGACAATGCTTTCATCGAAAAGCCCGTCCGGGAACGTATGATCACCGCAGGCGGGCATTATGCGTATCTCAAGATCGCAGAGGGCTGCGGGAAGAACTGTACGTACTGCATTATCCCTTCCCTGAAAGGAAAGTTCCGTTCGGTCCCGATGGAAGACCTGGTTGAAGAGGCGGAGAAGCTGGCGGCGGAAGGCGTGAAGGAGCTGATCCTGATCGCGCAGGAAACGACGCTTTACGGTGTTGACCTGTACGGTGAAAAACGGCTGCCCGCGCTGCTTGAAGCTCTGAACGCGATCGACGGTATCCGCTGGATCCGGATCATGTACTGTTATCCGGAGGAGATCACGGACGAACTTGTCGACGCGATCCGCAGACTTCCGAAAGTCTGCCACTATCTTGATATTCCGATCCAGCACGCTTCGGATCATATTTTAAGAAGAATGGCCCGGCGTACGACGCACGATGAGATCGTTTCCAGGATCAAAGGCCTCAGGGAAGCGATCCCTGACATCGTGCTCCGTACGACAATGATCTCGGGCTTTCCGGGAGAGACAGATGCAGATCATAAGATCCTTACTGAATTTGTTCGTGAAATGGAGTTTGATCGGCTCGGCGACTTCGAATACTCGAGAGAAGAAGGAACGGCAGCCGCGTCATTTAGTCATCAGGTTTCAGCCAAAGTCAAAGCCATAAGAAGGGCCGAGATCATGGAGATCCAGCAGCAGATCGCCTGGAAGAAGGCGGAGCGCATGGCAGGCCGTGATCTTGAAGTTATGATCGAGGGAAGACTGGCTGACCAGGAGGGCACCGTTTATGTCGGGCGTACCTACATGGATGCACCGGACGTGGACGGCCTGATCTATATCGATACCCGCGGGCGGTCATTTATGACAGGCGATATCGTACATGCGCGCGTGACCGCCGCACATGAATATGACCTGGTTGGTGAAATCACAGAAAGTATAAACGAATGAAAATGAATCTTCCGAATAAACTGACCTGTTTAAGGGTCATTATGATACCGTTTTTTGTCGGCGCCATGCTGTTCAGCCTCCGGCAGGGCACGGGGCAAGCTGCGGTCCGGGACCTGGCTGCAGGCATTGAGGGCTTTCGCATGGCTGCACATGCGGGCGACCCGTATGCCGCACCGTTCGTTCTCTGGAGAAGGATCGCTTTTGTGATCTTCTGTCTGGCATCCTTTACGGATTTCCTGGACGGACAGATCGCAAGGAAATATCAGCTTGTGACGGATTTCGGCAAGTTCATGGATCCGCTCGCGGACAAACTTCTGGTGTGTTCCGCACTGATCCTGCTGACGGCGGAAGGATCCCTTCCGGCCTGGGTCGTGATCGTCATCATTGCGAGAGAGTTCATCATCAGCGGTTTCCGTCTGGTGGCTGCGGACAACGGGATCGTTATTGCAGCCAGCTGGTGGGGCAAGTTCAAGACGGTCTCGCAGATGCTGTTGTGCATGCTGCTGATCCTGCCGAAGCTGCCGCTGATCGCGGGAGAGGCCGTGATCACGGTCCTGACAGCGATCGTAGTCCTGCTTACGCTGATCTCCCTCATCGACTATATGAAAAAGAACATCAGGGTCATTACCGAGGGCGGGATGTGATCCCGTCTGCGGCACGGACCGTTGATTGACCTGCTTAAGCAGGCCGGAGATAACTGTTGATTATTTTTACGATACTCAAATGGATAGGCATCATACTGCTGGTTCTGCTCGGGCTCATACTGCTCGTGCTGGCTGTCGTGCTGTTTGTTCCCGTACGGTATCGTGTGTGCGGAAGCTTTCTGTCTGATATCCCCGACGGAACTGCCACAGCCCGCTGGCTGCTCGGGACCTTAAGAGCGGGCGCGGAGTACCACAGGCCTGAAAAAGCAGGGGAACGTCCCGAAGGACTCAGTGCATATGTTAAAGTGCTGTGGCTGACGCTTTTTGAGATCCCCGATGAGCCGTCGGATGCTCCGGCCAAAGAAACACAGATAAGCACGGAGCAGACGGACAGTCCGCCCGTCACGGTGCAGGCCGAGGAAAGTACGGAGACGCCGGTACAGGCTGCAGACGAAAGGCCGTCAGTACCGGACGTAAGACCTGCGGCAGAAACGGAAACCACAGGGCTGTCTCCGGATGCGGAGGATGAAGGTGCCGCTTCGGAGGAAGAGCGGCAGGGATGGTTTGAAAGAACGGCGGCACGGATCTCCGCCTGGTGGAAGGACGTATCCGAAACCGGCAGGGCTCTGTATGAGAGCATAAAAAAAAGGACTGACGGTGCCGCAGAGATCTGGAAGATGCTCAACGACGAATCCAACCGGAAGGAAATGGAGCTTCTGAAAAAGGGTATTATAAGGATCCTGAAGGAGTTCGTTCCGAAAGGAGGAAGCGGCAGGATCAGGATCGGTACCGGCGACCCGTATTCCACGGGGCAGATCATACAGTTCCTTGCAATGCTGTATCCCGTATACGGAGATACTGTGGAAGTGATTCCGGAGTTCACGGAGTCCGTTCACGATGCGGAGGGAGATATCAGGGGTGCAGTACGGCTGTTCCCGATCGTATGGACCGTTCTGAGAGTAGTGCTGAATAAGCGGCTCCGTGCGATATATAAGAAATGCAAACAGATCCTGGACCGGGAGATCCTGGCCTGAGGTCTTAGGTTATACAGTGAGGTACTTCAGATGGGAAAGATCAGTGACAATGTGAAAGTGGATTATAACCTGACGAACGACGGTCTGGGCATGACGCTGCAGGCATTGTTTAAAGGAATGGAAGGCCTTGTTCAGTCCAAGACGGTCGTGGGCGAGCCGGTGCAAATCGGTGACGCGACGATCGTTCCGCTTGTGGAGGTCTCTGCGGGGCTGGCAAGCGGAACATTGAAAAACAATGCCAAAAACAACGGTGCCGGCGCCATGAGCGCAAAGCTCTCTCCGGTGGCGATGCTGATCATCCAGGAAGGCCGCACGAAACTGGTCAATGTAAAGAACCAGGATGTTATGACCAGACTGCTTGACCTGATTCCGGAAGCAATCGACAAGATCACAAAGGGCGCGGTGAGCCCGGAGGCGAGGGCAGCGGCTGAAGACATGCTGGATAAGGACGATGCGGAAGACGATCTGCTGGATCATATCGAGATCGTGACAGCAAACGAAGACTGATAAATGAAGATGCCGTACATGTCTGCGGCATGTGTACGGATGACCGGGAACAGCGGGTTCAAATGAGAACTCACCAGATACGGAGGAACGGTAAAGATGTTATACCACAGCACAAGAAGCAAAACTGAAATGGTCGGCGCCAAGGAAGCCGTACTGAAGGGCCTCTGCCCGGACGGCGGACTCTATGTCAGCGACGACATTGCCGGAGCAAAGCCGGATATGAAAGCTCTGATGGGCATGGAGTACGAGGAGATCGTTTATGAGGTCTTCCGTCTGCTGCTCACCGATTACAGCGATGAAGAACTGAGGGACTGTATTGCAAAAGCATATAAGGGCAAGTTTGAGACATCAGACCTCACGCCGGTCACGAAGATCGGCAGTAATTACCTGCTCGAACTGTATCACGGTCCGACGGCAGCCTTCAAGGATATGGCGCTCTGCATGCTTCCTCAGCTGATGAGCAAGGCACTGAAGGATGAGAAGGTCATGATCCTGACCGCAACCAGCGGCGATACCGGCAAGGCTGCGCTCGCCGGTTTCAGGGACGCGGAGAATATCGGCATTACGGTCTTTTATCCGCACGGCGGCGTCAGCGATATCCAGTATCTGCAGATGGCGACCGCGGAGGGTGCCAATGTCAATGTTGCTGCTGTCAGAGGAAACTTTGATGACTGCCAGACCGGTGTAAAGCAGGTCTTCGCACGCTGCTCCGACAGGATCCGTGCAGAGCGGAAGATCAGCCTTTCCAGCGCCAACTCCATCAATGTCGGCCGTCTGGTGCCGCAGATCATCTATTATATCGAAGCTTATAAGCAGCTGATGAAGGACGGCGCGGTC
>Ga0129307_1002946_pt1 | contig 11818 bp, 13 predicted proteins | sample P1105metagenome_FD_94437 | JGI IMG/M metagenome (GOLD analysis project Ga0129307, IMG submission 94437) | Capybara group fecal microbial communities from Wisconsin, USA - P1105 metagenome | ecosystem: Host-associated > Mammals > Digestive system > Large intestine > Fecal | place: USA: Wisconsin... | reverse complement strand
TTATTTTGAAATTCCAGACTCGCAATCATTGTAGTAAAGTCAATGTGGAATTTGTGGTGAAAGCGGTTGGTGTGACGCGACAATCGCCAATCGAATGCCCTGTGGCGATTCTCACCGACGACAAGACTGCAAGTTCTGGCGAAGCGGTTCTTATTTGTTTCCGTGGCATGGAAAACGCGCGCACTTTCGGTGCGCCTACAGCAGGTTATGCCTCGTGCAACCAGCCGTTTAGCCTTCCTGACGGCTCGCAACTCGTGCTCACCACAGGCACCGATGTTGCCCGCACCGATGAGGTGTTTTGCGACGACCCTATTCAGCCAGATGTGATGACCGAAACGCCGGTAGAGTCAGCGTTGGAATGGATTAAAGATTTTAATAAAATAGATGCTGCCGGACACTATTATTACCAGCATGGATGGAATTATGACATCGCTGAAGGTCATGTCGACGTACACGAAACCGGCACCATGGATTTTTATCCCGACGGCAGCGCTCTCGACTCAGCAAATCAGGTTTATCGGGTGACTTTGAACAAAGGCGGCACTGTGACTTGGATCTTTAACTACGTCAGTCCGGGTTGGTGGCGCATTGAAGGCAACGATTTCTATTCATCGGGTGATGCCGAAAGTTTCCGCATGGAACTGCTTGAGGCTAAAGGAGATGGCTGCGGCGAAGAACGCGAGCTTGCTGCCTATATCGTTAAGAAAGTGAGCGCCGGCATCGGGCGTGAGACCAAGTTTAACTTGGCGAAACTGACAAAAGACGAGCTCGTTTGGAGCTACACCTACAAAGACGGTCACACCGACACTTGGGAGTTTTACCGTGAAAACAATGTGAAGTGATGAATCCTATTGCCATACGCCTTCTCAACCAGCAGCTTGCGGCGCCTCAGTTCAGCGACCCTGCCGAGGTGGTGAGCCATCTCGGTGCCGTGCAGGCGCAGGAATACCGCCTGATGCGGTGGGCTGTGGAGATGCGCACCAAGAAGCCGTCGGCGAAGGCTTTTGAAAAAGCCTTCGCCGACGGAGACATTATCCGTCTGCATCTCATGCGAGGCACCTGGCAGCTCGTCTCTGCCAACGACTACTGGTGGATGCTCGAACTCTGCGCACCGAAAGCGATAGCCGTCACCAAAGGCTGGATGCACAGCAATAAAATCGACATTCCCGAAGAGGAATACTGGAAAATAAGAAAGATTCTGGTGCAGACCGCCGCCGAAAAAGACAGCGTGACGAAAGAGGATTTCGTGCAGGCGTTGGCTGAAAAAGACATCACCATGGACGACCACCGACTCTCATATCACATCAGAATGAGCGAATTTACCGGCACGCTGTGCAGTGGCGACTTACAGCCGATGAAGGCGACATACGCGCTTGCCGAGAACAAAGTCGGACCTCGCAAGACTATCGACCGCGACGAGGCCTTGATGCGCCTGGCAAAGAAGTATTTCCAAAGCCGTCAGCCTGCTACGTTGGAGGATTTCGTGTGGTGGTCGGGACTCGGTATCAACGACTGCCGGAAAGGCATCGAATTATTGGGCGATTACCTGCATCTCGAAAAATGGAAACGTCGCGAATTCTATCTCACCGACGACTGCCGCACCCGAGGCTTCCGCAAAGGCCAATACCTGCTGATTCCGCCTTACGACGAGTATCTTATCGGTTACAAAAGCCGCGACATTGTGCTGCGGCCGAAACTCAGTCACAAGGCGCATAACAACAGCGGCATCTTTCAGCCTATCATCGCGAAAGACGGCGTCATCTGCGGCAACTGGAAGCCATTTTCCGACATATTTGAAACAGACTTTTTCCTCGACGAGCACGACGAGTCGGAAGTGCAAATAGCATGGCAGGAATACATGAAATTCAAGAAGACTGTTTTATAAAGACTCAAAAAGACGTTTGGCGTCCTTCATAATCTCTTCATGATCAAAAGCTAACTTCGGCAACCCGGAAATCGGGAACCACTGTGCCTTGGCGGCATCGTCGCCACCTTTTACGGCTTCAGCCTTGTCAATTACTACGAGATATGCCACCGTTACCGTCCTTCCGCGAGGGTCGCGGTCGACCTTCGAATAAGCTCCAATCTGCTTGATTTCAGTAACTTTCAATCCTGTTTCTTCTTCGAGTTCTCGCACCGCACATTGCTCGGTGGTTTCGTTCATGTTCATGAAGCCCCCCGGGAACGCCCACTGACCTTTAAACGGCTCATTTCCACGCTGGATGAGCAGTACCTTCGGCTCTTTCTCCTTTGCAATCACCACGCAGTCGGCAGTGACCGCAGGACGGGGATAATCGTATACAAATGCCATATAGCTTTATTTTTTAGATGCAAAATTAAACTTTTACCACGAATTAACACGAATTTTCACTAAAAAATTATTGTTCAAAATAAACATAAAATTGTTGAAAAAAAGTGGTAGGGTGGAAATAAAAATATTCTATTTTTGCTTTTTCAAAATAATATGGAAACAAGATATATTTTCATCACAGGAGGTGTGGCGTCTTCGTTAGGGAAGGGCATCATCTCCGCCTCGCTGGGCAAGCTTCTTCAGGCCCGCGGTTATAAAATCACCATCCAGAAATTCGATCCTTACATCAACGTCGACCCGGGCACGCTCAACCCTTACGAACACGGCGAATGCTATGTGACTGCCGACGGCTTCGAGACCGACCTCGACCTGGGTCATTATGAGCGTTTCACCGGCATCGAGACGACACGCGACAACAGCGTGACGACTGGTAGGATATACCTCAGCGTCATCGAACGCGAACGCCGCGGCGACTATCTCGGCAAGACTATCCAGGTGGTGCCGCACATCACCGACGAGATAAAACGTCGCATTTTGTTGAACGCTACCAAGGAACATTTCGATTTCGTCATCACAGAGATCGGTGGCACCATCGGCGACATCGAAGGACAGCCGTTCCTTGAGGCTATCCGTCAGCTTCGTTGGCAGCTCGGGCCACAACGCGCGCTCAACGTGCATCTGACATACGTTCCTTACCTCGCCGCAGCAGGCGAGCTCAAGACCAAGCCTACGCAGACCAGCGTGAAACAGCTGCAAGGACTGGGAATCCAGCCGGAGGTGCTGGTGCTGAGAACCGAGCACGAGCTCAGTGAGGATCTTCGTTTGAAGGTCGCTCATTTCTGCAACGTCGACGTGGATGCCGTCATACAAAGCCAAGACCTGCCAAGCATCTACGAGGTGCCTGTCAACATGCAGCGCCAGGGCCTTGATGCCATCATCTTAAAGAAAATGGGCATGGAAGTCGGACCGACACCGGAACTCGGCGCGTGGCATGACTTCTTGGAACGCCGCAAAAACGCCACAAGAACCGTCGACATCGCCCTCGTCGGCAAATACGACCTTCAGGATGCCTACAAGAGCATCCGCGAGAGCCTCGCACACGCCGGGACATACAACGATTACAAGGTTAAGATACATTTCGTCAACAGTGAGCACATCACAAAAGACAACGTCGCCGAGATGCTGAAAGGCATGGCAGGCATCGTCATCTGTCCAGGCTTCGGCCAGCGTGGCATCGAAGGCAAAATCATCGCTGCGGAATACACGAGAACCCACGATATTCCTACCTTTGGCATCTGTCTCGGCATGCAGATGATGGTCATCGAGTTTGCACGCAACGTGCTCGGTTACGCCGACGCCAACAGCAGCGAGATGGACCCTGTGACACCGCATAACGTCATCGACATGATGGAAGAACAGAAGAACATCACCCAGATGGGCGGCACCATGCGTCTCGGCGCGTACGACTGCGAACTTGTCAACGACAGCCGCACATGGGAAGCCTACGGCGAGAAACCGATGGTGCGCGAACGTCACCGCCACCGTTATGAGTTTAACGACAAATATCGCGAAGAATACGAGAAAAACGGCATGCACTGCGTCGGGTTCAACCCTGAGTCAAAACTTGTGGAAATCGTTGAGATTCCTGAGCTTCGCTGGTATATCGGAACGCAGTTCCACCCAGAGTATTCGTCGACGGTGCTGCATCCGCATCCGCTGTTTATGAATTTCGTGAAGGCCTGCATCACAAAATAAATCGCATTTTATTTGGTAATATGAAATTTAGTTGTTACATTTGTGGCCTGATTTCTAACCAGTTAAGTCGATTATTAACCTAAAAAAACATTAATCATGAAAAAGCTATTAGGTGTTTTTATCATTCTGGCGCTCGTTTTGGGCGGCGTTTCATGTAAGAATAAAAAGGGTGGAGACTCCTCATTTAAGATGAGTAGGGTGAACCTCAACGGTGCCCGTTATCTTGCTTTAGGTGCCAAGGACGGTGCTAGGGACGGTGAAAGCGGCGGTTTCCTCTATGGCGTTGATGAGAACGGTAATCTGCAGATTATGGCTTATGAATACGACTGCGACGACAATGGTATCGCTACGGAATTGAGCCGTAATCTCACCATCCAAATCACACAAATAATTCCTGTGGGCGACGTTTACATCTGGCTCATGGGATGCCGTTATATGTGCGATGACTATAGCGGTTTCAGCGATGATATGGCTGATCGTATCCGCGGTACAGTGGAGCACAGCTGGTGGTCTGACTGGGGGGAGAACTTCCTTCTCCGCCGTAGCGATGGTAAGATTTACGACCTTAACGAGGTCGCTCCCAGATTCCCGATGGGAAACCTTAAATATTGGGGAGGCCCGAATATCCCTTGGATTTTCGACAATGGAATGCCTCTCGATGGCGAATTGAGCGGTGAAAGACTGCGTAAGCTGGGACTTATTGCTCAGGTGGGCAACGACATATATCTCGCCTCGGGCTCATATTATGGTGGATTGAGTAAGCTTCGCATAAATGGCGATAATGTCAATGTTATCAATGTGATGCCTGGTACTGAGACACAGCCCATCAACATCGCATACGCCGTCACAGACAACGCCGGACATCTCGGCACATGTATCAGCTATGGCAGCAATACACCGCATGTGGCAGCTATCATGGCTTCTGACGGCACTCTGCCGGCAATTCAAGGTATTCCAAGTTTATTAGATTATAATTACGGACCTACAATGCGTTGCATAAACGGTAAATATTTCGTGTCGATACACGGCGACTGGACTCCAACAATTTATCGTGTCGATATCAACGGCGATGTGGCTACCGGAACATATGTGACCGATGGTTATTTCACCGAAGATTCAGGGTATGCAACAGTTTATATCAGCGATGAAGAGAATTATTCATGGATTGATGGTCAGACAAAATGGACCTTTAATTCAACTACTTATCAGCTGACATCGAACACTCTTCCTTCGGACTGGCCGTTTTATTCGGAATTTGATGCCGAAGGTCACTGCTACAAGCCTGTTATGGCTAATGGCTTGACGCGTTTCACGATTTACGACCTTGCTACAATGACCATCGAGGATGTGTCTGTCGACCGTTCGCAGGTGCCATTATATAACATCTGCACCGAGTGTAACTACGACGGTGACGTCATGGCGTTCATCGAGAGTGTGATCAAGGCTGACGGCTCAACTGTGACCCTTGTCACCGATGTGACTGGTCCGGAGCGCGGCGTCACACGTGTGCAGAGCCAGACAGAGCCTAACAACAACGTGGTTGTCAGCACGTTGATACCGCTCTAATCACATTTTATTTAACAATATTTATCATGATAAACGACTTCATTTACTACATTCCTACTAAGGTATATTTTGGCAAGGACCAAATGAATAATCTTGGCGCGGAGCTGAAGAAATACGGCAAGCGCGTGCTCATGACCTACGGCGGCGGCTCCATCAAGAAGATCGGGCTTTACGACCGTGTGGTGAAAGAGATCCATGACGCCGGCCTCGAGCTCTTCGAGCTCTCGGGCATCGAGCCTAACCCACGCATCGACTCGGTGCGCAAGGGTGCCCAGATGTGCAAGGAACACCATATCGACGTGCTTCTTGCTGTCGGCGGCGGCTCCACCATCGACGCCACCAAGTTCATGGCGGCAGGTGCCTGCGTCGACCACGACCCGTGGGATTTCCTCGACCTCAGCAAACGCTCGCCAATAGAGAAAGCATTGCCTATAGTGACGATCCTCACCCTTTCAGCAACAGGTTCGGAGATGGATATGGGAGGCGTCATCAGCAACCCGGAGACGAAAGACAAGATAGGTCGCCTCGCCCCAGCCATGTTGCCGAAGGCTTCGTTCCTCGACCCAACCAATACCTTCACGGTGAGTCCTTACCAGACAGCCTGCGGCGCCGCCGACATGCTCTCACATATCTTCGAGGTGTATTTCAACAACAACCTCGACCTTTACATGCTCGACTGCTTCATGGAAGGCTTGATGAAGACCATCATCAAATACGCACCGATAGCCATGCGCGAGCCCGACAACTACGAGGCACGCGCCAACCTGATGTGGACATCGTCGTGGGCAATCAACGGATTCATCGACGGCGGCAAACGCCAGCCTTGGAGCTGCCACCCGATAGAACACGAGGTGTCGGCGATCTACGACATCACTCACGGACTAGGCCTCGCCATCATCACCCCACGCTGGATGGAATACTGCCTCGACGAGACGACAGTCGACAAATTCGTGCAGTTCGGCGTCAACGTGTTCGGCATCGACGCTAAATTGCCTAAGATGGAGATCGCGAAGAAAGCCATCGCGGCGCTCAGCGACTTCCTCTTCAACACTTTACAGCTGAAACGCACCTTCCCGGAGGTGGGCATCGACGAAACCAACTTCGCTATCATGGCAAAGAAAGCGGTCAACGGAGGAACGTTGAAAGGCTTCAAACCACTTCAGCAGAAGGATGTCGAAAAGATTTTTGAGATGTGCATGAGATAATTTTTTAGTTATGATTTTCTACTATTCCGGCTGCGGAAACAGCAAATTTATCGCGACAAGCATAGCCGAAGAATTGAACGACAACCTCGTCTTCATCCCTGAGGCTCAACGTAATAACCAATATGAATATAACCTCTCGGAAGGTGAGATGCTCGGCTTCGTATATCCTATTTATTCGTGGCGTCCGCCTCATCTCGTGGAGGAATTTGTCGAGAAATTGATTGTCAATGGCAAACCATCATACGTCTGGACTGCCGTGACATGCGGTGACAACGTTGGCGAGACCGAGAAAATATTCCGTAAGGAGTTGAATGACAGAGGCTTAGAGCTTAACGCGGCTTATTGCTTCAAGATGCCTAACACCTACGTCAACATGATGGGTATGACCGTCGACAGGGAAGAGGTGGCTAACGAAAAAATCGCGAAAGCCAAGGAAAAACTGCCTAAGGTGATTGAGATGATTAAATCTAAGACGGCGTTTTCCGACATGATAAAAGGCGTCTTCCCGCGCTTCAAGAGCAACGTCATCGGTAGTGGTTTCTATAAATGGGCGAGCGACGAGCCTTTCTTCAGCACCGACGCATGTATCTCATGTGGCATGTGCACCCTGGTGTGCCCTCTGCAGAATATCACGTTGGAGGAAGGTCGTCCGAAGTGGCACGGCAACTGCAACACCTGCGACGCCTGCTATCATCATTGCCCGAAACATGCTATTCAGTACGGGAAAAAGACAAAAGGGAAGGGACAATACTACTTCGTCTCTTATTAAAAATAATTTTGAAAAAGATTTTTTGGTTACGAAAAATATCGTATTTTTGCATCCCGTATTGATAAATTTTTAGCATCATGAAATACGGGTTCGATAGCGAAAAATACCTTAAAATCCAGTCTGAACATATTAAAGAACGCATCGCTAAATTCGGTGATAAGCTTTATTTGGAATTTGGCGGGAAGCTGTTTGACGACTATCATGCAAGTCGTGTCTTGCCAGGTTTCCAGCCTGACATCAAGCTGAGGATGTTGATGCAGCTTGCTGACGTGGCGGAGATCGTCATTGTCATCAGCGCCGTTGACATCGAGAAGAACAAGGTGCGTGGTGACCTCGGCATCACCTACGATGTCGATGTGCTGCGTCTGCGCGAGGAGTTTATGAACCGCGGTTTCATGGTCAATTCTGTTGTCATTACTCATTACAACGGTCAGGCGAGTGCCGACGCTTATCGTCGCCGTCTGGAAAGACTGGGTATCAAGGTGTATTACCATCGTATCATCGAGGGCTATCCTAACAATGTGGCGCTCATCGATTCGGAAGACGGCTTCGGCAAGAACGATTACGTCGAGACGCAACGTCCGCTCGTCGTCATCACCGCTCCGGGACCAGGCAGTGGCAAGATGGCGGTATGCCTCAGCCAGCTGTATCATGAGAACAAACGCGGCATCAAGGCGGGATATGCTAAATACGAGACTTTCCCTATCTGGAACCTGCCGTTGAAACACCCGGTGAACATCGCATACGAGGCTGCCACCGCCGACCTCAACGACGTGAACATGATCGACCCGTTCCACCTCGAGGCTTACGGCGAGACAGCCGTCAACTATAACCGTGACATCGAGATATTCCCGGTTTTGAACGCTATCTTCGAATCCATCTACGGTGAGAATCCATATAAATCGCCTACCGACATGGGTGTCAACATGGCGGGCTACTGCCTCAGCGACGATGATATCTGCTGCAAGGCATCTAACGATGAAATCATAAGACGTTATTACACAGCGCTTTGCGAACTTGCAACAGGCAAAGGTAGCGAGAACGAGGTGAATAAGATCGCTTTGCTTATGAAACAGGCGAAGATTACCACCGCAGACCGTAAGACCACCATCGCAGCCAAGGAACGCAAGGAGCAGGAGAAGGAACACTCAGCTGCCATCGAGCTCGAAGACGGCACTATCATCACGGCGCACGCCAGCTCGTTGCTTGGCTCGAGTGCCGCTCTGATTCTTAACGCCACCAAACACGTGGCAGGCATCGGTCATGAGGTGAAACTCATCCCTCAGGCGATGATTGAGCCTATCCAAAAGACGAAAGTGGGCATCCTTAACGGAAAGAACCCGCGCCTTCACACCGACGAGGTGCTTGTGGCACTGTCGATGCTCTCGTTGTGGGATGAAAACTGCAAGAAAGCCCTCGACGTGCTGCCGCAACTCAATGGCTGCCAGGTGCACTCCACGGTGATGCTCTCTGAAGTCGACCGCAAAATCTTCAAGAAACTCGGTATCGGCTTGACATGTGACCCTGTGAAGAAATAAGGCAGGATTAACAAGGTTTACAGGATATTATTTCTTTTAAAAATTAGGACGACTAAACTAGTCGTCCTAAATCTTGTTAATCTTGTTAATCCTGTCTAAAATTATAGAACTTTTTTTGTCATTATCCTGTTAATCCTGTCCCACCATCTTGTCGGAAGCACGCTGTGCATGAAAACCACCATCTTGCCGCCTCTTCCAATGCAATAGCGTGTGCGGGGACGGCGGCGGTTAACTGCCTTGCAGATGGCTTTGGTGACAACTGTCGGCTTCGAGAAGAGGTTTGAGCGATAAGCCTTATGCATGTTGTTTGCCTCGTTGATGGCTCTCTCCTCGTATACGGTGCCTTTTGACGATGCCTCGAGGTTGTCGGCAGCGATGATGCCCCAGTTTGTCTTGATGGTGCTCGGCTCAATCAGCACCACGTCGATGCCAAAAGGCTTCGTCTCCATGCGGAGCGCGTCGCTGAAGGTCTCGACAGCATATTTCGAGACGTTGTACCAGCCTCCGAAATACATGGTGGCTCTTCCCGCTATTGATGCGATGTTGATGATGCGACCAGAATGCTGCCCGCGCATCGTCGGAAGCACGAGCTGGCACATCCGCGCCAACCCGAACACGTTGACATCCAGCTGCTTGCGGGCTTCCTCCATGGCGACGTTTTCAATCGCACCAAAATAACCGTAGCCCGCGTTGTTGACCAAAACGTCGATTCTGCCTTCAGCGTCAAGCACTGATTTCACGCATTCTTGCATTGAGCTGTCGTCAGTCACGTCAAGGCTGAGCGGCACTATGCCGTATTCCTTGAGCGGTTCCATCATCTCAATACGACGTGCCGCCGCATAAACCTTATGACCCTGCTTTGCCAGCGCTATCGCTGAGTCATACCCGATTCCCGAACTACCTCCAGTGATGAGGATTACTTTTTTGATGTTTTTCATAACTATTCTATTGAATCTGCTGCGCGACGGATGCGGTCAGCCAAATCAACGAGTGCTCCTTTGAGCTGATAACGTTCTTCAATTGAAAATTCAGTAGGTTTTTTATTTCCATCGACTCCATCCAGTTTATGATAAAGCCAGGAGCCTGATTTTCCAAAATAACGGTTTGCCAGGTCTCTCCATGAAATAGAAACCAGCAAATCTTCAAGCTGTTTTTTCATTGTCGCCTGCTGCGAGTTCTTTAATACCATTGTTGCCATAACTTTTTGTTTTTTTAAATCATTCTTCTCCTTCCATTAATTCAGTAAAGAGCCTTTCTATATGATACACTATATCAGGACCAGAAAAAATATAACTTTTTCTATAATTTCTGATGGCCTGAATCAAATCAAACTCTTTTTCCGTGAGTTCCAACGTTTTTAGTTTTTTATTCATAATAAATTGGTTTTGGCCTGACGATGCAAATTTAATACAAATATTTGTACTAACAGACAATTTTTTAAATATTTTGAAAATTTAGTTTCATAAAAAACAGAGTTTTTGATTTTGACATTGCAAAAATACAATAATTTTTTAAGTAAATCAATTTTTGCAAAATATTTTGTAATTTTGTCGTTACCCAATAAAGGTTCAAATCACTATGGAAAACCACTAGTGGCCAAATATAATTTTATTAGGTCACTAGTGAATTGCGATATATTCCATACAATGATCATGTTGTGTTTATAAACAATAAAGAAGAATTCATTAAAAAACATCAGCCGTGGTAGCTATTAATCCCAATATAGTCTCTTATATCGAATCCGAAATCATCCCGCGTTACGACAACTTCGACGCGGCGCATCAGCGTGACCATGTCAATATGGTAATCCAGCAAAGTCTTGAAATATCTAAATTTTTAGATGTGGATGTAAACATGGTTTATGTCATCGCAGCATATCACGATACAGGTCTTTGTGAGGGTCGTGAGCATCATCATGAAGTGTCGGCACAGATTATCAAAGCCGATGAGAATCTTCGGAGATGGTTTACAGAGGAGCAGATTCAAACCATGGCCGATGCTGCCGAAGACCATCGCGCCTCAGCGAAACACGAGCCTCGCACCATCTACGGCCGCATAGTGGCTGAAGCCGACCGCTTCATCGACCCAGAAACCATAGTCAAGCGTACTATTCAATACGGTCTCGACCACTATCCTGAGCTATCCAAGGAACAGCAATACGACCGCATGATGCAGCACCTTCACGAGAAATACGGCCGCAACGGATACTTGAAGCTTTGGTTCCCGGAATCACCAAATGCCGCTAGATTGGAGAAATTGCGCCAAATGATTGATAATGAAACTGAAATAAAAGAGATTTTTATCTCACTTTTCTAGCTTGTGCTTTAGGTTTACGTCTTGTGTCCCACATTGCTGCAATTCTAATCGTATCATCTTTGATGTAATAAACAATCTTATTCAACCTTCGAACAATTATGCTTCGATAAAGTTGTTTTCTGTGTGCAAATAGCAGATCTATTTTGCCATGTTCTGGCATGATTGTCAAGGTGTTAACAATATCTTCAACTTCTTCCGTAAACTCTTTCTGGTTTTTCTCTCCAAATGTTCTTAAAATGTAGGTTTCAATTTGGTGAAAGGATGAAGCTGCTTTACGGCTCCATATTATTTTCATAAATTTTATTTGTTTTTGTTAAAAACTTCTTCGTTTGTTAAATAATTACCTGTTTCAAAATCA
>Ga0129307_1002945_pt1 | contig 11840 bp, 8 predicted proteins | sample P1105metagenome_FD_94437 | JGI IMG/M metagenome (GOLD analysis project Ga0129307, IMG submission 94437) | Capybara group fecal microbial communities from Wisconsin, USA - P1105 metagenome | ecosystem: Host-associated > Mammals > Digestive system > Large intestine > Fecal | place: USA: Wisconsin... | reverse complement strand
GCCGGCCATCAGCAGACCGAAATAGAGGCTGATGGCCTGCATCGCCACCTGCTCCGTCGCGGTGAGGAACCGCGCCTGTGCCTCGCGGTAGCGCAGCGGTTCGATGCGGCGGTCCCACTTCAGGCGGTTCACGCCAAAGAGTGGCTGCGAGAGGGTGACGGCCACGGGGAGCGACATGAACTGATTGCTGCTGCCCATGCCGCCACCTGTCTGGCGCAGATAGTCGAGCGACGACTCCACGGAGAGCGTGCCACCCGTGGGCCATAGTTTCTGCGTGACGTGCAGGGCGCCGTCAAGACCCAGGTAGTCATTGCGGACGAAGGACAGTCCGCCGTCGGCCTGCTGATAGGAACTGTAGCGCTTGTTGTAACTCGGCAAGGTGCCCTGAAGCGACACCTCCGGCAGCAAGTCGGCCTTGTAGCTGCGCCACTGCCAGTAGGCCGAGCGCAGTTCGCCGAGAGCCACGGCGGCATCCACGCTCTGGCGGCGCGCCATTGTGATGCACTCGTCGAGGGTGAGGCGCAAGGTGTCGGGTTGGGCCATTGCTGAGAGAGGCAGCAATAGCGCATTGCAAATGCTTATACTCCATGCAGCCGAATTGCAAATTCTTCTGAGCCAATGTCTGAGCCAATGTCTATTCATGTCGCAGAGCTTCTACGGGACGTTTGTACATGGCACGGAAGGTGGGGACGACCATGCCGAGGGTGACGATGGCGAGGAGCAGGACGTACTGGATGACGCAGATGACGAGGTAGTGCTGCCAGAAGGTGTTCACCCAGTCGTTCTCCTGCCCCGAGCCCGTCATGGTAAAGCCTTGGGCAAGACCGATGTTGATGGCAAACTGGAACCAGACAACCCAACCGATGACACTGGCGACAAGCGTCAGCAGGGCGGCCTCGCGCCACAACATCCAGAACACGTTGCGGCGCTTGGCTCCAAAGCTGCGCATGATGCCGATGTCCTCGGTGCGCTTTCGGATTTGCAGCCAAAAGGTGCCGAGTGTGCCAATGACGACGTTCAGAAGTAGCAGGGCGATGAATGTGCCCATGATGCTGAAGAGCATGCTTTCGGAGTCATAGTTCGTTATTTGCTCTCTATATTCAGTGTAGGTGCGGGCAGCGGCGAGGCCGTATTCACCCGTCATCAGTTCCAACTGCCTTTCTGCCGAATTCAGCCGGATGACAAACTCATTTGCATCCTCGCCGGAGCGCAGACGGATGAGCATCTTCGGCGTATTGTTTGAGAGAGCTGTCACCCGTGTGAGGATGGCGTAGGCGTAGCGTTCGCGGGGCCTCAGACGGAAGTCCTCGACCACTCCGAATACCGTATAGCGGGCGACAATCTTGTCGGCAGGGCCATGCTGCACGGCATCCCCGTCGTAGTCGGTCTCCACGATGCGGCGGCCCACGGCTTGGTCGGTGCCAAAGAGCGCCAAAGCCATTGAGCGGGTGATGACGGCACCGTCGGCAGGACATTCGTTGGAGAGTTTTTCCGCCGACGGACTACCCTCGACAGGTGTCAACCCCTGTGTCTCGAAGAATTGCTCGCCAAGCAGGAAGCGCTTCGAGTTGGCACCGCACCAGCGCGTGGTGTCGGCCTCGGCGCGAAAGGTGGAGAGGCGGTACGAATAACCTTCGCCCACGAAGTCTGCAACCAGTCCGGCATACTGCACCTCGGGCAGGGCGCGAACTTTTTCGCGCAAGGCATAGAGATTGGCCAAGGAGGCCTCGCCTATGGAGTCAGAGGCGGCTTCGGGCGACACGCCCACCTGCCCCACCACTAAGTGGTCGCGCTCGAAATCGTCTGCGGGGCGGCAGAGGTGTGTGTCGTAATAGGCTACGACGAAATAGTCAAGGAAGTAGAAACTGAGGATGGTGACGAGGGTTATCTCCACCACAATCCAAGCATTCTGACGACGGTTGGCCCAAAAGTTCTTTATTGTCTGGTTCATCTTTTCTGATTTAGCGATTCTACGATGGGTTTGCGCAGCGAGTGCCAAGCGGGGATGAGCGCAGCCATGAGGTTGAGCACGGCGCAGCATGCGAAGGCCACGAAGAAGAGCGTTGGCGTGAAGAACATCCGGAAGTCAAGGCTTGGCTCATTGCCCACCTGGCTGAAGCCACCAAACATCTTATGGACTATATCTGTGTTGCTGACGGCCGCGATGAAGAGCCACGACAGCAGCCAGCCAGCGATGCCGCCGAGGAGTGTCAGCACGAGATTCTCATGGATGACCTCGTTCAGCAGTGTGCGCCGCTTGGCGCCGAAAGCCTTGCGGATGCCCATCTCGGCACGGCGGGCCTCCATACGGTTGGAAACCAAGCCGCTCAAGTTGACGGCGGGGAGCAACAGGAAAAGCAACATCAACAACGCAGGCGGCATCAGTTCCTTGGCCTTCATGGAGAAGTCCTGGTCGCCGGTATGTCTGAAGAAGTTCAATCTCTTGAAGAAGTGGGTATCGGCATCTATCTTCCACTTTCCCCAATCCTTGCCAAGCCGAACGTTGTTGGCTGCGTTGTAATTCTTGCACAGCGGCTCAATCTCATCGAGGAAGTCCTTGCGGCTGCTGCCCTTGCGCAGCAGAAGGCGCACGTCGAGTTGGCCGGAGTAACTGATTTGGTCGAGGTTCTGGTCGGGGTTGTCATCTTTGTTGACTTCCACCGTATAGGGGATGTAGATGTCGGCCGTGGCATCCTCCATAAGCGTGCTCACCGCTTTGACCACACCGACGACGCGAAACGGAAACGGCCCCTTGCTGCCTGCAATGCTGACATGCGTGGCACCGTCGAGCCTCTTGGCCAACTTGTCGGTGACGATGCACACGCGCTCGCCCTGACGAAACTCCTTCTCGGAGAAGGGACGCCCACTGAGGAACGTCAGGTCGTAGAGGTGGAAGAAGCTGGGGTCGGTGCAGAGGGCATAGACACCCGTCACAAACTGCCTGCCCTCGTCGGTGATGCTCAAGAAGGCAGACCTGACGCCTGAGGCGGCCTCAATGCATTTCAGCTGCCGGAAGCACGAGTCGAGGGCGGCCGTGGAGAAGCGCATGTCGAACTCGCGGCCATTTTCAGCCAGCGACTTGGTGTAGAAGCCGTACAAGGGATAGAGCGTGCGGCTGCGGTTCGTCTCCGGCGGGATGTCCGCCAACCTGATGTTCAAAAAGATGGCAATGACCATGGCCGAGGCGATGGCCACCGCCGTGCCCGCGATGTAGATGGCGGAGAAGAGTTTGTCTTCGCGGATCAGGGCGAAGGCGTGACGCAGAAAAAGCATGAATTTATTCATCTTTTTTAATCGTTATCTCAAAAAAAATCACATGATTTGTCGTCCGTCGAGGAATTTGATGATGCGGTCGGTCTTTTGGGCCTGCTGCTCGTTGTGGGTCACCATGACGATGGTGCGGCCATCCTCATGGTTGAGTTTGTGGAGCAATGCCATGATTTCCGCTCCCATCTTTGAGTCGAGGTTGCCGGTGGGCTCGTCGGCAAGGAGGATTTCGGGGTTGCCGATGATGGCGCGGGCGATGGCCACGCGCTGGCACTGACCGCCGGAGAGTTGGGTGGGGCGATGGCGCATGCGGTGGGAGAGGCCGACGCGCTCGATGACCTCCTTCGCCAGACGGGTGCGCTCGCTGCTGCGCACGCCTCGGTAGAGAAGCGGCAGCATCACGTTGTCGAGGACATTGAGGGTCGGGATGAGGTGGAAACTCTGGAACACGAAGCCCAAAGTCTTGTTCCGCAGTTCGGCCAAGCGGTTGTCGGAGAGTTTTGGGTCGATGCGCGTGCCGCAAAGCTCTATTTCGCCGCTCGTCGGTTCGTCTAAAAGCCCCATGATGTTGAGCAGTGTCGATTTGCCACAACCCGACGGGCCCATGATGCTCAGGAACTCGCCCCGTCGCACTTCAAGGTTCACATTTTCCAATGCCTGGGTCTCCACCTCGTCGGTACGATAGACCTTGTTGATTTCCTTTAGTTGAATGACTGTTTCCATTGTCTTTTCCTATGTTGCATTTATTTCTTCGTCTTTATTCTTCTCTCTGAGCACCGTCTTCGTGATGCTCCTCATGAAAGGATAGGCAACTTCCATACCAAAAACATAACACACTGATAATCAATAACGGCACAAAACAAAGTGTCCATTTTCGGACACACATGGTGTCCAAAAATGGACAAAAGCGAAACGGCTGGACAATGGCTATTCGTAGGTGATTTTTTGCACAATCTGCCCTGGATCCACGATGGTGAGGGTGATGGCGTGCTCGCGGCGGGCCTTGTCAAGGGGCAGGGTCAGAAGGAACTCCTTGGTGTTTTCAAGCACTTGAATCTTCCATTCGCGACCCCATTCCTGGAATTTGTTCTCGCAGACGAAAGCCTTGCCACCATCCACGCCGACAGACAGGCGGTTGCTCTTGTCGGTGGACACGGGCCACAGGGGAACCACGGAGATGCAGAGGGAAATGGAGTCGGCATCTTCAGCCAATGTTGATGCCGGGATGGGGATATCGATGCTTCCGGTGGCCTTCTGGTCGAGAGGCTGCCCGAGTTGAAGGGATTTCCAGTCGGTGCCCATGCCGTCGAGCAGGCGGAAGGGTTCCTGCGGGACAAGCGATGCGAGGTCAATCTTGTGACGCAACTCCGGATGCCGCTGGCTGTCGGGCAGCCGGTAGGCGTCAGTGGGCTCGTCGGTGAATTCGGGCATCTTGTGATAGAGTGCCGTGTAGCCGGGTGTCACCGCGGAAATCATCTGGTCCCACTTGCCGTCGAGTAGTGAATGGTAGCGAATGATGAGCCGTTGCAACTCCTCATAGGCCTCCCTCGACTGCTGGGCATGGGAGGCGTTGCCCGTCTCATGGTTGGCTTGTGCATAGAGGAACTTGCGGTTCATCTGGTAGGCGGAATGCACCGCATAGCCGAGCATCTCAAAGAGGGCGGGACGCTGTTCGGCCTTCACCTCGCGCTCGATGGCATCGTAGGCGAAGCAGATGTCCTGGTATTCCACAAGCCGCTTCTGTGCCGTCCCTGTCTGAAAAGAGAAGTCGGTGTCGTAGAGGCGGCTGTATTCTGGCGTGTCCCACTCCATCTCATAACCCATGAATTCAGGCTTGCGGTCCCACGCCAGACGATAGTAATGGTCGAGGATATACTGGAACGTAGGCAGGTGCTGCTCTCCGAACACGTTGGCCAGCCATTGGGCCTGATAGGTGTTGGCGTTGTCGTAGCTGAACGAGGGGAAGTCGTATGCCATGTCGAAAAACATTTGCGTCTCCACCTCCATGGGTTTGATGTCGCCCACGTTGAGCAGCCAGTAGCGGTCGGCTCCTGCGGTATAGGCCTTCAGCAGTTCCTCATACATCAGCATGGGCGGGGTGGTGGCAATCCACAGGTTGTCGTGTGGCACGCCGCAATAGCTGATGTGGTAGTAAACACCGCTGCCGCCGCTGCGCCGCCGTTCCTGCTCGTTGCTCACCCGCTTCATGTAGCCATAGTTGTCGTCGGGCCACACAAGGGTGATGTCCTCAGGCACCCGCAGGCCGGCGTCGTAGATGTCGAGCGTCTCCTTGTAAGGCACGAAAATCTGCGGTATCTCCGTTTCCTTCTCGTGCTTGTGTTTCGAGAGGATGGCGCGCTGCTCAGCGAAGACCTTCTCCAAGGTACGGGCGCGGTCCTTGGGGTCGGTGCTGCCCCGCATGGGTTCGTCGTGCAGGCCGCGCATGCCCATGGTGTATATGTTGTCGTATTCGGCGGTCTCGCGGATGCGGTCGTCGAGTTTCCGGAGGATGGTCTGGCTGTTGGTCTCGTAGTTCCACTCGCCTTCACGCTGCCTGTCCCATTCCGACGAGGCGGCGTTGTTGAAGAGCAGGGGCTCGCAGTGGCTGGTGGTGATCATGATGCCCCACTTGTCGGCCACGACCTGGCTCTCGGGATGGCTGTAAAAGGCTCCTGTGCAGGAGTGCATGGCCGGCGCCACCATGTTGCCCTTCAGACGCAGAATCAGTTCGCAGACGCGGTCGTAGGTCTTGGGGCCAATGTCGCCCAGGTCCTTCTCGAAGGTCCGCGCCGCCCACGTCTTCAGGCCCCAGTCCTCGTCGTTGATGAAGAAGCCGCGATATTTCACGGTGGGTGACGCGCTGACAACATTCTCCGCATAGCCGAACACCCGCTTGTTGGATTTGTCGATGGGCACGTCGGCAAACCAGTACCACGGACTGACGCCGATGGCCTCGCTGACATGGAACACACCATAGGCAAGCCCTCTGGCATCCGAACCGGTGATGTAGAGGGTGCTGCCCTTTCTGCCCTTCCGCGTGTCAATGGCATAGCGTTCCCACGTGTTTTGCAACTCGCGGTGCTGTTTGGTGTACTTCACCGTGCCGACAACGACATTCGGGCCGTTGCCTTGTCGGGTGGCGACCTGCGGCCTCTTGCCCGACACGCGCTCGATGTCGTCTGCCAGCACCTGGGCCATGTGTTTCACCAAGGGGGCGTCGCCCGCCTGATAGACGATGGTTGCCTTTGTCAAGTCAACACTGCCATTCTCCTGCTGCCCCATCGCATTCATCCAGAAGCACAGGGCCATCAGCAGCATGACAAGCCTTCTCGCACTTGTAAGACCACCGAGAATAAAACCATCATCAATCGTTCTTGCAATAGCTGCATCATTCTTTTTCTTTTCCATCGTACTCGTCTTTTTTCAAAACAAAAACAAAGATAAGCAAATATTCCGAGGTTCCCAAACTTGTGGTCCACAAAGTTGTGAACCATGCCGTTTTTTTCTCGCATGCATGCGCGTTTGTGTGTGTTGTTTTTTCTTTTTTTGTTTTTTTCTTCTATAGGGGGTGCAGGGGGAAATTCTTCTTTTTTTGTTTTTTTCTTCTTTATTCGTCACGAAAAGCGTCACAAGGGGCGTCACAGAAAGCGTCACACCCTCCAAAAGCCCGTATTCGCATCCTCTTGAAACACAAATGGTTTGGCATTCCTTCTCGGCATTGGAAAGCGTCACACCGTCCGTCACAAGGCTTGTCACATCACCCGTCACAAGGTATGCCTCAGTTGTATGGTATTCATCTTCCACGGTGTCCACCCATCCTGACAGTTCGAGATGTTGGGTGATGTGCCCCATGGTGTCTGCCGATTGTCCCAAGGTGTTGTTGATGTAGATTTTCATGGTGGTTGTCTAAAGAATGTTTTTTAGTGTTGCAAAGATATGTCATTTTGAAGCGAGAGATGTGTCATTTTAACATGCCCATCCTCCACACCCCGCATAAACATTCTGTCCCATCGGCGAGGAGAGTGGCATGGTCGCGAGATTATTTGTTGATATAGTTATATAACCAAGGAACCGGTGCAGCTGTAGGGGCGGACTTCATGTCCGTCCGCTCGCCCGAAAGGGCGAATGTTGTGCATGGGCCTTATGGACGGTATAGCAGTATGGGTAGGCTGTTACAACAAGAAGAAAAAAACCGCTGTACGCTAATAAAAAACTGTTGGATTGGCGTTTATCAATGATTATGCAAAGATAATTATAATCTTATTATAAAGCAAACTTTTTCCCACTTTTTTCATTACGGTTGTAATATTTCCACAGAATAGCATAAAACATATAATTGCCATATAATTATTCATTATCCTGCATAATTAATCCAACCGCAGGTCGAAAAAATTCGCTGAACAATTACATGCACACCGAATTCTGCAAAAAATTGCTAATGTCATTCAACTATTCCCATTTTATGATTTCTATCTTATGGAAAATTATTATCTTTGTCCGCATAATGATTAATATTTGATGATAGCCTTTTATGTTTTGGCAACACCAAACATAAAAGGCAATACGGCACCTACAATAATGATTGTTTATGAAAAAGAATAATTCCCTTAAAGACCTTCTGGAGTTCGCCACATTGGGCGACTTGAAATCATTTGTCACAGAATATGCCAAAACCAACAAACGCTTCGGTGACAAGTTGGTGGACTACCTGGCCGACATCTATCTTGACGAGGAGGAAGGTGCCGAAGAACTAATCGGCAGACTTGAGGATGCCTTTATGGCAACCACCAACATCGGTGACCGATGGCATCCGTATGATGTGACGGATTGGAGCGAGGTATGCAATGAGTCGGATGACGTACTGAAAGACGCCCGTCAACTCCTAGAAATGGGTAATGCCACCGCTGCACTGCAAGTGAGCATACGGCTTCTTGAATTGGCAGATAAAGAAGACCTCAACCATGTGAACGACATGGACGAATGGGCAATGGGCGATATGTTTGAGAAATGTTGCAATCTGCTCATCGACAGCATATCAAACAAGGACGTGCCCCAGAATGAAAAAGACGAAGCGGTGGACAAACTGAAAAATATGTTGAGAAGTGAACTGTGGAACATGGGCTACGTTGACACCGACGGTTTGCTGCGCCGTGCCACAGCAGCCTCACAGACCGACGAGTCCATGCTGCGTATCCTCGACGGACTTATCAGCGAGACACCCCCTGACTATGACCTGGTGAAATTTGTCAGACAGAAAATCGCCTTGCTTGACAAGATGGGGCGGCAAAAGGACGCCCAAGATGTTGCTAGAAAATATCTCTATCTGCCAGAAATACGTAAAGACGAACTCCAGAAAGCTTTGGACAAGCAAGACTACAAAAGGGCTTTCTCCTTGGTGGAAGGAGCATACAAAATTGCCAAGGAGAAAGGAGAAAAGGACATACCGGTGAATTGGATGGAGGCGGAGCTCGACATTCATACCCGCATGGGCAACAAGCCGATGCAACTATCGCTTTGCCGAAAGCTGTTCATCCGCTTAAATGGGTCCATGGAATTATATAAGCGAATGAAACAACTTGTATCCCCGGAAGAATGGAAAGCATTTCTCACCCAATTGCTCAGTGATACGAAAATGAACCCTTGGTATAGCTCCAGCGTCAAGGCTGACATTTATGTTGCAGAGAACGACAGCGACCGCCTTTTCTCTTTGCTGATGGACAAACAACATCACAACCTCGACATATTCGACAAGTATGCCGTCCACGTAGGGGATGAACATTCCTCGAAAATTCTCACCGAGTATGTTGTGATGCTGAAAGACTTTGCCGCCCACAACACGGGTCCCAAGTTTTATGTACGAATACGCCATGCAATGGACTCAATGTTGAAAATCAAAAACGGGAAACAAGTAGCCCATCAGTTGGCCGGCTATTTTCGTGAGACATACCGCCGCCGCTCGTCGTTCTTGGCCGAAATCAGCAAGTTTTAGACGAAGAAAACTCCATCGGCAGCTCAGCGTTCGGATATGGGATTGAGTCACTCCTTGTTCCCAAACAGCCTTCTCTCCAGTTCTTTTAAACCACCGTGCTTTATGGCTTCATCGACAAATTTCCGCAAATTGTTGAAGCCCTTCCCTTGCCCCACGATGTTGTACAGCAGGGCTGAGGCGGCGGGGGCACAGGCCTTGCCTACAAAAGGCACAAGGGCTGCAATCTGTATCTCTTTGGCGGAGAGTGAGAGATGGGCTTCATAGAGGTCGCGTGTCGGTATCTTGAAGACCTGCTGATTGGCAACGTCACGGATAATAGTGACCATACTGTCGGCCCTCACGACCTGCCATTCTTTACGTGCCTTGCTGACAATGACGTTCTCCCGGTCTATCAAGTCCACAAACTCTTCATAAGGATGCTTCGTGAGATATCTCTGCTGAACGTCATCCGTATCGGCGGCAGCAGCCGTGTTGTCGCGCATGTGATAGACGTCGGTAGAGGTGATATCGCGCCGCATGCAGCGAGCCACGAACTCCAAGTTGTCCTGCAACAGTTGTCGCCCGTGCTCCCGGCCGCGCATGTCATTGAACATGGCGTCGGGCAAGAAACGATGCTCCATCAGATAGAGCAGCATGTCAGCACTACAGGTGCTCTGATTGCACACCAGTTTCAAGGCATCTTCCTCAGCTACCTGCTTGCTGTAATAGTCGTTGTCGGGGTGCTTGATGACCTGCGGCATCAAGCAGATGTTCATCAGGCCATTCCTGCTAAGGAAAACGGCAAAAGGACTGTCTTCATTGTCTTCGAAGAAACTCAGGTCGGGGTCTTGGTTATCGAAAACAAACCGAAGCCAGTCTGCATATTCACTGGATTTGCTGAAGAAGTAAAGCCGCTCTCCATCATGCTTGTTGACGTTGCCGTAGAAGGGGGCTTCGTTGTCACTCTTTATGCGGTGCATCCCCATCCTCCTGACATAGTTTTCGTATTCTTTCTTCGACGGCTTCACCCATAGTGCCGGCCCGTTAAGATGCCAGATACCATTCAGGCAGATAAACGAGCCAAACAGATGGGTGTTCCCACGTACCAGTTTTCTGACATCGGCAAAGAAATCACTTGCGTTGATGCAAATAACGTCACCAGTAATGTCTCTTATTTTCAAATTTCCACCATTGCAGTCCATAATCTCGAAAATACCGAAAGACTTGCCTTGCACGTGGTCTATAGCCTTGGCCAACTCATCATCCGGGTCGTCCATATCAACGCGTATCATCTCAGCATAGACCTGTTGGGGCTTTAGGGATAATGGCCAGATCGGGATGTCAAACAGTGTATAGCAATCTATAGCGTATGCCATCGTGTTTTTATCCACTCCACGTAGAGCCTGTTTCAAGTCGTTTTTCATAGATGCGTATGTAGGATTGGTGAACCATCGGCCTTGCGGGCAATAGCGTGCGAGCCACACCAACACCGTCTTCACTTGGTCTGCATCAGTCTGCGTTTCCTCGGCATAGAGAAAGTCGGCCAGTTCTTTGTTAGGAGGTGTCACTTTCTGCTTTTCATGCCACAGGTGTAGCAATTTTTGAGCCATTTCGCGGAAACCGTTGTTAGAGGGATTGAGCAGCCTAACCTCACGCTCAGCCTGAAGGCAGAGCCACAACATAAAGCGCATGCAATCGACCTCGGCCGCCGGGTCGTCAGCCCCCATTGTGTTATAGAAGGGAAGATAGCTGCCGAACATCTTATGATACATTCTTGTGAAAGTCTCGAAGAGATGAAGCCCGGAGTGTATGTCCTCGAAATGGAGAGCCAGACTGATGCAACTGTTTTTAGCCTCTTTTGGCTCCATGAATGCCAGTAAATCACGCTCCAGAAGCTTGTAGATGTCGTTGGCCAAAGAGGCATACGCCTTGTCTGTCTGACAAGTCAGGTATCTGGGATGCCGTTGCTTAATGTCGCCCATTGTGATGGGTCTGAAGTTTATTGCCTGTCTTTTTGCCATTTCCGTTATTGTTTGATGGATGCAGAAATAATGTTGGACTTTTCTGGTTCTTTCCTTAAATCCACACCGTTTTGATTTAAAATTATTTTCAAGTTATTGAACAACAAAAGAATGCTCACAATTATGCCATATCAGAAATTTCACTTGCCTTAGAAATGATATTCAAAAGCAGCAAAAAAAAGAATGACATGACAAAGGTAGCATAAAAAATGATATAATAACAGTTTCAACGGAAAAAAATATTCAAGTTTCGCAAGTTAACGGAGTAGATTTGGCAACGGCCTGCAAGGCCATTTTTACCCAACTTGCGAAACTTGAGTTGTTTTACAGGGTTGACAGATGATTATTTGAAAATCAGCTGTGCGAAGTTGTAGAGGCCATACTTCCAAACGACGAAGTTGTGATGTCCGTCAGGATAGTTGATGAGTGTGCATGGAATGCCCTTCTCATCGCAGAAAGCCTTGAGCTGGACGCTGTGACCCATCAGTCCGTCGGCGCCACCGCAAACCATCCAAAGGAGTTTGTTCTCTTTCTTCACCTTGTCCACATCGGGGATGAGTTGTGCAGCACGCTGTGTGTTGGGT